>Ga0265296_1004105_pt1 | contig 12876 bp, 10 predicted proteins | sample MunlanPumphouse1_FD_189073 | JGI IMG/M metagenome (GOLD analysis project Ga0265296, IMG submission 189073) | Groundwater microbial communities from a municipal landfill in Southern Ontario, Canada - Pumphouse #1 | ecosystem: Environmental > Aquatic > Deep subsurface > Groundwater | place... | reverse complement strand
TCGTCCCAGAAGAGATGCTGATATTGGCCGGTGAGCTCGGCGCCGGCGCTACGCGCCAGCTGCCGCACCCGTTCGAGCGGAAGGATATCCGGCCGATAATGAATGCAGAGCTGCGGTGGCGAGCCGTCGCTGGTGCGGATCACATGGACCTTGTCGACCCCCTCGCGTCCTTCGAGCTCACTCGTAAGGCGCGCGACGCAGCGGTCGGCAGTATCGGCGACCTCGGGGAGAAGAAGCGGAATATCGAGCCGCAGCTGATCACTCATGATGCAATCCTTTTTTCCATCTGATCCGGGAGGGTCAGGCAATGTCCGGCCCTCCCGGAAGGATGAGGTGCGGGAGTCTTGGTGGGACGCGACCCACTCCCGCACCTCCTTGACCGCCAGTGACCCTCGACCGGGTGGCGGGGGCAAGGAGCCAAGGGCTCCCGGCGGCCAAGATCTCATTGTCCCTCAAGCGCGCCGCCCGCGAGGCCGGGCGTATCGGGACTGAACCGTCGTGCGACGGAGTTGCTGTTCAAGCGCCGTGTTAGAGCGCTTGAGAAAAACGCTGCAAACCCGTCGAAGAACGGGGTATCCGAGCCACGAAAAGAGACCCGCGCATTCGATACGATGCGTAACCTCCACCCCCTGCCCAAGCTTTTCGAGCCGGTAGCTTTCCTCAATGACGAGCAGCCCGCGCGTACCTGTCCGCCACGAGAAACCGGTCAGCCAGTCGAGAGCGGTGATGCGCCCCTCGGAGGCAAATTCCGGACCCCGCTTGCCGCGCGGTGAATAGACATAGCCCAGTCGCTCGTCGTCGCCCGAGCGGTCGGTGAACCGCAGCGTCGGGTGCCAGTCGCCATATCGGTCGATATCGACGAGAAGACGCCAGACGCGACCGATCGGAACTGGCAAGCGGAGCGAGGTGCCTACCGAGAACATCGGAGACCTCCTCGCTCGCGCAAGCTGGTCCGCGACGCAGGCCGGGGGCCTGCGCCGCGGTGGAAACCGGCAAGTTGCCGGTCAGCTCTGAACATCGGGAGGCTCCGCAGCGGATTTGCCGCCGAGGATGTCGACAGCTTCGAGGGTGATGAGTCCGATATCGGGTATCTCCCCCAGTTGCGCCGCGAAATCGCGGAGCCGCTGCTCTTCGTCGATGATCTCGATCACGACCGCCCGGTCATTCTCCAGCGCGTGGCGGCGATGGAGATGCGCCGAGCGACCGAAGCCGAGCACCGCCTCAAGGACAGTTACGCCCGCGAGCTTCTGCTGCCGCGCAAGTTCCGCGATGAATTCGAAGGCTCGCCGGTCGCCGAAGAATGCGGATTCGTCAGTGTAGATGCGCAAGAGCTTGGATGCTTTTGTCATGACATTATCTCCCTATTCCGTAGCCGGCTGGGTGGCCGGCTCCGCTTTCCGCTTGAGGAACTTCGGCTGCCAGTCGGCTCCGAGTACGACCTTGGCGATCGCGGGCAGGACGAGAAGCGTCAGGATGGTCGCCGCGATGAGGCCGCCGATGACGGTAGTCGCGAGCGGCTTCTGCACTTCGGCGCCGGTTCCGGTCGCGATCGCCATCGGCACGAAGCCGATCGCGGGCACGAAACCGGTCATGATCACCGCACGCATCTTCTCGGTCATACCCTCGCGGATTGCCTCCGTGAGCGGGACATCATTCTCGAGCCGCTCGCGGATCGCCGTCATGACGACGAGACCGTTGAGCACCGCGACGCCGGCAAGGCAGATGAAGCCCACCGCCGCAGACACCGAAAAGTTGATCCCGGTAAGCGCGAGGGTGAACACCCCGCCCGCGAGGCCCAGCGGCACCGCGAGGAACACGGCGGTCGCGCGTCCGAAGGTGCCGAGCGCCATGTAGAGCAGGATGAAAATGCCCGCGAAGCAGAGCGGAACCACGATGGAAAGCCGCTTCGATGCAGCCTGCAGGCTTTCGAACTGCCCGCCCCATTCGAGATAATAGCCCGCCGGGAGCTTCACATTGGCAATCTTCGCCTGCGCTTCCGTCACGAAGGACCCCGCATCGCGGCCTTCGAGGTTCACCTGCACGACGACGCGCCGCTTGCCATTCTCGCGGCTGATCTGGTTGAGTCCTTCGGTCAGCCGGATCTGCGCCACTTGCGCGAGCGGTATCTGCCCGCGATTGCCGCCTTCCGAAGGAAGGAGGACAGGAAGCGCGCGAATATCGTCGAGATTCACGCGCGTTGCGTCTGGAACGCGCACGGTGATGTCGAAGCGCCGGTCGCCCTCATAGAGCAGGCCCGATTCGCGCCCGCCGAGCGCTGCCGACACGGTGTCGGCGACTTCCTGGACCGACAGGCCGTACCTCGCAATCGCGTTGCGATCGAGCGTTACGTCGAGCATCGGAGCCCCGCCGACCTGGTCGGCCTTGACGCTGCCCGCTCCCGGAATGCCCTGGAGCACCTTCACCATCTCGTTCGCGGCGAGCGACATCTTGTCGAGGTCGTCGCCATAGAGCTTGATCGCGACGTCGCCGCGGACACCCGCAATCAGTTCGTTGAAGCGAAGCTCGATCGGCTGACTGACCTCGTAGAGCTGACCGAGCTGGCCGCCAGCGGCCTTCTCGATGCGCTCGACGACGTCGGCCTTGGAATCGACCCCGACGGGCCATTGGTCTTGCGGTTTCAGAATGATGAAACCGTCCGAGATGTTCGGCGGCATCGGATCAGTCGCGACCTCGGCTGTACCGGTCTTCGAGAACATCAGCTCGACCTCGGGCAATTTAGAGATGGCTGTCTCGACGTTGCGCTGCATCGCAAGCGACTGTTCGAGGCTGACCGACGGCACGCGCGTCGAGGCGAGCGCCATATTCTTCTCATCGAGCTGCGGAATGAATTCCGAGCCAAGCAGGCCGAACGCCGGGATGGCGAGGAGGAAGAAAGCAAAGCCGCCGGCGATGAAAGGCCAGGGCTTGGCAATCGCCTTGTCGAGCAGCGGCAGATAGCGCTCCTTCAAGTTGCGGATTGCCCAGACTTCCTTCTCGGCAACCTTGCCGCGGATCATCAGCGCGACAAGCGCCGGAACCAGCGTGATAGCGAGAATGAAGGCGGCAACGAGCGCGAGCATGATGGTGATGGCCATCGGCGAGAAGGTCTTGCCCTCGACGCCCGTGAACATCAGCAGCGGCGCGAAGGCGAGCAGGATTATCGCCTGCCCAAAGACGGTCGGTTTGATCATCTCCTGGCTGGCGCGCATCGTCTCCTCGAGACGTTCGCGAAGATTGAGCAAACGCCCTTCATGCTCTTGCCGGTGCGCCAATCTGGCGAGGCAGTTTTCGATGATGATAACCGCGCCGTCGACGATCAGACCGAAGTCGAGCGCGCCGAGACTCATCAGGTTACCGGGCACGCGGAACGCGTTCATGCCCATCGCCATCATCAGGAAGGAGAAGGGAATGACCAGCACCGCGATGATCGCCGCGCGCCAGTTGCCGAGCAGGAAGAAGAGCGCGGCCGCCACGAGCACCGCGCCTTCGGTGAGGTTCTTTTCGACCGTGCCGACCGTTGCATTGACCAGCTTAGCGCGGTCGAGCACCACCTTCACTTCGACGCCGGGCGGCAGGGTTTTAGACACCTGCGCAATCTTAGCCGAGACGTCTTCGGCGACAGTCCGGCTGTTCTGGCCGATCAGCATCAGCACGGTGCCGATCACCGCCTCTTTGCCGTTCATGCTGCCCGCACCGGTTCTGAGGTCGCCGCCGATTTTCACATTGGCGAGCTGTCCGACCGTGACGGGCACGCCGCCGCGCGTCGCGACGACGGCGTTGCGGATTTCATCGACCGAACGGACGCGCGCATCGACGCGCACGAGATAGGCCTCGCCCGCCCGGTTATAATAGTTGGCCCCGACCGCGAGATTGGCGCGTTCGAGTGCTTCGCCGAGCTCGCTGTAGGAAATGCCGTAGCTGGTGAGCCGCGTCGGATCGGGCTCGACCACGAAGGTCTTGGCATAGCCGCCGATCGAATCGACGCCGGCGACGCCGCCGACCGACTTGAGCTGCGGGCTGACGATCCAGTCCTGGACGGTGCGAAGATAACCCGATTTGGCAATCTCGTCGGTGAGGATATCGCCCTCGGGGGTCAGGTAGCTGCCGTCGGGTTGCCAGCCGGGTTGGTCCGCGACCTTCTTGGCGCCCTTCCCGTCGGGATTTTTGTAGCCGACGGTGTACATGACGACCTCGCCGAGACCCGTGGTCACGGGACCGATCTGCGGCTGCGCCCCGTCGGGAAGATTTTCGCCCGCCTGGAGAAGCCGCTCGCCCACCTGCTGGCGCGCGAAATAGAGGTCGGTTTCATCGGTGAAGATCGCCGTCACCTGGCTGAAGCCGTTGCGCGAGATCGAGCGTGTCGTCTCGAGCCCCGGAATGCCCGCCAGCGAGATTTCGATCGGGTAGGTTACGAGCTTCTCGATTTCGACCGGCGAAAGACGCGGGTCGATCGTGTTGATTTGCACCTGCTTGTTGGTGATGTCGGGGACGGCGTCGATCGGCAGCTTGGTGAGCTGCCAGACGCCGAGCCCGGCTATCACGAGGAAGAGAAAGAGTACCGCCCAGCGCGCGCGGACGGATAGCGCCATCAGTTTCGCGATCACGGTCTATTCCTCCTCGCCCGCGCCCTTGCCGAGTTCGGCCTTGAGCAGGAATGCGTTCTTGGTCGCGACGATCTGGCCTGACTTGAGGCCGGAGAGGATCTCGACACGGCCGGCGCTGCGCTGGCCGACGGTGACCCGTTGCGCTCGGAAGCCCTGCTTCGTGCGCACGAACACCACCTCGCGGCCTTCGAGTGTCTGGAGCGCCTCGTCGGCGATCACGATCGTTGCGGGGCCAGTGGTCGCGGCGCCACCGCTCGGAAGCAGACGCACCCTGACCGCAAGCCCCGGCTGCAACGCCCCGGGCACGTCGAGCACGGCGGTTGCCGAGCGCGTGTCGCCGGACAGGCCGGGGGTCACAGCCCGCACACGGGCATCGATCGTCCGGCCATCGGGGAGCTCGATGATCGCACGGTCTCCGGGCGAGAGTCGCTGTGCATCGGCCGGGCCGACTGCGGCCTCGATCTGCACCTTGCTGGGATCGGCAACGCGGAACAATTCGGTTTCGGGTTGGACGAAGGCGCCAAGGCTGGCGTTCTCGGCCGTGATCCGTCCCGAGATCGGGCTTGCCACGATGACGCTGCTGCCATCGCGCGTCACTTGCGCGGCGCTCGCTGCCGCACGCGCGCGTTGCGCTTCGGCGGCGGCGGCCGCGGCTTCGGCTTGCGCCTGCTCATAATCGACGCGCGCCGACACTTTCTGGTCGAACAAGGTCTTCTCGCGGTGGAGATTCTTCTGCGCGAGCGTCGAGCGCGCATCGGCGGCAATCCGTTCGGCCGCAATTTGGGCGGCGTCGCGGCTTTGCACGATCGCGATCGTCTCACCGGCGCTAACCGGATCGCCGAGCCGCTTGAAGAGGCGGGTGACCGCGCCGCCCGCGCGGGCGGTGACGATCGCCTCGCCGCTCGGCGCGGCGGTAACGGTCGCCTGCGAGATGATTTCCGAGCCGAGCCCGCCAGCACCGATCGTCTCGACGCCGATTTCAGCAGCCTTGATCGCGTCCGGCGAGATGGCGAGGGTGCTCGGAAGAGCTTCGCTCGCCGCTTCCGTTTCGCCTTCGGCTGTCGGCGCGGGTGCCGGATCGGCGGTGCAGCGTGCAACGCCGAAGCCAGTAACGGCGGCGAGTAGCATCCCGCCCGCGACCGTGCCGAGGAGGCGCTTGTCCTTGGTGATCATATTCTATCTCCGCTGTTGATGCGGTTCGCACGCCGGCTGGCGGCGCACCCCTGTTGACTTGGAAAGACGGCGGCGAAGACGCCCCCGCCCACTGAAAGGGCCGGCGCGCTCATGGCTGATGATCCGCATCGCCATCGGCGGCCGCCTGACGGGACAAGATGGCGCGGGCTTCGGCGCGATCCTGGCGTGCCGCAATCAACTCCGCCTGCGTCGCCGCATATGCCTGCTGCGCGTCGATATATTCGACGAGCGAGGACTTGCCGGCGCGGTAGCTGAGCTCGGCGAGCCGGACGCCTTCGCGCGCCTGCTCGATCCCGCTGCCCTCGAGCGCCGCGAGGCGGGCCTCGGCGGCTTCGAGTTCGGCCTGCGCATTGGCAATCTCTGCCTCGGCGTTGACGACCGCATTTTCCCGCCGCGCGATGGCGGCAGCGACGTCGGACTTGGCCGCCGAGATGTTGCCGCGATTGCGATCGAAGATCGGCAGCGGCACCGAGACATTCGCAATGAGGGCACGATCGCCCGTGTCGCGAAGTTGCCGCACTCCGAAGCCAACAGACGGGTCGAGGCGACCGTCGGCGCGCTGCCCTCGGAGGCGAGCTTCGGCGATGAGGCGGTCAGTCTCGGCAAGCCGCACGTCGAGCGTAGCCAGCGAGTCCACCGAGGCAGGCATCACCCAGAGGTCCCCTTCGACCAGTTCGGCTGGCGCAACCGAACCACCAAGGAGCGCTGCCAGCGAACGGCGCGCCGTTCGCTCTTCAGCCTCGGCGGTGCGAAGTTCGGCGGTAGCTTGGACCAACGCCGCATTGGCACGGAAGGCACGTAGCGGCGGCTCATTGCCGGTGTCGACCATTGCCTGCGCGACGCGGACGAGTTCGCGCGCGCGCGTTTCATTCTCGCGCGCTAGCGCCAGGCCGTCGCGGGCCGCAAGCGCGGTCGCGAACTGGTTGCGAACCTCTAGCGCGAGATCCGCACGGGCAATTTCGAGCCGATATTGCGCGGACAGAAACTCGGCGTCGGCGAGCGTCATGCGCGCACGGCGCCGGCCGCCGATATCGAGGCGCTGGTTTACCGAAACGGTCGTTTCGAGACCGTTCAGGCCCGAATAGGGTCCGGTGCCCGCAAAATTCTCTACACCGACGTTGAGGATGGGGTTGAAGCGATAGCCCGCCTGACGCTGGCGACCGCGAGCGGCCTCCACTTCGGCTTCGGCGGCAACCACGCGCGGCGAACGCGCGTCGGCTTCCTCCATCGCCTGGGCGAGGGACAATCGAGCTGGAAGCGGGCCGGTACGTACGGCTTCGCGTGCGGAAGACGGCGGCCCCACCAGCTCCGTCGCTGCCGACTGGGCAGCGGCGGGCGCGGAATTTGCGCCTGCAACGAGCGCCGCGAGACCCGCGGCGACAACTATGGATTTCATGAAAAAGAGACTCCTGACGTTTCCAGGGAGAAGCGTACGCGAAGGGCGCGCGCGGACCTAGAGCGTCAGGCGATTGGAGGGCGGAACGTCCTGATATAGGCGACGGGTGGCAAGGCGGCCGTCAGGATGCGCGTATGCGCCTCGGGAGCAGGGGTTTCGGTCGCTGCGGACAGCGCCTCCGCCGGGACGCCAGAGTGGTGGCCATGGCAACCATGAGCAGCGGCAGGGATCTGCCGCTTTTCGCCGGGAGAGGATTTTTTCTTGTCGACCTCGGCGCTTTCGATCGCCGGTGCGGAAACGCAGCCCGCCTCGATCGCCGCCACGAAAAGGCTCGCCCCGGCCCGATCCTCGGTCGCATGTGCGAGCGACCCCGCAACCGTTCCGGATGCAAGGAGAAGGGTCAGGAGGAAGAGGATCACCCGTCGCATTGAAACCGGCCCCTAGCATCGAACCGGCGCGGTGGAAAGTAGAAGATTTTCAATCAACTTCGGCGGCACGCCCTGATCGCCCGAACCGACCCCGTAATGTTATCACATTCCTATAAGCGAACAGTGAAACCAGGCTACCTATACTTACAATGACAGCCAGTAGAGCAAGATATCGGCCCGAACAATATCGCATTAATTACAATATATTTCAGATTTTCATTCAGTCTTATTTTAGCGTAATCGCTATTCGCTTCTGCTTCGTTTGTGACAATCGGCGTTCGAGCGACGTCCTTCCCTCGACGCAAGGCGGTAGATCGGGAATCGCTCGGCAAGGCGTCGGGCTACAACATGAGGGCTTGACCCTTTATCTACTACAGGGTGCAAAAGTCTGCCGTGGGAAAAAGGGGAAAGAGAGCATCATGCCACCGACAGCAAAGCCCGTGAGCAAGGCCGTCGTCGAGCCGTTACTGCGCGATCAATATCGCCTGTTTTGCCAAGCACGCCGAATCGGAAATGAAGCCGCGGCGTGGCAGGCGCTGGAATGGGAACATATATTGAGCCAGCCCTATATGGGCGCGCATCTTGCCTCCCACTGGCACATGTTCCGTTATGCGATTGAACTCGGCGATAGCCGTGAAGCCGCCGGACAGGCGATGCGGCTTCTGCTTGTCCCACTCGGCTCGCTGACCGGCCGCCTTCCTGCGGGGAACAATGGACGCGCGCGGGTGAGCGCCTTCAATCCCATGCCGATGCCGACGAGCCTCGAAGCGTTGATCGAGACGGCGCGGTTGTCGGCCGAACGCGATGGCCGAACGGACTGATCCGGATTTGCACTTCCGGAACAAGCCATTCGCTGTTAGGGGCCCGACCATGTCCGGTGCTCCCCTTCGCCTGTTGCTAGTGTTGATCCTGCTGCTCAGCGGGCTCCACAATGCTGCACCGGCCATGGCGGGCATGACGCACCATGCAACGGATTCCCATCTTTCGCACCATGTCGAGCCGGGCCATGCGTCGGACAAGGACACGCAAAAAGGTCAGCAGGACGCGGACCTCCACGGCAGCCACCATAATTGCCCGGTCGCATCCGATCAGGCCCTTTCGGGTCATGACGATCTGTCCTGTTTTTCCGGCGGCCTGCACTTCGCGCTGCCCGCGATGCGCCTCGCTTCGCGCGCCCTCGCGCCTCCCCTGAACCCTCCCCTCGCCTGAACGACGCCTGCCGCGCGGCCCTTCCCGGCCTGCGCTCAGTCGAACCGTTCAGGAGTGATCATTTATGCATATCCATATGCGCGCCGCCCTGTTGGCCGGGGCTGCGCTGCTGGCGGGGTCCGTGTGGGCCCAGCCGCTAACGCTCGACCAGGCGGTCGAGCGGGCCATTGCCGCATCGCCCGAGCTTAGAGCGGGTGAAGCGGGGGTCGACGCCGCGCGCGCCGGCCAACTGCAAGCTCGCGTCCGACCCAATCCGACCGTGTCGGTCGACATGGAAAATGGAGTCGGGACGGGCGGCTACGGCCTGTTCCGGCAATCGGAACTCACCGTCACCTATTCGCAGCCGCTCGAACGCGGCGGAAAGCGGGAGGCGCGGATGGCGCTTGCCGAACGCGGGGTCGTTCTCGCCGAGGCGCAGTGGCGGCTCGTCCGGCTCGATATCGCCCAGGAAGTGCAGCGCGCCTATATCGACGTCCAGATCGCCGAGCAGATGGTCTGGATCGCAGAGGATCGCGTCAAACTCGAAAAGGAGATGCGCACCGAAGCGATCCGGCGCATGCGCGGCTACAAGGATCCGCTCTTCGTCGAGACCCGCGCCGATGCCCGCATTCTCGAAGCCGAGCTGGCACTGAAGGAAGCCCAAGCCAAACGGCAGTCCGCAAGAGCATTGCTCGTATCCTTCTGGGGCGGCGCTCCCGACAGCCTCGTTATCGCCGAGGGTATCGAGAAGCCCGATCCGCGCGATCCGCCGCTGGCCGAAGCCGATGCCGCGGTGTTCGACGCCGCCGTCAATCGCGCCCGGGCACAGGTTGTCGTCGAGCAAAGCCGCGCGCACCAGGACTATACGGTGTCGGGCGGCACTCGCTTCCTTCGCGAGACCAATGATGTCGCCGTTCTCGGCGGAATCTCGATCCCGCTCGGACGCTTCGACCGCAACCAGGGCAATATCGCCCGGGCGCAGGCCGAACGGCGGCAGCTCGAATTCCAGTCCGAGGCGAGCCGCCTCGAACGACTGCGGCGCCTCGCGTCGCTGCGCGCCGATGCCGACGCCGCACGGGTGCGGGCCGAGGGCATCATGAACGACGTCTATCCCAAGGCGGTGAAGACGCTCGGTCAGGTGCGCGAAGGCTATGCCCGCGGCGGCTTCCTGTTCGCCGATGTGCAGGATGCCGCCGACGTCATCATCCAGATCCAGGGTCAGTGGGCCGAGGCCATGACGCGCTACCGCGATTTGCTCGCGGAAATCGATCGCCTGACCGGCCGCTTCGATGCGGCTCCCCTTGCGGAGAATATTCCATGAAGAAGTTTCCATTTCCCGCCGCTGCAGCGGCGCTGTTCCTTGCCGTCCCGCTCGCTGCCTGCGGCGGCGGAGCCGAAGGCGAAGACAAACATGCAGAAGGTGAGAGCCACGCCGAGGGCGAAGGCGAAGAAGACGCCGAGGGCCCGAATGGCGGCAAATTGCTCAAAAATGGCGATTTCGCTGTCGAAATCACGATTTTCGAGAATGGCACCGAGCCGCAGTTCCGAGTTTTTGCGACCCGGGACGGGAAGCCGGTCGATCCCAAGGAAGTCCAGCTCGCGATCACGCTCACGCGGCTTGGCGGCGACGTCGATCGCTTCACCTTCCGCCCGCAGGGCAAGTTCCTGGCAGGGCAAGGCGTCGTTACCGAACCGCACAGCTTCGATGTCGAAGTCGTCGCGGTGACTGGCGGCAAACGCCACGTCTGGAAATATGCCAACCCTGAGGGCCGCACGCGGATCGCGGCCGACGCCGCCAAGGCCGGCGGCATCGAGACCGCCGTCGTCGGACCGGCGACGGTCGGCGAGAGGCGCGAACTCTATGGCACTGTCCAATTGTCGCCAACGGCCCGTTCCGAAATTCGCGGTCAATTCCCCGGCCGCGTCGTCTCGGTCACAAAGGCGGTGGGCGACACGGTTCGCCGCGGCGAACTTCTCGCACGCATTGAATCGAGCGAAAGCCTCCAGGTCTATCCGGTGCATGCGACGGTCGGCGGGGTCGTTGCCGAGCGCAACGCCAATCCCGGCGACGTCACCGACGGGCGCGCGCTCTATGTGGTGACCGATCCGGCGCAGACCACCGTCGTCTTCAATATCTTCCCCCGCGACCTCGCGATTATTCGTCCGGGCATGCGAGTGACCGTGGAGACGCAGGACGGCGCCGAGATCGCGACCGCACCGCTCGGACAGTTCCTGCCCGACGGCAACGCCGAGGCCGGCACTGCGCTGATCCGCGCGACGATCCCGAACCGTTCGGGGACCCTGCGGCCCGGCATGGCGCTGCGGGGCCGCGTGATGGTCAATCCCGTCACGGTGCCGCTCGCGGTACGGACCGAGGCAATCCAACCCTTCCGCGACTTCAAGGTGGTCTATGCCAATTTCGGACAGGACTATGAGGTCCGGATGCTGAAGCTCGGCCGCACGTCACCCGAATGGACCGAGGTCCTGTCGGGCATCAAGCCCGGCACCACCTATGTCACCAAGGGCAGTTTCCTCGTTCGCGCCGACATCGAAAAGTCCGGCGCGAGCCACGACCATTGATCGGGGAGCAGGATAATATGCTAGCCAGAACCATAGGCTTTTCGATCCGGCAGCGATGGCTCGTCCTCGCGGTGGCCGCGCTCCTGTGCGCGATCGGCGCGTGGAGCGCGACCAAATTGCCCATCGATGCCGTTCCCGACATCACCAACGTCCAGGTCCAGATCAACACCAAGGCCGAAGGTTATTCGCCGCTCGAGTCCGAGCAACGCATCACCTATCCGATCGAGACCGCGATCGCGGGTATTCCGAGCCTCAGCTACACCAGGTCGATCTCGCGCTACGGCCTGAGCCAGGTCACCGTCGTCTTCGAGGACGGAACCGATATCTATTTCGCGCGCCAGCAGGTCAACGAGCGGCTCCAGGCCGCAAAGGGGCAGCTGCCGCCCGGTATGGCGCCCGAAATGGGGCCGATTTCCACCGGCCTCGGCGAGATCTTCATGTTCTCGATCGAAGCCGAACCGGGCGCACGAAAGCCGGATGGCACGCCCTACACGGCGGAAGACCTCCGAACGATGTCCGACTGGGTCATCCGGCCGCAGATGCGCACGATCCCGGGGGTCGCCGAGATCAACACGATCGGCGGCTATGCCCGCCAGTATCATGTGACGCCGAACCCGGCCTCGCTCGCATCGCTCAACCTCTCGCTCAATGATGTCGTCACCGCGCTGGAGGCCAATAATGCCAACCGCGGCGCCGGTTATGTCGAGCGCAGCGGCGAACAGATACTGATCCGCGTGCCGGGTCAGGCAAATAATGAGCGCGATCTGTCGCAGATCATCGTCACCACCCGCGGCGGCGTTCCTATCCGGATCGCCGACGTCGCCGATGTCGCGATCGGTTCGGGCCTTCGCACGGGCGCGGCGACCGAAAATGGCAAGGAAGTCGTTCTTGCAACGGTCTCCATGCTGATCGGCGAGAATCCGAGGGTCGTCGCGCAAGCCTCGGCCGAACGCCTCGTCGAAGCCTCGCGTGCCTTGCCGAAGGGCGTCGTTGCGAAGCCGCTATACGATCGCACCGCGCTCGTCGAACGGACTATTTCGACCGTGCAGAAGAACCTCGCCGAGGGCGCGCTTCTCGTTATTGTGATCCTGTTCCTTCTTCTCGGCAATTTCCGGGCGGCGCTGATCACGGCGGCGGTCATTCCGGTCGCGATGCTGATGACGCTGACGGGCATGCTCCAGACGCGGACATCGGCGAACCTGATGAGCCTCGGGGCGCTCGACTTCGGCCTCATCGTCGACGGGGCCGTCATCATCGTCGAAAATTGTCTCCGCAGGCTTGGCGAGGCGCAACATCGGCTCGGGCGCCTGCTCGATCGCGACGAACGCTTCGGCCTCGTCGCCTCGGCCAGTGCCGAGGTGATCAAGCCGAGCATCTTCGGCATCATCATCATCACCGCCGTTTATCTGCCCATCTTCGCGCTCGAGGGCGTCGAAGGCAAAACCTTCCATCCGATGGCGATCACGGTCGTGCTCGCGCTTACCGC
>Ga0265296_1004104_pt1 | contig 12879 bp, 8 predicted proteins | sample MunlanPumphouse1_FD_189073 | JGI IMG/M metagenome (GOLD analysis project Ga0265296, IMG submission 189073) | Groundwater microbial communities from a municipal landfill in Southern Ontario, Canada - Pumphouse #1 | ecosystem: Environmental > Aquatic > Deep subsurface > Groundwater | place: Canada... | reverse complement strand
ACGATCAGGCGGCTGGAGGCGGTGCAGCGCTGGCCGGTGGCGAAGAAGCTGCCGTCCAGGGCGATGGCGACGGCGCGTTCCAGATCGGCGTCGTCCAGCACGATCAGCGGGTTCTTGCCGCCCATCTCCAGTTGCACGCGCGCCTGACGCGCCACGGCCCCGGCGGCGACGCCTGCGCCGACCCCTTGCGAGCCCGTGAAGCTGATCCCGTCGACATCGACGTGATCGACGATGGCCTGACCCACGTCGCCGCGTCCGACCACCATGTTCAGTACGCCTTTAGGCAGGCCCGCCTCATGCAGGATGGCGACCAGGGCCTCGGCGGTCGCAGGCGTGTGGCCGGCGGGCTTCAGCACCACGGTGTTGCCGAAGGCGAGCGCCGGCGCCGCCTTCCACGCGGGGATGGCGATGGGGAAGTTCCAGGGGGTGATCAGGCCATAGACGCCGACCGCCTGGCGATAGGTCTGGACCTCGACGCCGGGCCGGGTCGAGGCCAGGTTCTGGCCGTGCAGACGCAGGGCCTCGCCGGCGAAGTATTTCAGGATGCGCGCGGCGCGGGCCGTCTCGCCTATGCCCTCGGCCAGGGTCTTGCCCTCCTCGCGCGACAGCAGTTCGCCGACGGCCTCGCGACGCTCCATCAACAGGGTTCCGGCCCGGTCCAGCACGTCGAAGCGGACTTCGGGCGAGGCCTCCGACCAGGCCGGGAAGGTGGCCTTCGCAGCCGCTACGGCGGCGTCCACCTCGGCCGCGCCGCCCTGGGGCGTGCGCGCCACGACCTCGCGCACGTCCGACGGGTTCAGGCTCTCGGCCGGTCGGTCGGACGCGACCCGTTCGCCGTTGATCCAGTGGCTGAGCGAAAGGGGGGCGGTCGTCATGCGGGCGATCCTTGAGAAGACTTCGTTCCGTCGTCGCCCATGAAGGGCGGTTACGACAAGCCGTAAAATTCGGATGCTCTCTCCCAACACTGGACCGGCGGCATGGACCCCGCAGCTTCCGCTGCGGGGTTTTTGCGTTTGGGATCAGTCTCAGTCCGCCGCCGGATACTCGAACGGATCGGTCGGCGTCGGCTGGGTGGGCAGGGGCATGCGCGGCAAGGGGGCGTCGCGGTTGGCCGCGTTCAGCAGGAAGCTGGCCAGGATCACCGCCGCCTGACGCAGGTCCTCCGGCTTCAGGTGGTCATAGCTGTCGATGCTGGTGTGGTGGATGCGGCTGGAATAGTCGAGCGGGTCCTGGATGAACTGATAGCCCGGCACGCCCACCGTCTGCATATAGACGTGGTCAGTGCCGCCCGACGGCCGCAGCGAGACTGTCGTCGCGCCCATGCTGGCGAACGGGGCCAGCCATTCCTGGAAGATCGGGGCGGCGGCGACATTACCCTCGGCGTTGATGCCGCGGATCTTGCCCGAGCCGTTGTCCAGGTTGAAATAGGCGACCAGGTCGCGATAGCCGGGGCGCGGCTCGACCGGCCAGCGATTCCGCCAGGTCCGGTTGCTGGGCAGGGCGGCTAGGGCCGGGTCCGTCGCGGGCGCGCGCGTGGCCAGATAGCGGTCGACATAGGCCAGCGAGCCCAGGATGCCTTGCTCTTCGCCATTCCACAGGGCGAAGCGGATGGTGCGCTTGGGCTTGACCTTCATCTGCGACAGGATGCGGGCGGCCTCCATGACCACGGCGCTGCCGGCGGCGTTGTCCTGGGCGCCGTCCGAGGCGACCCAGCTGTCCAGGTGGGCGCCGGCCATGACGTATTCGCCCGAGCGGTCAGAGCCGGGAATGTCGGCCAGGATGTTGTAGGCGTTGACGTCCTCGTCGTGGAACTGGACCTCGCTGAGCAGCGACAGCATCGGCGGGGTGTCGGTCAGGGCCAGACGCGCCAGGCGGCGATAGTCTTCCGCCGCGATCTCCATGCCGGGCAGCTTGGGCGTGGCGCCGACCTGATAGGTGTAGCCGGTGCCGTGCAGCAGGCCGCCGTCGCGCTGGGACATCTTCACCCAGGCCAGGGCGCCTTCCTCGGCCAGGAAGGCGTCGAGGCGGCCGGCGAATTCGGCCATCTTCACCTGGCGTTCGACGGGGACGTGACTGTGCTGCGGCTGGACGTAGGTGTTGCGGTCGCGCAGTTCGGCGTCGGTCCAGCGGCGGAAGGCTGGCTCGGTCGGCTCTGAGCCGGTGTTGGGCAGGGACAGCATGACGATCTTGCCGGCCAGCTTGCCGCGCCACTTGTCGAAGTCCTCGACCTTGGTGATCGGGGCGACAATGACGCCGGCGCTGATGGTTCCGTTGGTCGAGGGCGTCCAGGCCACGGGAATGGCGCGCAGTTCGATGGCGCGCGGCGACGTCATGCGGGCGCTGGAGCGGACGATGGACCAGCCGCGGCCGAACTCGAAGCCCTCGGCGCGGACGTTCGACAGACCCCAGTCGCGGAAGCGCTGCTGGCTCCATTGCTCGGCCTGACGCATCTGCGGCGAGTTGGTCATTCGTCCGCCGATCCGGTCGGTCAGATAGGCGGCGGTCTGCATGACCTCGCTGTGGTTCAGGCCCTGATCAATGATGCCGTTGATGGCGACCCTGTCGACCGATTGGGCCAGCGCAGGCGTGGCGATGCACAGGGCGGATAGCCCGACGAGCAGATGTTTCATGTGAAAACCCCCAGGAACAGTGTTGGGGGTATATGACGCCATGGAGCGGCGGGCTGCAAACCGTGACGCTAGTCGGCGCGCAGGATGGCGATGGCGTCTTCACAGAAGGCGATGCGCTGGCTTTCGTAGGTCAGTCCAGCCTTGAGCACGAGGTGCTGCAGTTTCTGGCCTCTGGCGGTCGGGGCTTGCGGGAAGTCGCGGGCCTCGATGGCCTGATAGGTCGCCAGCTTCTGGCGGTGCTGCGCCGCCAACTGCTCCAGGGTCTCGATCAGGTCGGTCGGGCCGACGACGGCTTCGGCGCGCAACCGCACCATCAGCTCGTCGCGGATCGGCAGGACGCCCTGGCGTTCTGCGACCCAGCGTTCCAGTTCGCCGCGCCCAGCCGGCAATACCCTGTACCTGCGCTTGCGCCCGCGACCGCCTTCGGTCGGCAGGGCCTCGATCCATCCGGCGGCCTCCAGCCGGGCCAGTTCGCGATAGATCTGTTGATGCGTCGCCTGCCAGAAGTAGCCGATGGAGCGGTCAAATCGGCCGGCCAGATCGGACCCCGAACCGGGATGCTCGGTCAGGGCGGTCAGCAGGGCGTGCGGCAGGGACATCGGCTTCTCGGCGGTGGTCGTTGAGGCCGGACTTTAGTCGGGAACCTCGCCGAGGCCACCCCGCGTAAGGCTTCAGGTCTCGACTGCGGCTGCCCTGCGCGCGCCCTTACGCGAGATCAGCAGCCCGAAGACTGCCGCCAGCGGGAACATCAGCACCCCATAGACGGCGGCGGGCAGGGACATGTCTGGCACCGCCAGCACCGACTCGGCGATGACGATGGCCAGGGTGGCGTTGTGCAGCCCGACCTCGAAGGCGCTGGCGATCGACTGTTCGCGATTGATGCGGAACAGGCGCGGGACGATGAAGCCAATGCCCAGGCTGAGAATGCAGAAGCTGACGACAATGCCGGCCAGGGCGATGAAATCGTCCTTCAGCACGGCGAAGTTGGACGCGACCGCCCCGGCGATCACCAGGGTCAGGATGACGACCGAGGCCAGCCGGACCGGCTTGTCCATGGCGCGGGCGAAGCCGGGCTTGAAGCCGCGCACCAGCATCCCCAGACCGACCGGCGCCAGCACGATCATGAAGACCTCGATGGTCTTCTTCAGCTGAAGGCCCACGGTCATGTCGCCGGGCTGGAACCAGGCGATCGACAGGTTGACGATGACCGGCAGGGTCAGGACGGCGATGACCGAGTTGATCGCGGTCAGGCTGATGTTCAGCGCCACATCGCCCCGGAACAGATGACTGTAGAGATTGGCCGTGGTCCCGCCGGGCGAGGCCGCCAGCAGCATCATCCCCACCGCCAGAACCGGCGGCAGGCGGAACAGCAGCACCAGGCCGAAACAGACGGCGGGCAGAAGCAGCAGCTGACAGGCCAGGGCCAGGGCGACCGCCTTGGGCCGCTTGCCGATGCGGGCGAAATCGCCGGGCGTCAGGTCCAGCCCCAGGCCGAACATGATCACGCCCAGGGCGACTGGCAGGCCGATCATGGCCAATGGCGAATCCATGACGTCATTCTCCCCCGAGAAACCTCAGACCCGACCGGCGAGAGCCTGTCCCGCCGCCCGGCCCGAGAAGATGCACCCGCCCAGGAAGGTGCCTTCCAGCGCATTGTAGCCATGTAATCCGCCGCCGCCGAAGCCCGCAGCCTCGCCTGCGGCGTATAGTCCCTCGAACGGCGTTCCGTCCGCCTTCAACACCTGGCTCGACAGATCGGTTTGCAGCCCGCCCAGCGACTTGCGCGTCAGGACGTGCAGCCTGACCCCGATCAGCGGCCCGGCCTTGGGGGCCAGCAGTCTGTGCGGCGCCGCCGTCCGCGCCAGTTTATCGCCGAGGTAGCGGCGACTGTTATGGAGGCTCATGGCCTGGAAATCCTTGGTGTAGGGATTGTCCATCTGGGCGTCGCGGTCCTCGACCTGCTGACGGACGAGAGCCGGGTCCAGCAGGGGCTGTTCGGTCAGGGCGTTCATCCTGGCCACCAGGGTCTCCAGATCGTCGGCGAAGACGAAGTCCGCGCCCTTGTGCTTGAAGGCGTCGACGGCGGGCGGCGCGCCCTTGCCCAGCCGCGACATCAGCACCTTCAGCAGCTTGCGCTCGGTGATGTCGAGGTTCTGCTCCGACCCCGACAGGGCGAATTCCTTTTCCAGGATCTTCTGGCTGACGATGAACCAGGAGTGGTCGTGTTCGGCCAGGTCTGGCGTGGTCCGCAGGTGCTTCAGCGTCGCCATGGTGTCGTGACCGGGCAAGGCGGGCGCGGGCAGCCTCCGCCCCAGGGCGTCCAGCCACAGCGGCGACGGCCCGGGCAGAATGCGGATGGCGTGCCTGGGCCAGATGGGGTCCCAGTTCCGCACGCCCTCGACGTAGTGCCACATGCGGTCGCGGTTCACGAGCCGGCCGCCGGCCTCGCCCGCGATGTCCAGCATCCGCCCGTCGACATAGGCGGGGACGCCGGTGATCATCGACTTCGGCGGCGATCCCAGCCGCTCGGGCCAGAAGCGGCGCACCTTGTCATGGTCGCCGCCGATGCCGCCCGAGGCCAGGACGACGGCCTGTGCTCTTAGGGTGAAGTCGCCGACCACGTTGCGGTTCGAGGCCGCACCGCGCGGCGCCGCGTCGGCGGCCAGGATCGCGCCGGCCACGCCTGTGACGCGGCCGCCTTCGACCAGCAGTTGATCAACGCGGCGGCGGTGGTGGAAGGTCAGCCGCCCATCCTTCGCAGCCGCTCGCGCGCGGTCGGCGAAGGGCTCGGACACGCCCGTTCCCGTGCCCCAGGCGACGTGAAAGCGCGGCACGGAATTGCCGTGGCCGAAGGCCTGTCCGCCGCCGCGTTCGGCCCAGCCGACCATGGGGGTCAGGCTGATCTCATGCTGTTTCAGCCAGGATCGCTTTTCGCCGGCGGCGAACTCGACATAGGCGCGCGCCCACTGCACCGCCCACTCATCCTCGGCCAGCGGCCCAGCCAGCCGGTCCCAGCCCGCGCTGCCGCGCCAGTCCCGCCAGGCCAGGTCGACGCTGTCGCGCACGCCCAGCTTCCGCTGCTCGGGCGAGTTGACCAGGAACAGTCCGCCGAACGACCAGAAGGCCTGGCCGCCCAGATTGGCAGGGTTCTCCTGATCGACCAGCGCCACCCGCTTGCCCGCCTGAACCAGTTCATTGGCGGCGACCAGTCCGGCCAGTCCTCCGCCCACGATGATGACGTCTGCGTCCATTCTCGTTTCCCTGCCTGACCGCCATAGCTAACACATATGTCAATATGAAACGAGGGTTTCCTTGGCGAACACGGGTGTTAATATGTATTGACAGGTGGGTGAGTAGCGTGATGGTCTAAGGCAACCGCTGCCGGCGCCGCCCCGGCTCGCGGAAATATTCGGCGGCATGGAAACGTTGCGGACCCGTTGGGGAACGGGCCGCACCCTGGGGAGGGTTCTCAATGGCGATATCCGTCGTTCGTACGCGCTTGGCCGCGACCGCATCCGTTCTTGCGCTGACCATCGCCGCACCGGCCCTGGCTCAGACCGCACTCGACGGCGGCGCGACCGCCGTCGACGACATCATCGTCACCGCTCAGAAGCGCGAGGAGGCCATTCAGGACGTGCCGATCGCCGTCTCGGCGTTCACGGCTGAAACCTTGGATGCGATGAACATTGAGGGCGGCTCGGAGCTGCTGCGGGCTATCCCCAATGTCAGCTTCTCTAAGTCCAATTTCAGTGGATATAATTTCGCGATCCGCGGGATCGGCACCAAGGCGATATCCGCTACGTCTGACCCTGCCGTCGCCGTTAGCTTCAACAATACACCTTTGATCCGCAACCGGCTCTTCGAGCAGGAATACCTTGATGTGAACCGTGTCGAGGTGCTGCGCGGTCCTCAGGGCACGCTTTATGGCCGCAACGCCACCGCAGGCGTGGTCAACATGATCCCCAATCTTCCGGGGCCTGATTTTGAAGCCATGTTGAAGGTCGAGACTGGAAACTACAGCGCGCTGCGCGGGCAGATGATGTTCAACATCCCTATAACCGAAACCTTTTGGGTGCGTGCGGCAGGGGCGCTCACCAAGCGCGAAGGTTTTGAAACGAATACGTTCAAGCAAACCAAGGTCAATGGACGTGATCTTTATTCAACACGCCTATCCGCAATGTGGGAGCCAAGCGATCGCTTTAACGCTAATTTGATCTGGGAGCATTTTGGCGAAGACGACAATCGCGCTCGCACCGGCAAGCAGTTGTGTACCCGGGATACCGGGCCGGCCACTATCGGAAGCGTTGCGGTTTCAGAGGCATTACGCAATCGACTTAGCCAGGGCTGCATGGCCAGGTCTCTATATGATGATGCGGCCTATGGGACGCCAAATGCGGCATCTTTGGCTTACATGGTGGTCGCGGCCGGCATCGGCACTGGTGCTATTGATCCGATCACCCGGCAGCCGATAACGCCTATAGATGTTGGCGTTGATCCTTATGAGGATGTCATGCAGTCGCGCGACCTGCGCGAGTTTTCTATGGCGTACGACCCTAAATTTCGGGCAACGAATGATATTTACCAGTTCAATATTGAGTATAAATTAACGGATAATATAACTTTCTATTCTCAAACGGCGTACGCAAAGGATGACTACTTCTCAACCCAAGATTATATGAGGTATTTGAGCAAGCCGATCATAAATGATTTGTCAAATATCAAAGACTCCAGGGGTAGGCCTATCGATCAGACGTTGACTGTCGGCGGTATGTATAATGACCCTCAGCTTGGATTATCAAATAGACTGGTTTCTGCTGATCTAAGCCTTTCCGTAAATGAGCAGTTCTATCAAGAATTCAGATTATCCTCTGGATTCGACGGGAAATTCAATTTTAATATTGGTGCAAATTATACGAAATTTGAATCAAAAGATGACTACTACGTCTTCAACAACATATTTTCAATGTTGGCAGAGTACTGGTACAATAGAGACGTTTCTTCTGTCAGAACTCTAAAGGCGTTGGAGTGTAATGATGGAACGGTTAAGGAGTGCGTTTACGTTGATAGGTCCTCGATATCTGATATCGCCGGCGACGGACATAACTACTTTAGAAGCAAGAACGAAACCGAGACAGAATCGTGGGCTGTTTTTGGCGAGGCGTATTGGGAGCTAAGAGACGATCTGAAGCTGACAATGGGTCTCCGATATACGGACGACACCAAGACCTCGACGCCCTATCCAAGCCAGTTGCTTTTGGGGGCTGATGCGTTCGGCCCCGGCATGAGCTCCGGTGGGAAGATCAGGAGGGGCTTCGTCGCTCAACCGGATGTCGTGCAAAATTGGGGGGCCGTGACGGGCAGGCTGGTTCTGGATTGGAAGCCCGATTTGTCATTCACGGATGACACCATGGTTTATGCTTCTTATGCGCGTGGATATAAAGGCGGGGGCACAAATCCCCCGAGAATGGATATAGATACCAGTGTGGTTCAGTATCAGCCGCTAGCTTCGGTGTTTAAGCCTGAGTATGTTGATGCGCTGGAGGTCGGAGCTAAAAACTCTATTTTTGACGGCTCGCTTCAAATGAATACGACTGCATTCTATTATTCTTACGAAGATTATCAGGTTTCTCAAATTGTCGATAGAATTTCGTTAAATGAGAATTTTGACGCCAAGTCCTGGGGTGTGGAGATCGAGACAATATACAGGCCAAATAGAAATTTTAGGATCGATGCAAATTTTGGCTATCTTAAAACAAGGCTAAATGACGGAGAGAAATCCGTTGACGTTATGAACAGAACTCAAGGTAACGAAGATTGGGTTTTGGTTCGTCCCTGGATTCAAGTTCCCTCAAACTGTATTGCTCCTAAGGAGCATGTTGAAACTATACTCGCATCTCCGCTAGGTGACGCGCTCGCGATGTACGCTCTTGCTGGTCTCTGTGGCGGATCAATCCGTACGGGAACTTTTGACAGAGAGTTTGCTCCCCAGAATAATCCCTTGGCGCTCTATGATCTGTATGGATTTGAGTATGATTTCAAGAAAGCGCCCAATGGCGGTCGCGGAATAGATGCTGACCTGAGTGGCAATGAATTGCCAAACGCTCCGAATTGGACGGCCAATGTTGGCGCCCAATATACATGGCATCCGGCAAGCTTTGAATTCACATTGAGGGCTGATTATTATTGGCAATCATCAAGTTACTCCAGGGTGTATAATACAGAATACGATTCTCTAAAATCTTGGGATAACGTCAATTTTTCAGCTTCTCTTTCTCAGCCTGGAAGTGGATTGACGCTCCGGGCTTATGTTAAGAATGTCTTCGATAAGTCTCCGATAGTTGATGCGTTCACAAACAGTGACGATACTGGGTTAACGACAAATGTGTTCACGCTCGACCCAAGAATTTTTGCTGTCAGTTTGACAAAAATATTCTAATTTAATTTGACTCAATTTTCTATGAGTGCAACCTTAGGTTACCTCATGGGGAGGTATGGAGAAACAAACTATGCGTACTTTTAAAAAAGTGGCTGCTGTTGCTTCAGTAATGTCTGTAATTGCTTTTGCTTCGGCTTCGCATGCTCAGGTGTTTAGCTTGTCGCCTTCGTCTGTTACTGGCGGATCGGTTACGTTGTCGTCTCCGGCTGTCTATCTTTCGCAAACAACCGGCGCCACCTGCGCTGTTTCGCTTAGCGGCACTGTGGCTGGCACCCCAGGCTCTGCATCCCTGAGCGGGGTCACCCGCAGCATTGGCGGATCGTTCCCCTGCGGCTTCCCTGTGGTTTATGCTGTTGGCACCTGGACTGTTACAGCCGTTTCCGCCACGACTAAAGAAGTTGACGTGCATATTGAGGCGAGCACCATTATCGGTGATCCGTGCCGCGGCACTGTCCGTCTGAAAATTGAGCCCGACAACAGAACTGTTTATCTTGATGCCGTTCAAATCCCGGCTGATTCTGGCCGAGCTGATCGTGTTTGCACCATTGATGGCGAGCTTGTCGCTAACAAGGACATCTTTATTCTGTAATATTGCAGTCAGATGTTAAATGCGCCGGCCCCCTGGTGGGGCCGGCGTTTCTTGTTGTCTGTTCTATCTGTGCGGCCAGGCGCTGATCAGTGCAAAGGCGCGGCGGCCTGACGCCCCGCTTTGCATCGCGCCCGGTCGCCGCGTTCGCAGGCGGCGACGGTGGCCTGCCAGTCGGCCATCTGACGCTGATGGAGGGCCTGGGCCTCGGCAGCGGTGCGCAGGTCGGCCTCATGACGCAGGCGCAGAGCCTCGGCCGCCTCCAGTTGCGCCTGATAGCGGGCCTGCTCGCGAGCGTGTGCGGCGGCGTTGGCGCGGTCTTCGTTTTCCGCCAAGTCGTTCTGGGCGACGATCTCGTCGTTCAGGGCCTGGGTCTGGCGTAGCTCGTCGGGGTCCTGGGCCGAATCCGGGGCGCGCCGATAGCGCTCGCCCTGACGGCGCAGCAACTCGGCCACAGGGTCGCTGCCAGGGCTCTGAGGGGCGCTCTGGGCAGCCATGAGGGCCGGGGGCTGCGTCTGAGCCACCACGGGGACCGTCAGCAGGCTCATAACGGCTGCGAGCGCGGCGGTGTGGTGCGGGCGAGAGGCGGTGATCATGGGGCGTATCCTTGCCGGACAAATAAGGCCGGATCGAAGCTTGGCCTTGAGAAGCATATACCGAACCAACGCGCGGGTCAGGCCAGGGGCTGCGGCGGCGCTCGGGCCAATATGCTGGCTGGGAACTCAGGCCGGCAGGCGCAGTTCGAAGGTGGTGCCCTCGGGGCTGGTGTGCAGCAGGCGCAGCTCGCCGCCGTGATTGGCCGCCAGCTCGCGCGAAATGGTCAGGCCCAGGCCGGTGCCCTCTGAGGCGCGGCCGCTGACGAAGGCCTCGAACAATCGCCCGGCGAGACGCTCAGGAATGCCCGGCCCGTCGTCGGTGATGCGCACGGCGACCATGCCGTCGCGGGCTTCGGCGCGGACTGTGATCCGGCCCTTCTTCTCGCGCGCGGGATCGCTCTCGATCGCCTGACGGGCGTTGCGCATCAGGTTGACCAGAATGCGATGCAACTGGTCGCTGTCGGCGTTGACGGTCAGGCGGGCGGGCAGGTCGCGGATCAGGCGCACGCCGTGGTCCTCCAGCCCCGCGTCTTCGGCAGCCACGGCGACGGCGCGGGCCAGCAGCATCTTCTGCCTTTGCGGCGCGGCCTCTTCGGACTTGCCGTATTCCAGCACATTGCGGGCCAGGGCGGCGGCGCGGCCCAGGGCGCGCTCCAGCCGGGGCAGGGCCTTGGCCACCAGGGGGTCGGACGAGCTGGATAGGCGTTCCGACGCCATCTGGGCCGAGGTCAGCATGTTGCGCAGGTCGTGGTTGATCTTGGCCACGGCCTCGCCCAGGGCCACGAGACGGGCCCGCGAGCGCAGCGACTGGCGGACTTCTTCCTGCATCCGGGCCAGTTCACGCTCGACCCGGCCGATCTCGTCGTGACGGTCCGATGGCGTTTCGGCGGGGCTTTCAGGATCGGCGGCGAAACGTTCGATGGAGCGTGTCACGCGACGCAGAGGCGCCAGGACCAGGTAGGAGAGAGAGGCGTAGAGCAGGCCGCCTGCGACCACGGCGATCAGCAGGGACATGGTCAGGCTGTTCAGCAGGAAGCTCTTGAGCTCGAGCTTGAGCGGCTGGGCGGGCGCCAGGATCTCGATGAAGTCGCCCGAGCGATAGCGCGGCTTGGCCTGAACCCGCAGCGAGCGGTCAGGGTGCCCGAACAGGGTCTTCCACGGGTCCAGCAGGCGCGCGCCGACATTGCGCTGGCGTAGGTCGATCAGTTCGGGCGCGCGCGGCAGGTTGGGGGCCTGCAGCAGCAGGCGGCGCACCCCCTGTTCGCCTACGACCACGGACTGCACCCCGCCGATGCTCAGCAGTTGTTCGGCGGTGGAATCCTCGACGGCGGAATAGGGCAGGGCCTCGACGCCGACCGACGCCAGTTCGGCGGCCTGTAGCCGGTCCATCAGCCACCGCTCCTGGAAGGAGGCGGCGCTGGGCACGATGATCAAGGCGGCGACGGCCAGGGTGAAGGCCACGGTCAGCAGCAGCAGGCGGCTGGACAGGCCGTCGGGTGCGCGCGGCGTCAGACGCTCGCGCCAGACCGGAGGCAGCAGCTCGGGCATACGCACGCCCTGCAGGCGCGCAGCCAGGCCCGTCTCTTCGCGGGGGCGTGTGGGCAGTCGAGTCTCGATCGCGTTCCGTTCCGTCATGCGGCGTCCATGCCGTGTCGAGCGCGCCATTTCTGCACTAATTTGAGCGCGAGGGGCAGCAGCATCGACAGGAAGGCGACGCCGAGCAGGGGCCACATGAACTCGGCGAACAGGCTCTGCAGGTTCGGGTTGGGATTATCGACCAGAATGTCGTTCAGCCCCGCGCCGATCCAGCAATAGATGATGTGCGCTGGCAGAAGGCCGATGAAGGTGGCGATCATATAGGGGCGCAAAGGGGCGGCCATGACGCCCGCCGCTACATTGATCAGGTGGAAGGGCACCGACACCACCAGACGGGCCACCAGCACATACCAGAAGGTGTTCCTGTCCACGCCCTCGCACACCTTCTTCAGCAGGCCGGTGTCCTGGGCCGCGCGACGGCGCAGGGATTCGCCCAGGGCGGTGCGCCCTACATAATAGACTGCCAGGGCCCCCAGGGTGGCTGAAAAGGCCGTGGAGACCCCTCCGACCCAGGGACCGAACAGATAGCCCGCCGTCACGGTGATGAAGACCACGCCCGGCACCACGCTGGCGGTCAGCAGGGCGAAGACCAGCATCAGGGCCAGAAGGGTCAGGATATAGTGCTCGTCCGCCAGGGCCTGAAACGCCGCGCCGTGCTCGCGCAGGGTGTCCAGCGACAGGTAGCGGTTCCACCCCATGCCGAAGATCAGCGCGATCGCCGCCAGCAGGACGGCCAGGGGCAGAAATCGTTTGACCCGGTTCATCCGTGCTCCGTAACCGACGCGGTCCAGCTTCCCTAGCGGTTTCAGACCCATTGCGGGGTTTCAGATCGCTTGTCGGCGTTGACTCGTCCGTCGTCGCCGCTTATACGCCCGCCTCCTGCAGCGGATGACTGTTGTCCGTTGTGCAACCCTGTAGCCCTGGAGCCGAACGTGAAGCGGACCTATCAGCCGTCGCGACTCGTGCGCAAGCGCCGTCACGGCTTCCGTTCGCGGATGGCCACCAAGAACGGACAGAAGATCGTCATGCGTCGCC
>Ga0265296_1004103_pt1 | contig 12881 bp, 21 predicted proteins | sample MunlanPumphouse1_FD_189073 | JGI IMG/M metagenome (GOLD analysis project Ga0265296, IMG submission 189073) | Groundwater microbial communities from a municipal landfill in Southern Ontario, Canada - Pumphouse #1 | ecosystem: Environmental > Aquatic > Deep subsurface > Groundwater | place... | reverse complement strand
CGTTTCGATGTGGTGGCGGTTCAAATCTCTCCCGAGGGAGAAAGGGTAGAGTTGGTAAAGAACGCCTTTGACCTCAGCCCGCGTTACTCGTGAATCGTAAGTCGTGAATCGGAAGTCGGAAGTAGATATGGAAAGACCACATAAAAAGTTGGATGTTTGGAAATTGGCAATAGAGTTGGTGCTTGATGTTTACGGAGTTATAAAAACTTTTCCAATGGAGGAAAAATATAACCTTACGGATCAATTGAGAAGAGTTGTTGTTAGTATTCCGAGTAACATTGCGGAAGGTGCTGCGAGAAATACCAAGAAAGAATTTGCTAATTTTCTTTATATAGCGCAGGGGTCATTAAGCGAGTTGGATACACAATTGGAAATAGGATTCAAGTTAGGCTATATAAAATCAAATGATTTTGAAAATCTTGAATTAAAGATGGATCGTATTGGGAAAATGATTTCTGGTTTAATTAAGGCTCTGAAAAAATCTACGATACCTTTGTAACCAGCGTAAACTTCCCACTCACGATTCACGATTTACGATCTTATCTATAATACTGCTGCTGGACGCCCCTTTTATTTCAGGTATGCGAACGACTTTCCCTCCAATAGATTCAACTACCTCTCTGCCGATTATGGCATCTTCACCCCAGTCTCCACCTTTGACGAGCACGTCAGGTTTTAGAAGAGAGATTATATTTAACGGATCAGGCTCATGAAATATTACAACGAAATCCACACATTGCAAGGCAGATAAAACCTCTGCCCGTTCTTCTTCAGGGATAATGGGTCTTTTATTTCCCTTTATAGTCCTCACAGACTGATCACTGTTTACAGCCACTATCAAAATATCTCCGAGTTTTTTAGCCTCTTCAAGGTATCTGGTGTGGCCTACATGAATCAAATCAAAGCATCCATTGGTAAAGACGACCCTTTTACCCTCTTTCTTTACCCTCTCTACAACTTTTTTCAGATCTTTTCTGTCTTTAATCTTGTCTTTCAATAAAGTCTCTCAATCTGTTTTTCAAAGCAGGAATATCCTTTTCAACCGTATCCCAGACGGCATCTAGGTCTACACCCAAATAATCGTGTATCAACTTGTCTCTCATTCCCGCCATATCTTTCCACGGTATTTCAGAATGTCTTTCCCTAATCTCATTGGATAACCTCTTTGCAGCTTCGCCTATTATCTCGACCTGCCTTATTACCCCGTCCTGTATAAGGTGATTATCCACGAAGTCTTTATAACTTATGCCCTGGGTATACTCCTCTATTCTGGATATGGCATCTAAAATGTGCCTTAAATACACGGAATCATCTTTTTTCACCCGTAAATTACCTCCATCTCCTTCCTTATCGTATCAATCAAATAGGGACTTATAGATTTTTCCGTCAACAAATCCACTTTTATTCCCAGGACCTCATACAACTCTCTTTCTATTCTCACAAGTTCAAGAAGGCTTTTTCTTTCAGAAAACTCCACGATAATGTCTATATCACTTCCTGGTTTTTCTTCTCCTCTCACATAAGAGCCAAAGACAGCAATCTTTCTTGCCCCTTGATTTTTAAGTAGCCGAGCAATCTTTTTAAAGATTTTTTCTCTATTCATCATTTTTCACCTCTTGGCGGAGTTCGGAATTTTAGGTATTATGGCATATTAACCCTCATATTTCAACAGGGGTCTTTATCTCTCACAGAGTTCACAGAGAGGCAGAGTTACTTAAAAATCATCTCTGATACCTCTGTGACTCAAGCGAGCAAAGGGAGCGGGCGAGAGATTTTTCTAAGTGTAAAACTTGACAATTTCCGATTAGGGCATATGGGTACCAAGGATATGGTTCATCTCACCCAATTCTTTCTCGATGACTTCTTTCGTCTTTTTTGATATACTCTTTTTCATGGGTAGAATTCTCCTTTCTCCCATTATGGGGGTTGGTCTTTCCATTGGGACCAAAGGAAATGATCAGTAGTGGTAGCGCAACTGGGCGATATGAATTGCATTTTCAGATACTTTATAAACGAACCTGTGTTCATCAGTGATTCGTCGGGACCAGTAGCCGGAAAGAGCATGTTTAAGTGGTTCAGGTTTTCCAATACCCTCAAATGGATTTCGTTTCGTTTCTTTGATGAGGGTATTGATACGACGAAGAACCTTTTTATCGGTTTTCTGCCAAAAGAGATAATCATCCCAGGCGTGGTCAGAAAAGATGAGCTTCACTCTAAAAGTTCCTTTTCGGTACCTTTGTCGTTTTCAAGTTGGGTGACAGATTCAATCAAACGCCTGGTGTTCTTTGGTGACCGTAAGAGATAAGCCGTTTCTTCAAGGGCTTCATAGTCCTCAAGTGACATAATGACCACAGAGTTAGAGGTTTTACGTGTTACGATCACCGGCGCGCGGTTTTTACATACTTTTTCCATTGTCTTTGCAAGGTTTTGCCTAGCGGCTGTATAGGTTATAGCTTCCATAAAGCACCTCCTGTACAGATTATTGTACATATAAAAATGCTATTGTCAAGCGCATATTTGGAGCCCCAACCTAGTGCACCAGATGCAAAAGGCCAGGGCTTTTAGAAATAGCTGTTGGTTCACCGCTTTTTCTCGCCTTTTCAAGTTTTCTGTCAGCCTTTTGCACTGGTGACCGGCGCCCGTTAGTGCCATAAGATCTCAAACCTTAATGGCTTGCCATACACATCTCGATATGTTATTATGTGTATCTAAAAAGGAGGTAACTACAATGGGACGTACGAATGTTGTTCTTGATGATGACCTTGTGGCTAAATGCCAGGGGGCGACCGGAATAATGACTCGCAGAGAACTCATAGAACATGCATTACGCGAACTTCTCAGACATGAGTCTCAGTCCAAGATTCTGGAATTAAAGGGGAAAATTCATTGGGAGGGAGATCTGGTCGCCTCTCGCAAGGGACGCACTTCATGATGGTTATCGTCGACACGACTGTATGGATTGATTTCTTCGCTGGTCAGGAATTTCCACATGTTACAGCTTTGGAATCTCTTGTTCGAAACAAAGATGACAGGGGTCTTTATCTCTCACAGAGTTCACAGAGAGGCAGAGTTACTTAAAAATTATCTCTGATACCTCTGTGACTCAAGCGAGCAAAGGGAGCGGGCGAGAGATTTTTCTAAGTATAAAACTTGACAATTTCCACTACACGGTATATACTTTGGTATCTATCATTTTTCAAGGAGGTTTACCATGCAAACCGCTAAAATCTTTATAAACGGCAGAAGCCAAGCCGTAAGATTACCTAAGGAATTCCGGTTCTCTGGAGAAGATGTATTTATTAAAAAAATCGGTAATATGGTCATACTTTATCCAAAAAATGATCCTTGGGCGCTATTGGTAAACAGTCTTGGCCAGTTCACCGATGACTTTATGGAAACCAGAGAGCAACCTGCTCAGGATTCGCGAGAAAATCTATGATGGAATACATGCTTGATACAAACACGTGCATTTATATTATCAAACGAAAACCAGTAGATATAATCGACCGCTTTAGGAAAATCCAGATTTCGCAAGTCAGTATCTCGTCAATAACGCTGAGTGAGCTTGAATACGGTGTTATTAAAAGCTCAAAACCAGAACAGAATCAATTAGCCTTAGCCCAGTTTGTAGCACCAATGGAAATACTGTCTTATGGTGATGAAGCCGCTCAGTATTATGCTGAGCTTCGAGTATATTTAGAAAAACAAGGTACTCCTATTGGGTCCCTTGATATGCTTATTGCCGCGCATGCACTTTCCGCGGGATGCATTTTGGTCACTAATAACGTAAAGGAATTTGACCGAGTTCCAAATCTCAAAATTGATAACTGGGTAAAATAGTTCCCAGATAGTATCCTCTCAACTGATTCAAATCTATTCTCTCTTCTTCTATCCGTTTTCTGTAACCTTCATGGTCAAATGGTCCCCATTTTTCTTCCAGCTCCCTTTTTACGTGTTCCCAGGGAACTCCTATCTTATTGCTGGCTTCGAACTCTTCGAGCCTTTCATCAAGTACAGATCCGATGGGATCTTCTTTTCTATCGTATCCCTGCTCAGGAATGTTATCGTGGTCCAGGATTGGTTGGCCGAATGCCTCTGCCATCATTATCCATGAATGACGTAGCTCTTCTATATTCTCTCCAAAGGGCTCCACTGGATCTTGGGTGATGGCTCCGACATGTCCGTTCTTGTCGTAGTATGCCTCATGTATGGCATAGGTGTAATCTACTCTTTCTCTCTGATCTCTGGGATCAATGTACACATTCCTTTTCCGTACAACTCGATAGTTCCACATGGTTCACCTTCTTGTGGGTGGAGTTTCACAGATTAACTTTGATTATTTGATGGGAAGTCTTTGACGTTGTTTGCAACTTAATAAGGATTTACAATTTCGACATCTTTCATCGGATAATGCCTGATATTCCGGGTAACCAACTTCATGACCATTTCTCTTGCCGTGGCCGCAATCACAGCATCACCTATACTCAGGGCATGGCTTTTGCGAAATTTCTTGAGATATTCTCCTGCCCGATCTGCTATAGCCACATCCACGTCAACGTGGGTCAATATCTCGAAGAAACCTTGAATCGTTTCTTCTTCCCCTTTTCTTGCACCTGACAGGATCTCGATACGGCTGACAACGGAAATAAAAATAAGTGACCCTTCGTCGATTTCGTGGTTGATGTATTCCAGGGCCCTTCTGTCTTTTCGCAGATGGTCGATGAGAATATCGCTGTCGATAAGCAGTGTATTCGGCATTAGCCTCTGATCCTCTTAAGCCGGGATTCCCACTCGCTTCGTAACTGGTCGACGTACTCAGTACTGCTTTTTATATCGCCTCTGTCGGCCCACAATCCAAAGCTTTTTTTCAGGATTCTTTTCTTGGGTAATGTAGTGACCTTCTTGCGCTGCGACAGCATCTCTTGAATGAATCTCTGCTGAGAAGGGGTCAGTCTCTCAATTTTTTTTAAAATATCGACAAACTTTTCTCCTTGAATCAACTCAGCACTTTGCATAGATACTCCTTTATAGCCAAATTTAAGGTAATTATGATTTAAGGTCGCCGCTATGTCAATGAGAAAAAGCACGAGGAAAAAGTGGTTCAGAAAAAATATATTAATAATCGGCATTAGATAATCGGTATAATGTCCCCGAATACGCGAAATAATCTCCTATCAATTCTGCAAGTAGTCTGGCATTTCAGGTATTATGGCATATTAACCATCATATTTCAACAGGGGTCTTTATCTCTCACAGAGTTCACAGAGAGGCAGAGTTACTTAAAAATCATCTCTGATACCTCTGTGACTCAAGCGAGCAAAGGGAGCGGGCGAGAGGTATTTCTAAGCACTAATCCTGAGTTATCTCCCGCCATGTCTTTTTAGTAAAAACCCAGACCGTAGTGGAGCCAGGCATTCCCGGAGGAAGATTGGTTGCCAAAATGTGAACACCGTCTTCCCTGTCAAATAATCTCCTATCAATTCTGCAAGTAGTCTGACATTTCAGGTATTATGGCATATTAACCCTCATATTTCAACAGGGGATTTAAAAGTTGACTTACAATTTGGATAGAATTAAGATGATATAAAGTTGATGGACTCGCAAAAAGTCAGGAAACCCCCTTTCTTGTCATTTCGGCGGAAGCCGGAATCCAGTAATTTCAAGCACTTCTAGACTCCGGCTTTCGCCGGAGTGACGGGATTTTGACTTTTTACAAAGCCATCAAAGTTGATGCACTCGTAAAAAGCTCCGCTATGCCGATGCTTCGGCATTATAATGGAAAGTAACTTGGGCTTTCAGTAAATTTGCTCTTTTTTTGGTAAATGTCAAGTAATATAAGCTACTTACAACGCATTTGCAAATTTAAGTTACTTGGAAGTCGGATTTAGTGAATGTGTCATTTCGACCGCAGGGAGAAATCTAATGTATTCAGTGAGTTAAAAGCTCAAGATTTCTCGCTTCGCTCGAAATGACAGGCCAAAGGGACTTTTTACAAAGCCATCAAAGTTAAATGCAGAACTTTTGAAGGATAGTTTCATTTTTCAGGATGAACTAATGAAGATACTTACTCCAATTATAGTAATTATTGTCTTTCTGATATACCCCTCTGTTGGCTTTTCATATTACTACATACACCTGAAAAATGGCCGTGGGTTCGAAACCTATCAGTATTGGGAGGAAGGTGAGCAGATAAAGTTTTATGTATATGATGGTATCATGGGAGTTCCAAAGGATTCTGTCAAAGGAATAAAGGGAACGTACACAGGGGTGATTTTCGATCAAAAACCTAAAATAAAGGAAGGGATAGGAAACGAAAAGAAATCTATAGAAGGGGAGGGGCCCGGGGGAAAAGACTCTCCAATGAGATTAGGAGAAGACGCCCAAAAAACACAACTTCTGGAAGAGATTAAGAGACTACAGAAGGAAAGTCTTGAGGCGTGGGAAGAGTATGGTAAGATAGGAGGACAAAAGGATAGTTCAAAGGCGGAAAGAGATGAGGCTCGCAAGCGAGCCCTTGACATAGATAGAAAAAAACAAGAACTCACCAGAAAATTGAAAGAGAGGAGCCAGGAAAAACCTTAACTGCCTGTATCCTCCTTCCATCTTGAAATAACAGGAGACAGACTATCATTTGCTTTTTTTACCTCGCAAGAATCATAAGTGATGTTTACATTTCCTTGTAGTGTCGCCGTACTATTTGCCAGGACTGCCCCAGTGATGTTTTTAGCATCCGAGCCGCCGCCGTAGAAATCCACATCACCTGAAGCAATTATAAGTCCATGCCAGTTTAGATTGCCGCTGAAATAGAGGTCCCCCTTTACCACAAGGGTTCCATAGCCGGTTAGATTTTGCAAATCGAGTTGGTGGTCGGGTGTTAAACCAGTTGCATCACAATACACGATCCTATAGTCAGTTGCACTTCCAACCGTATAATTGGTCCGGTCACCGGTTAAGGTATCCGTGGCTTTGGCCTTAAGGGTCTCTACTCTTTCTGCTAAATTTATTGGTGCTGCCAATTGGGTTGTTTCATTCCCTACAGGCAAACAAGTAGCAGAACCTCCAGGAGGTGGCAGCCACCATAGACTTTGTTCAGTAACATAAGCAAGTGCCGGTAAATCACCTACACCGCAATTATCCCTTCCATCTACCGTAACAGTACCGCCTCCCCCGATGGCATCTCCATATAGGGCTCCTACCACCGGTGCGCCCCTGGGCCGTCTTACCTGAATTTCAACTACCTTGACACCGCTGCCGCTGCTTCCATATGCCCTGATAATCTCTACAGGTTCGGCAAGAGCTGTACTGGGAGCACTGGAAGAAGTGAACTCTTCCAGGGTTGTGGATGATGAGCTTCTATAGCCGTAATAGATAATACTTCCAGGAGAGGCAAGGGTATGTCCCCCAGCAGTATTTCCATCCTGGTCATTGTAATGTGGCTTAGCCGAAGTATGGCCCTCTAGCTCGGCATCATACTCTGTTTTGTGTTTGATCTTAACCCAGTAGGAGATACCAGACTGAAGACTGTTGACTTGAATGGTTGTATTGGTCTGGGACGTGGATGTTGGGATATAGTTTCTGTAACTGTTCGTACTGTAGCTGCTGTAATCAGGGTCATTGGACGTCGTCCATGATGCTGATGTAAGGATATACACCGACCATTTACTGTCAGGATAGTTCGGGTCCTTTATGATTTTGTCACTCGGCTGTGAACCCTGGAGTCTTATCCTTGCCTCTTGGGCTCCAGCCTCAGCGTTGTAAAAGGCCTTTGCACCGGAAAGATTGTTGCCTGCTATCTTTGTATCCGTGCTAGACGTAATGATTCCTGCAATCCCAAGAAGGGATAGGAGCGTCAAAAACAAAAGGGCTACAACCAGTGCTATGCCCTTTTCGTCTTTCAATACCAAAGGGATTATCTTCATGGTTATGACCTCCTGCTACTCTAGTGTACAGCTAGAGATTTCTTGCTACTACAACAGCGGTTAGGGTCATTCGGTGATAACCATCACCGGTATGTTTAGGGTCTTTGTTTCTTGTCCTGGCAGTTATGGATATTGTAGCCCCATTTGTGCCTGAAGGTGTAAAACCCAATGTTTCAATATCCTCGGCAAAGGGTTGGCTATTTCTTGTAATCTTGGGATGATTGGAGTCTGCGGTGTTTAGGGCATATGTTATATCTTCATCAGCACCACTGATAGTTCCATTGCCGTTTAAGTCCGCTTTTATCTGTATCTGAGATGTGCCATACGTAAGCCCGTTAAATGTCGCTCCTGTTGGATTGAACCCTGCCATACGGATATCCCTCGATATAATGTTCATAGCTACCCTGGCATTTTGCTGCATCTCCGATACCTGTTCCTGCACCGTGTACGTCCTGCTCTGAGATATGTACAGGTTGTATATCGAGACTAGAAGGATACCTGCTATTGCAAGGGCAATCATAATCTCTATCAATGTGAAGCCTGGCTCATTCTTGCGTACAGACAACATTAAATCACTTTCCTATTATAGTGGACAAGGCAACAAAATGGTTAATGGAATCCTTCCAACCGACAATGACTGTTACGGTCTTCATCCCAGAGGCAGGTGTGTCATCCGCCACATTCCAGACCCTTTGAGGGGTCTGGCTAATAGTCACAGAACAACTGCTATCACAGGTATCGGTATGGTCAGGACTTGTAAAAAGGGCGGTATTTGAATGGATATTTGTGCTGACATCGTTGTTGTCCCCCCCGTTACTCAACTTAGTATCTGAATAGTCGAGTTTTCTCAACTGTTCTAATTTATCCTCAGCCAAAACCGTTGCCTTGGTAATCTTATTCCCAGCGGCATTGCTCCTTATTACATAGACTGTCATCTCTGCCAGGGCGAGCAGACCTACAGATAGGATTGTTATTGCTATCAATATTTCAAGCAGGGTAAAGCCCTTTTCGTTTGGAAAAAGTTTTTTTGTCATTGGCGAATGCCTCGATTTAGCATCTTCCACGATACCCGGTCTGTTTTTACTTCCATGGTGGGTTGCTGCTCGAATCATACTTCCAGAGCTTGACTCTACCTGTCTGTATCACAGTAATGGCCCTCTGCCTGTCTCTTCTGCTGCCGGCAATGTCTTCGGTCGGGATAAGGTAAACACTTCCCATTAGATTTGCAGTCCCATTCGGTATGAAAGTTTCTCTGATTGGGGAACTGGTAGCTCCAAACTGCACTGAACCGGTAATATCTTCATTACTCGGATCCTTCCCAGCGATATAGCCAAACTGTATACCTGAAGGCAGATTAACAGTCTTTACCAATACATTACTGGTACTGAAATTACTATCATTATCATCATAAATACTGTATTGATTAGTGGTCGTATCAAATGTAATCACATAATCGTTTCTCTCTGAAACTGCCTTCATTCGAGCCAACTGCATCTCAGAGACCAGGTCCCTTGCGGCTGAGTTTACTCTCATAGTAGGAATCCAATCTATTATATAGGGAGATGCAACGGCTGCGGTTATACCAATAATTGCAACGACAATTAGCAGCTCTATCATGGTAAACCCTTTTTTATCTCTTAATCGTATACGCATCAGAACCCCTCACCAGCATTTTGCGTAGTGTGCAACCCGTAAACATTATCTAACCGCAAATATCATACCAAACACAAGAGGTTTTTACAACCTACATTGTAACTACTCAGGTTGTTTAGGCTGTAGGCTGAAGGCTGAAGTAGGCTAATAGTCTACAGGCTAATAGTCTACAGGCTAATAGTCTATAGGCTAATAGTCTATAGCCTAAACCTCAGTCTATCTACCTGAGTAATTAATACAAATACAGGTAACGTCTTACTATAATATCTCCCCAAAAAATATAGATTATCGCACCAATGGCCAAAAATGGGCCGAAGGGTACGGCATATTGGCTGTCTTTCTTTTCTTTAATCATCACCGTTAAACCCACCAATGAGCCGAACAGTGAACCTAAAAAGATAGTCAATAATACCCCTTTTATACCCAGGAATGCCCCAATCATGGAGATAAATTTTATATCACCGGCGCCCATGCCTTCTCTTTTGGCTAAAAATTTATAACCCATTGCTACCAGGAAGAGTCCTCCACCCCCGGCAGCAATACCTATTATGGAATCCATGAAGGTCATCCCGGGCAAGAAAAGAGAAGCTGTAAAGCCCAGGATTATACCCGGGAGGGTAATAACATCGGGTATGATCTGGTGATCCAGGTCTATAAAGGTTATGACGAGCAGTGCGGCGCTGAAAGTCAGATATACGAAGTAGCTAAGGGAAAGCCCAAACTTTAGAAAGAGTGCCAGAGAAAGTAAGCCGGCAAGCAGTTCAACAACAGGATACCTGAACGATATAGGTTCCCCGCAATTACTACATTTTCCCCATAGAAAAAGGAAGCTCAGAATTGGGATATTATGATAGAACTTGATGGGTTGATGGCAGTTTGGACAATAAGAAGAAGGAGATATTATTGATTGCTTTTTAGGGAGACGGAATATACATACATTCAAGAAACTACCAATGATAGTTCCAAAGATAAAAGGGATAAGGTATATGGTGATAAAAGACATTTTTCCCCTACTTAAAGTCCCTTCTTTGAAAGATAACCATCGAGACCAGTAGAATAACGGTTATATACAGTACCCCATAGGCCATTGAAAAAGAGATATACTCCCAACTGACAGGAATATGATGGACTACCTTCCCCTTGATGTTAAAATTCTCCAGGTTTGGCAAGAAGTAATAGAGAAATCCGGTAACTATTTTTACCACTACAATCTCTGACTTGGCTCCAAACGTCTTCAAATCCATAGTCAGATGGCCGATCACGTATATAGCAAGGGTAAACATCCCGCTCAGTGTGGGGGTGGAAAAAGTGGAAAAGAGGATTGCTACTGCAGTAACGACCATCAGTTCAAAGAAGATGAGCAAGACTGCCTTTAATAGAGAGATATCCAGGGAATGCTCCAGGATGATGATTAAAATCAGAAAGGCACCGGACATAACCGCCACCTCTATAGCCAGAGTCAGGATCAGGCCGAGATATTTGCCCAGAAGAAATCTATGCCTGGATACAGGCTTGGAAATAATATTATATATTGTCCTCCTGTCGATCTCTTTGTATACCAGACCAATACCTACAAATATCGCTATCAGGGTGCCGAATATAGAGATTGCCGCCAATCCCATGTCCTTTACGATCTTCAGTTGTTCCCCTATGGTAAGGGTGCCTAGAAGCACTGAGGCGCCCATCATCAATAAGGCAAAGAAGAGGAGGCTATAAAGGATCTTATCCCTGATTGCCTCACGAAAGGTATTTATGGCGATGGCCTTTATCTTCATCATGCCGACTTTATCTCCTCCATAAAAAGATCCTCTAATGATTCCCTCTCCCCCAATAATTCTTCTAATTTGCCTATCTCTTTTAACTTTCCATTAACCAGTAATCCCACCCGATCACAGATCATCTCCACATCAGACAGGATGTGTGAGGAAAAAAAGACGGTTTTCCCCTCATCCTTAAGACGAAGAATAACATCTCGAATCTTCGTCCTTCCTACAGGGTCTAGCGCGGACATAGGCTCATCCAGAACAACCAGTTTAGGGTCATTGATCAATGCCTGGGCAATCCCTATCCTCTGCAACATCCCTCGGGAAAACTTCCTCAACTGGGTATCCTTAACCAATCTAAGGTCAACCATATCTAACAGTTCTTCAATCCTTCTTTCCCTTTCTTTTTTGCCAAGGCCGAAAAGCTGACTATAGAAGTCTAGAAACTCTCTTGCTGTTAAATAATCGTAAAAATAGGGCGCTTCAGGGAGAAAACCAATATCCATCTTAATATTTATATCTTTAATATCCCTGCCAAATATCTGCACATTCCCTGAAGTAGGGTATATTAAGCCCATAATTATCTTCAGGGTTGTGGTCTTTCCCGCACCGTTGGGTCCGATATATCCAAAGATTTCTCCTTCTTCGACCTTGAGGTTGAGGTTATCGAGGGCCAAAACCCTCTTCATCCTGAACCCCACTCTGAATTCCTTGGTCAAACCCTCCGTCGTTATAACCACTTATTCCCTCCTAAATAGGCTAATAGGCTACAGGCTACAGGCTAATAGCCTTTTAACTTTTTCCGTGGATTTTGAGCCTTTTTCTCATGGTACTACTCTTCACTTCATTGGTCCTGGAGTCAAGGAAATAATGTCCCCCAAAGGGTTCCTGGGGGATGGATTTCAAGATCCCTTTGTCCACTATATCCCTGAGATCCCCGGCCCCTTTCCCGGTTATCAGCTTATACCTCGAAAGTGCCGCCTCTAACAGGTTAATGTCTCTCTCCACTATCACTTCCTTGATCCTGATCTGTAACTCTTCCCTTAGCCTCTCATCGGTGGTGCTCTGGTATATCCTATATAAAAATTCTATGGCCAGTTCCGGGGTTCCTGCCTGGGCATAGAGTCGGGCCGCCAGCTTGGGCAAATAAGCGGGACGACCGGGGAGGAGGCTGGCCCTGGTGATATAAGAGGCCGCTGTTTGGTAGTCATCCAGATAGAAGAAATGATTGAATCCAAGATAAAAGGGGATTTGCCACACCCCTGGGTTTTCTCTATACCCCTTTTTCAAGAGCTCATTGCTCTCCTCTATCCTGTGGGCATAGACGGAAAGAATAACCCCCCCTGATTGATAGACATAGTGAAATTTTGGGTCCAGGGTGGTTACAATATCGAGGATATGATAGAGCCACTTGTACCCTCTGACCGACTGCTCCTTACCCCCCACATACTGGACCGCCTGAAGCCATAAGAGGTCTGCTGCCAACTGGTCATATCCCAGGACAGCGGGTTTGAGGTATTTTCCCGAGGGGAGATACATGAACTCT
>Ga0265296_1004102_pt1 | contig 12886 bp, 17 predicted proteins | sample MunlanPumphouse1_FD_189073 | JGI IMG/M metagenome (GOLD analysis project Ga0265296, IMG submission 189073) | Groundwater microbial communities from a municipal landfill in Southern Ontario, Canada - Pumphouse #1 | ecosystem: Environmental > Aquatic > Deep subsurface > Groundwater | place... | reverse complement strand
GCACCGCTCCTGTCGATGCAGGCAATCCCCGACCACCGTCCGGAGGGGGCGAACGCAAGGACGGCCATGCCGCTGTACAATACAGGGGTTGAACGTGCCGCGAAAAATGGCGCTTGAAGGCCAAGCAGGGCGCAGCCGTCGGGTTCTCGGGGATCTCGGCACCCCAAACCCGAACCCAAAAAGATTCCCAGGGATTCCAAGGACTTTGCGGGTGCCTCTGGCAATTGCCGCCGTGATGAACTAGAAACTGCTCATGGTGGATCCCTCAACCCTCCAGACTCCGCAAGCTTCGCCGAACACAGGGCGCCTCGAGGAGTACAAGGCCCTGCGCGACGAGCTTCTGTTGCAGATGCGCGCGAGGGATCAAGCTGTCGACGTCTTTCTGGTTGTTTCCGGAACCCTGGTCGGTCTAGCCATCCAGCAGCATCGATCCGATTTTCTGCTTATCCCAGTCATCCTCAGCCTGCCGTTCCTTCTTCGACATACCCAAAAGCATTTTCACGCAACGAAAATAGCGACCTACATTTCCGTATTCATAGAACCTGAATGTCCCGCAATGAGGTGGGAGGCGAGCCGCGGACAAGTGACGTACGGAATCTATGCGAGGTTCTTCAAGGCTTACCCGCTGATGATCTTCGTCGGTGTCGCCATCATCTCGCTAGTTGCCTTTATCGCGGTGCTCATCAGCGGTGATCCGAGTTGGTCGATGTACATATCCAACTACGGATTGATGACAGCGGTCTGCTTAGCGCTCATCGTGCTCACTGTGACATTGCTCCTGGGTATCAGGTTCTATACATGGGATATTCGCGCTGATATGCTGAAAAACTGGAAACCGGAGACACGGTTAGAAACCGGGCCGTCAGACACTCCTCCGGGACTGCAGGTAGGATTGCATGCAGCTCTTGAGCCGTCAGAAGTCGATCAACAACCAGTCGCGACACGGCTACCCAACGACAACCACTAATCGACCTTCATGCGACCAGCACGGCATACCATCGTCTCACGGTCCGCGTTCGGGCCTGACCGCATCACGCGATGTGTAGGCGATGTTCTTCAGACGTTCGATCGGGTCTGCGGAAATCTCTACCTTCCGAGCGACTTTGACGAACAATCCGTCGCGGAATTCTACGACGGGCTGGCAGACTCGTACGAGAGTCACATCGACCTTGACTTCAACCTCAAGCTCATTTCTCACTTGCTGGCGGCGGTTTCCAAGTCGAGTTCGGCTCGGACGGATGTCTTGGACTATGGCATAGGGCCTGGACTGTCGCGCTTGCTTTTGGATGAGTATCCGAACGTCAATCTGCATGGCGCCGACATCTCGAATCGGATGGTTATCCTAGCGAATCGATCCGGCATTCCGACCGTACAATGCTCTTCCAGGATCGGTCGCGATCCGTTTCCGGCTGGGTCTTTCGATGGCGTCTTCGCCGCCAACGTGGCGCACTACTTCAGGGACACGGCACCGTTTCTGCTCTGGGCGCGTCTGCTTAGACTTGGCGGGAGAATCGCGTTCAATGCGCGCCTGCGGACTGTCTCCCCAACACGCCGCGAAAGACGGGACTATATGTCCGCTCTCGCGGCTTGCGGGTTTGTTCGCATCTCCGACGAAATTATTGAGATTCGTTCTGCCCAACGGCGGTACAACGTCTGGGTAATCAGGGCGACCAAGGGCCCGACATCAGTACCTTGCCAGCCGCAATGCGTGCCGCCGATTCCAATACCGGAGTGATGAGGAAGACAACGGCGTGTTTGACGATTCGACCGGTGATCGCCAAGAACGAATCGACGCAGTCGCCGCGTAGCGAGTTCGAGTCCTTTCCGGCGTCTTGACTACCATTCCGTCTAGCCTGTCTGGTCAGTCTCTTAACAAAGCGGAAAACAAAAAACCACCGCCGTCCGGCGTGTGGGTTTTTGTGGTGCACCAGATTGTGGAGTGTTCGAACTAGCCTTCTCGCAAAGTCCTCCGGAGATCCTCGGCCCCCTCAAGCACGAATGAGGGTAGGAGACCCAGAATCACCGCCACCACCCTTTCCGTAGTGCGCACAAACCTCTCCATCGCGTCGTTGTCCTCGGGGCGGACGGGCATTCCATAATGGACAATGCGGTTCCGGGTCTTCACAAGCTGAGCGAATTCCGACGCCACCTTGGACGGTTGCTGAAAATATGCACCGTACACGAAGCGTATCTTCTCCTCGCCGCTCAGATTCACGATCGTCCTTTCGCTCATCCAGGAACGATTGTGGAGAGTGAAGAGGTGTTCCCAGATGGCCCAGCAAAGAACGAACGACGTTTCGATGATCTGCCTCTGTATCGCCTGCTTGTAGAGCAGCAAGAAGTGCCCGCCCTGGTACTTGTTCTGCCAGGCAGTCGTGCGTATCAAGGAGAGCAGATCATTCAGGCCCTTCTCCAAGCCCAGGTCGAGCTGGTCGTAACCGGAGACGGATTTCCCCTCTATCGCGGATCGTTCCAGCAATGCGCCAGTGCGGCGTTCACGACACATCCACACGTGTGGCATCGACAGGCACAGCTCGCCGCCAAAGGACGATCGTCGATGGTCTTGCATGACCGCCACGCCGCCATCCTCATCCACGTCGACGAAGACGTTTCGGCCAGTGAATATCGAGAGCAGAAGTATGATGTCGCTGAGCGCCGTTGAATTACTGTCCGCCCAAGCAAGGGCGCAGAGTTTCTCCTTGTCCGGAATCTCAACCGTAGCCGTGGGTTGGTGACTTCCGACTTGGATTCTAGTCTCAAACTCGGATCCGGAGGAGTTCACGAGATGCTGGAGCTTGCTGAAGGCCGAACCGTACTCTGTGGTACGCTGAAAGACGTATCCGTCAACTTCTATTTCGTTCACGTGGGAAGGGAACTGCAAATTGAAAACTGGCTTCTTCATGATCATTGTCACTTGATGCGGCTATGAGAACCGCGAGCTACATTCGGTACGCTCGCCGATCGTCCTGTACGCCCGTCAATCGTCGGACACCGAAGACCGGCAGACGCTTTCGATTCCAGCACGGCTGGATGAACTCCGCAAGCTCGCCGCCCTGCGCGGCGTGGAGATAGCGACGGAGTACGAGGAAAGTGCGTCTGCCAGAGAACCGGGTCGGTCCGTCTTCGGTAAGCTCATGCAGCAGGTACGGGCGGCCAAGGTCCAAGGCATCCTTTGCTGGCTCCTCGACCGTCTGGCCCGGAACATGGTCCACGGCGGCGAAGTCATCTACCAGCTGTCCGAGGGGCACCTGAAGGAGATCGTTACGCCGGAAGCAACGTACACCTCGACCGGCGACTCGAAGCTCCTGCTGGCAATCCTCTTCGGCGCCGCCGCCAAGTACACCGATGCACGCGCACCGCATGATGTTCTTCCGGATCGGCATGCCCTTGCGTGTCGCTCATCGCGGCGGCAGGCTTGTCCCCCGCGCAGTCGTCCTTTCTCTGCCTTGACGGGCTCGTGCGCGTGCGGTGAAATATGCGCGTATGCAAGCAATAAGATCTGCGCTGGGACGCAAGGACAAACCGATGCACAAGCCCCTGACGACGCGTCTTTTCCGCGTCGATCTGATTCCCGAGTCCGATGGCCGCTGGACCGTTGATGTGCCGGATCTGCCCGGGTGCGTCACTTGGGGACGGACACGCGAGCAGGCGCTCGCCTTTGCGCACGAGGCCATCGTCGCCTACCTTGACGCCTTGAAGAAGCTCGGTGAGCCCATTCCTGTGGGTGCGCCGTTGCACGAGGCGGTGACAGTTGCCATCGCCTTATGACGCTGCCCGAGTTGCGTGGCCTCACGGCCCGCGAGATGGCGCGCGCACTCGAGCGTGACGGGTTCCGCCTGATCACGACCGTGGGGAGCCACCGGGTCTTCGCTCACACGGACGGCCGCAAGGTGGTCGTGGCCTTCCATGCCGCTGGGGCCACGTTCGCCTCGGGAACGCTCCACGCCATGCTGAAGCGCACCGGTTGGGAAGTATCCGATCTGATACGGCTGGGCCTGGTTCGGCGTCGAGCCATTCGATCCCGCGATGGACGCGAGGCGGCGTAGAAAGCCGCGTTTCTCTCCGTAAGAGCCAGCCTACATCTCGAAGCACTTCGTCGCCCCGAACACCGCTCGAACGCCGGCCGTCTTTTTCGCGCTCGCAGCACCAAGGTCGATCACGGCGAGTCTCTTCTTGGCGCGCGAGCAACAGACATAGAAGACGTTGCGGGTTTTTTGGAACCGCTTCCGGTTCGCCGTCTCATCCTCGCCACTGAGGTACTTATCAAAGGAGTACGTAGTCCAGCGAGCCCCCTTGTCGTCCAAGACCACGTAGACAGTATCGAACTCCGCGCCCTTGACTCCGTGCTTGGTCGCGAACGGCGTGTGGTCCCCGAAGAACGAGGTGAAGGCCGTCATCTCCAGATAGGGCAGGCCCATTAGAGCGGTGTAGAACGCGAGATCCTTCGCTTCACGTTCGGCGACCTCTGGGTCATCGACCACCTTCGCGGCCTTCCCTGCCAAGGGTGGTTTCGCGGAATCGCAGTGAATGCATTTCCCCTTCTCGGTGCCGCCATCAACGAGAAAGCACCATGGACGGGTGCTATTGAAACAACGCGGGCACTCGTTCCAGTAATCTTGTGCGAAGTTGAGTCGGCGCACTTCTTCCTCTGCGACGACTCTGGGCTTGGTGACCCCGTCATTGGTGCCCAGAACCACCCGTCCAATTCCGAACCAGTCGTCAATAGAGTAAGACGTATCGTCTACAGGGACGCTCGGAACGACGATAATCTCGGGGTAAAGGTATCGAGTATTCCAGGCAGTGCTGGAGACTACTACGAAACACGCAGAGGGGAAGCTAGGGTGCCAACTCGGCGTCGTGATAATGTCGCCGAACGACGGTGCTTTCCATCCGCTTGTTGCGAGGATCTTGAATAGGGTCTGGCGTGAAGGGTTTGAACCTGCTCTATGGGCAGGAGGTGGCAGTTTCTCGTGCAAACCATCGATGACCGGAGATGTTTGAGCGGGAAGTTCGGATAGAATCAGTCTGACTATCTTGCAGAATTGTGCGAACTTGGCTCCTGATACTGGACCAACCGATCTGGACGGAGAATAGGACCGAGTAAACAACGCGGGTGTGAGGTAGCTATCCAGGTTGAGGCCAGAATCTTGTCGTGGTAGGAATATCCAACCTGGCGGATCCCGCCGACGCTTAGGTTTTCGAGGAGCGCTGGGCTGGTGTCGAGACGTCTTTCTGTTGAGTTCATCGCCGGTGACTAGCGCAGCGGTGAAGCGCTCGAGAAGCTCATTTGTGATGAAATTGGACGCGACAAGGAACGGTCGTCTCTGCCACGCGCTTGGCGCGGTAACCAGGAAACCATGTTTGGCTTGAAACGGCTCCGGCGTTGTGGTCACGTTAACCCTCACCAAAGGTGACTGTAGAATTAAAGATGGAGCTGCCTAGTTGGCAGCTCCATCGACAGGGAGAGACGATTACTTGCTGAGGAACGAGAGGGCGCTATCTACCTTTCCTTCTTCTGCTTCCTTCTTCCGCGCCGTAGTCGATCTGCCCTGCCAGGCCGTGGCTGCGCCGATGGAAGGTCGTCGAAAGCCAAGATGTTACCGTCGCAGTCTGGTAAAACTGCCACACGATCGTCGGCGTGTTGCATGATTTCATCGAGGTGTTTGACTAACTCTACCTCGGCAGGGAGAAGGTCGGAACTGGACACACTTCTTGTCGTCCTCATGTTGCGCTGCCTTCCTGCGGGTTACCCCGCGGGAGGCGTGCGGGGTTTCGATCCTGTCGGAACGACCCGCTTTCCAGAGTCCGTTTTCTGACGCATTGCTCCGACCCGAACGCCGGGGATCACGCGTCGGTTCCCCTCCTCGAACCGCCGATAGAGCTTTGCGGCCGTTACGGCTGCGGTGAAATCAGCCGGTGATAGCTCGATCAGTCGTTCGACGAGGTCGAACCACTCGTCATCTGGCAGGCAATTGTCCGTGTTCTGGACACCCCCTTCATTCGGGAAAGAACCATGTTTTGTATCACGTTTTGTTGGTTCTGTCAAGGATTGCAGCTTCTCGGCTGCGTTGAGCAGACCCGGAGGCCGTCTCAGGTGCCTCACGGGTCCCTCCGCACGGTATCAGGTCGGGGGTTCGGGCTCCCCCAGGCGCAACTGCGCGACCAAGCGTTGGCAGAGGTCGTGGAACCTCTTGCGCAGCGCGCCAGGAGTGCTTCCGAGTTCCTTGGACAGGTCGTCGTAGCTGCGCTCGTCGAGCATCCTGCCCTCGAAGAGCCGGCGGTCGGCCGGGGAGAACTCACCCAGCGCCGAACGGAGCAATGCGGCGCCCCTTTCGCGGTCGATGAGCTCGTCGGCAGGCATCTCGCCGCTCCGGATGAAGTCGAGAGGATCCTCGATCGCGCGCGGAACGACGGTCTGCAGGAGTTCCCTGGCGCGCTGCGTTCCCATCCTCCGGAGCACCACAGGGGCGTCTCGCTACCTGGGTACGAACCCGTGCTCCGCGATCGGCTGCGCGATGGTGCGGCACGGTGAGGTGGGGCATTTCACGTGTCGGGGTCGACTCGCGGGCGCCTTGCAGTTGCCACGGGAAGTCCGGGCGGCGCCGGCCGCGGTGCGGCCGGGGCGCCTTGCGGAACTCCTGCTGGTTGACTCGGTTGACATCTGGCCTTGCACAGGGTTTGTTCACATGATAACCTAACAGCCGCATAGGCGTGGCACTGCACTACGTTACAATACATCAGTGGAGGTGAACATGTTGGAGTTCCTGCACCGAATCATCGGCGATGCCAACCCGGTTGGCGTGGCCGTTGCAGGGGTTGGGCTCATCGCTGGGACCTTCAACCTGCTGCTCCTGTTGTCTCTGGTTATTCGATCGCTCCTTCCCAAGAAGAAGTGGACCGCAGAACTCGAGATGGCACGAGAGATGGGTTCCAAAGATGCCCCTTCCTCCGCCGCAATCTCGCACGACGACCCCGTCGCGTATAAGAAGCGCTTTCTTGATGAGGGATGGCGAGAGGAAATCGAAGGCGCGTTAGTTCGGTCTTGCCATCCCTCTACGCCATAGCTCGTTACTCGTCCCCGACGATCGCACTCTGGCGGTCGTCTTTCTTTGTCTTCGCCCGAGCTGAAATTGCGCGAGAGAACCATGCCGCACATTTACTTGCGATTGCTCACGAACTGCTTGATGAGTTTTGGGGTGTTCTTCGCATGGTTGTTTGGCCAGACGCAGTTCGGAAAGGACTACGGAGCGTTGCTCTCGATTCTCTACATGGTCGCAGTCGGCGTCGGAAAACACTGGTATGACCATGGGTCCATTCGTCTGGGTTTGGGGGTAGATTTCAATATTTTTCCGCCGTTCCATGGCCGACCCGGCAAGAGAGGCCTCAGCATCTTGTTGGCACAGATCTATGGGAACTTGGCGCCAGAACCCGAAGATCGATTGCGGCTTACGCTCTTTGTGCCGGATTCGAATCGAAAGTGCCTCGTCCAGATAGCCCGCTACTGTTGGAACCATGACGATACCACATCCGGGACCGAAATCCGAATGGGAACTTGCGCGGTCGGACACGCGTATAACCGAGGCGAATTCTGGTTCCTTCCCGACGTTGACACGCTCGGCGGATTTGAGAAGGGGGTACACGCACCGGTGGGCTCGATCCACAACGATCTGGGCCCGTAGCCCCTCTATCGGCGCCGATTTCGGCATCTTGGGCCTGTTTTGCCCGGTTGGGGTGTCTTGAACGAGGCCAACTACGCACCCCTGCATGTTGAACTCGGCGAGCGCGCGGAACGTATTCGTTCATCCCTTCGAGACCCGCAGGCGGAAACCGACTCTTGGCGCGCCGCCGTCTCGGAAGCACTCACGCTCGCGGCAACTGCCTTGGACTCCTTCCAGCGAGCCACTTCCGACGAACGTCGAACCATCCTCTCACGATTGTACGTGAACTTCGTCGTGACCGACCGAAGTACCGCGCCAGCACTGCGTTTTCCGTACACGATACTCGAGGGAGCGCGTCCGGACCATGATGTCGCGAAAGGAGCGAGTCAGAACCCGCCCTCGCCATCGAGAATCTGGCTCAGCGTACGCGAAAAGACGCGCCCGCGAGATGCTCGCGAACGCGCCTTTATGGCATGGTGCGCAGGAGAGGATTTGAACCTCCATGGGGTTGCCCCCGCTAGCCCCTCAAGCTAGTGCGTATACCAATTCCGCCACCTGCGCCAATGTTTTTTCCGTTCCTGACTGTGCCCGGAAGGTTAGCAAATTCCGACCTCTTTGGCAACCCCGCTTGGGCCGGTTTACGCCGCCGTCCGGTGATTACGCTCAACTTTCCCTTCTCGATGCCCAATTTGAATTTGAGGCTGTTGGCCGTATGACAATCCACGCGCGCTTCCATCGGATCATGCGCCGTGAGTCCGCCGTGTTCGAACTTGATCCTAGTTTCGGGAAAAGAATTGCGCTTGAAGAAGCCCGCGGATTCAGTCTGCGGCGTGATGACCGCCTCGAGCAATCCATCGCCCGCGTCGGCCTTGTCCGCCTCCCCTATCCCGCCCAAATTACGGATGCAGATGCGGCCGCCGTGCATGGGCGAGAGCTTGAAGCGGCCTTCGATGTCCACGGACGCGGCTGAATTCTCGAGCGTGACTTCGGTCAAAAAATAACGTTCGTCCAAAAGCCCCATGTCCAGCTTCTCGATGAGCCGCGCAGCTAGGATGTCGCAGGCTTCTTCGCCTTTGGGGATGCCCAGCGCGGTGGCGATGCCGCACGGTTCGGTCACGGGCAGATAGCCGAGCGTGACTTTGAGGTAGGGCAAAAACCACAAGACTTTATCCAAGGTCCGATCGTTGCCCACGACCACGATGGTCGTGACGCCCTGCGAAACCAAGCTCTCGACCAGATCCTTGGCGCTCCTGAACAGCGCCAGCTTGCCCACGCGCCCGGCCAAATCCAAAGTCGCGAGCCGCGATTCCAACACAGCCAAATCGCGTTCGTATTTTTTGTCGCTCAAAAAATCATCGTAGATGTAGGCGTAGCCACTTTGAGCCATACAAAGAGTGAGTAGCGAGTAGCAAGTAGCAAGTAGCGAGCGAAAAAATCCCGCGGCTCACCAACCCTTCTCACGCCGCCAAGTCTTCTTCGGTTTGGGTCGCTTTGGATTTGTGATGCGGCAGCTCGGCTTTGACGGCGCCCATGCTGATCTTGCCGTTCAAAAGCGCACCCGCCTCGACGACCACGGTCTGGCACGAGGTGTCGCCCTGGACGCGCGCCGAAGCTTTGAGCTCCAGCCGGTTCTTGATGGCCAACGTACCCTCGATGACGCCAGCGACGATCGCGTCTCCGGCCACTACTTCGGCCTTGAGTTTAGCCTCCGGTCCGACGGACAAAAGCCCTCCGGTCTCGATCCGACCGTTGACTTCGCCCTCGATGACCACGTCACCTTGGCTCGTAAAATCGCCTTCGACCCGCACCCCGCGTGCGATGACCGTGGCGCCGGCCTCCCGCGCTTTATCAGGGTTTTCGTAACCCTCCGTCTTTTTGGAAGATGAAAACATACGGCAGTACCGTACAACATAAAAGCAGCAAGTAGCAAGTAGCGAGTAGCAAGGGCATCAGAAGTCCAATTTTCCCCACCCTTGCTGCTTGCTACTTGCTACTCGCTACTTTATCTCTTGAAACGGCAAGCGCGCCGTGAAATCAGAACCCTGGCCCAGACCCGGGCAGGTGGCGCTGACCGAGCCGCCGACCGCTTCGATCAACTCACGCACCACGAACAGCCCCAAACCCGTGCCGTCCACCTGGTGCATGCGTCCCGCTTTGCCGCGATGGAATTTTTTGAACAAGTCGCCGCATTCCTCCGGAGTGAATCCTGGTCCCGTGTCGCGTACGCTCAAGACCAGGTGCCGATTGTCGAGTTTGCACGAGATGACGACCGAACCGTGCTGCGTGTATTTGACCGCGTTGTCCACCAGATTAAAGAGTACGTTCTCGAGCACGTCATGATCCATGATTACCTCTTCCGGCACGTCGTGCGCCACGACGGAACGCAACTCAAGATCCTTGGCCGCCGCGGTGAGCGCCATCTCACCGATGATCTCCGCGATCTCGCTGCGGATATCGGTGCGCGCGGGTTGGCTCTTATATTTGCCCATCTCGAGCCGCGAGGCGTTCAAGAAAGTCTCGGCCAGCGACAACAGGCGCGTGCTCGTGTCTTGGATATTGGTCGCCGCGTCGCGCGCTTTGGGCGGAATGGCGCCGTAATCTCCGTCGCGCAGCATGGACGAAGAGGCGCGGATGGCGCCCAACGGCCCGCGCAGCTGATGCGCTACCATATCGACGAAATCATTCTTAGCTTCTTCCAAAAGCTTAAGCTCACGGTTGGCCGCTTCGAGGTACATCCGCTTGTGCCTCTCGCCTTTGAGCGTGCGCATGGCGAGGAAACCGAATGCGCCCACGGCCAAGGACCCGATCAAGACCACCCAAAATTCATTCCGATCAGGCGAACGCAGCAAGAGCACCGTGGCGAACGCCGCGAGGAGCAGGATGAAGGATTCGAGCGCACCGAGCTCCACGTCCAAAAAAGCGGCGCGCACGAATGACGAAAGCGAGATGACGAGGAAGCTGGCGCACAACAGCGGGATGAAGAAGCCGACCGGGACAGGTCCCACGAAAAGTTGCGCCGAACCCGCGATGGCGAAAAGCATGAGCAAGACCAACCCATAGGCGGCGCGCCGACGCGACAACACGGGCAAAGTATCCGAGATCACCGGCGGATAAAGCAGACTGATGGCGAACATGATCGCGGCGAAATAAGCGGCCAACCCCACGCCGGCGCCCAGCTGAAGGAAAAAATCAGCCGCGCCGGCGACGATCTCGAATTGCAGCAGCACGTATCCGATGAGCAAAGAAAAAAAACATGCGAGCGAAACAAGATAGGCTGCTTTGATCGGGCGCTTATGCTCAAAGCCCGACAGATACCCAGCCGTATGCACGACCAACGCCGGAGCAAAAGCCGCAGTCAGATAAAAAACCAACTTGCCGGCAGCGGCCAGAGGGATAATGCCGACCAGCGCGACCAGCGCCCAATCAGCCAAAGTCCAAACCGCGAACGAGGCGGCCATCAAGCCATATAAAACATTGCCCAAAGCCCGACGGTTGCGCCACCAAGCGGTCAGCCCAAGATAAAACGAGGCGCTTCCCACGCCCACGGTCAACGAAAGCTCAAGCGGAACTAGATGCATGGATAGAAGGTGTAGGGGCGCATGCCATGCGCCCAGCGGAACGGTAGACGGTAGCCAGACGCATTGTCATCCTGAGCGGAGCAGCAGCGCAGTCGAAGGACCTTTATCAGCCAACGGTTCAGGGGTCGCTTATAAGGGTCCTTCGACAAGCTCAGGATGACAATTGGCTGGTAGCCAACCACAGTATATCCTATTATAGCCTGGATTTCTGTTTGATGCGCTGTCATTGCGAGCGTATATATTAATCGCGCGCGGCAATCTCCGGATTCCGGAGATTGCTTCGTCGCTGCTGCTCCTCGCAATGACAGTCTGCGATCATCCAAACGCATAATTCTCAAGCATAAAAAACAACCGCGAACTCTGGATGAATCCGCGGTTTTGCGCTGCTTCAGTGGCGCAGGTGGTTGGAGATGGCTTCGAGCGGGTGCTCGAGCGCCAAAGCCGGTTCGACGTAGCAGGCTTTGAGGCAATTCTTGGTGCAGGGCGAGAAGCGCCTGGCGCCGTCCAAGAGCCTGGGCAAAAGATCAAGGAGCGAGCCGTTGCCATCGATCCAAGCCAGTCGCTTGGGCAGATGGGCGTACTTGAGCTCGCAAGGATTGAGCACGTAGCCCTCGGGCGAGACGCTCAAGATGCTCGTCGGGCGGCAATCGAACAGCCCCCAGTAGCGGATGCAGTACAGATAGGACAACGAGGACTCGATGGACTTTGGTTCGTCGCGTTTGGTCTGCATCACCCGATCCAGGAACGCAGCATAGGCCGAGCTGGGCTGCGTATCAGCTCCTTTGATCAGCGGCTGATGATCCTGGATAGCCGGCGCGACGGCCAAAGGAATTCCGTGCTGCTGGCAGAAACCCAGTACGCCTTGCGCATCTTGCGCATTATCGGGCGCCAACACGCAATTGACCACGAGTTGATTGCCTAAACTCTTGGCCACTTTGGCTGAATGATAGATGTTCTCGATGGCCTTCTGGGCCAACGCCTCTCGAATCTGGCAGATGCTGGCCAATCTTTTTGGATCTACCGCATGCAGACTAGCGACGATCACGTCAGCCAGTTCAGGCACCAAAGATCTTTCTTCCAGCAACGTGGCGTTGGTATTGACGACGATCGGGTAAAAACCTAGCGCCCTAGCCAGCTTGAGCATGACTTCGATGCGCTCATCGAGCAGCGGCTCGCCGCCGGTCAGATAGAGCGCCGAGGTGACTTGGCGCAAACTGCGGAAGATTTGCTCAATACGCGACCAACTCACGCTCGGAGTCGCCTCTTGTCTATCTTGCCTGCGACTGCACCAAACGCAATCCTCGTTGCAGCCATAAGTGACATGATAGACAGCTATCTGCGGCGGCAAGTATTCGAGCTTCGAGGTGTTAGCCGTGACAAGATTGCCCAAAAACCGCCGTAGATGTTCGGCGGTTGCCTTGGCTCTACGGAAGTCCATGTTCTATCATCCTTTCCGTGTAAAGTACGTCGCTAGTGCGAGAGTATGAACTAAAGCTCGATTCGTGTCGAATCGAGGGGGAAATAAGGGTCAAAGAATCAAGGATCAAGTGTCCAAGGATTTGGTAGAAAAAGACTCACGCGAAAGACAAACGCCGAGAAGGGCGCTCCGAGTGACGCGCGTAAACCTAAGCACGCTCGCGCCGTCCGAAT
>Ga0265296_1004101_pt1 | contig 12887 bp, 18 predicted proteins | sample MunlanPumphouse1_FD_189073 | JGI IMG/M metagenome (GOLD analysis project Ga0265296, IMG submission 189073) | Groundwater microbial communities from a municipal landfill in Southern Ontario, Canada - Pumphouse #1 | ecosystem: Environmental > Aquatic > Deep subsurface > Groundwater | place... | reverse complement strand
ATACCCAGACACAAGTTCTATCTTTATCTGAAAGAATCAGAATTCAGGTTTAATAATCGTCATCAAGATCTAACCGAATTACTCACTAAAGTTCTCCGGAAGACGAAAATCTTCTAGGCAAGACCCTTATTTTTTTAATAGAAGAAGAAAACAAAAGCCCCGCAAAGCGAGGCGCAGACGTCTTTCTAATCTTCCTCAATCGCGGCCGGAAGCGTGGCATCCCACCAAAAATCGACCCAACGAAAATCTTCAACCCACTCACCCGCACGTTTGAGCAAACATCGCACATAGCATTGTTTGTCAAATCCGTGATAGATGGTTCCCCAAAAAAAGATGGTCAGCCCGTCGTGTGCATCAACCTCACGTTCCAACTCTTCCGGAATGTCATCCTTGTGAGCGAGGTAATGATCAAGTACACAGGCATTCAGAACCTTCCTTCTTCTGAGAAGTCGACGAATATCACTGCCGAATATTCTTTCTCCTTTTTGTTGTGCGTGCGTGAGAAAGAGACGGATCTTGAGGCTCGTCAAATCGATCTGCCCTCCTTTTTGATGTTCCTCGATCGTCCAGGATTGCGGGATATGAGGATCCGCATCGCAATCGATGATACGGGGAGTCGGGCCGGTACTGGAACTTGTCATGGCAAACCTCCTTGGAGAAGCTGGGATGTCAAAAAAGAACAGGACAAAAACTGTAGCAGACAAACAAATAAAATTCAAAAAATACCAAAAAGAGCCCGTTTGGGCCCTTTATTTTACAACTCTTCGTGAACGAGCTGATGGCGACGACGAATACGCTCGGTTTGCAACCAGATGTACCCGATCCCGACCAATCCCCCCAAAACAAAACCTGAAAAGATATTGGCCAAAATGTTCGGCTTCACCGGCCAACGAGAATTGAGCGGTTCATCGATCAGACGCACTTCCACATTTCCTCCGGACGTATAGGTTTGCGCTTGTTCCATGAGCACGGTCGCAACCGCTTTGACAATCTGTTCCGCTTGCCCGACATCCTTGTGATAAGCGGAAATCGTCATGACCCCGGATCCGCGAGCCACGGTCGCACTAATCGTCTGCATCCAATCTTGTCGCTTTTTATAATCTTCCGCATGAAAACTAGATTGGTCAATGTTGTATCCCGCATTCATGACTTCGTCAAAAAATGTGGTGGTGTACAAAAGAGTGGAAAGATTTTCCGCAATGCGCTCCTCCGAACGACTCGCCGTATAGGCATCCACCGAAGAGCCGACATCTTGCAACACCATGATCCGTACGGTGGAAGAATATTTGAGGGGCTGGAGAAAAGAAATGACAAGCGCGAGGACTAACCCCACGCAGGCAAACAAAAGAATCGTCCTCCATCCATACCACAACAAGGTTGTGTAATTGCGACTCGCCATACATCGTTCCTCTTTAGAATACGTTATTTTTCTCCAAGCGTCACGGAAATATCCATTTTTCCTCCGCCGCGATCTATGGAAAACAAAATTTGATCTCCGGGGGCATAGTGTGTGAGAGATTCATCCAAATGATGCGTGACGTCTAAGGATTGTCCATCCACCGTCAAAAGAATATCTTCCCGCTTCAGCCCGGCTTCGGCCGCAGGACTGCCGTAGGCCACAGCCGCACTTCCTGAAAGCAAAGCTCCCGCATGATACCCGCGTGTGATCTCTTCGGAAAGACCTTTGGTCTGCGCCAAATCTACAAACTGCACACCAAGATAAGCGCGTGCCCACTGCCCTGTTTGTAAAAAGCGTGTAAAAGAAGAAGTGAGGACATCCAAAGGGATCACAGTCGCATATTCTTTTCCACTTTCCTCAACACCATCCACAATCCCGATCAATTCACCGGCCATATTAACGACAGGAGATCCTATTTCGTTTTCCATCACCCCCTCTTGCAGGATCAAACGACGCGATAAAGATTCGGAAGAATGAAGATAGATGTCTTCGTAGGCAATGGTGAACACCGACGTTTCAAAAATTTCCTCTTGGGCCGGCACGGCAAAAACCTGATCTCCCGTCCGGACGTCCCATCCGCTCCCAAAAGAAACAACGGGCAAACGATCCGCATTGATTTTTACAAAAAGAGCCCCTGTCGCATCATCGCGTACGGCCTGTTCAATGGAATAAAAATTTTTCTGCACCTCCACTTGTAAATATTCTTCCACAATACCTGACTGATCCATGGTGAGAATCCATCCATCCGATGTCAGAACGACTCCTCGCATAACGCGATCCTCTTGACGAACATATCCCGCATCCGAAGGAAGATAAAAAACGGCAACCCCGGGGGCGACTTGTTCTTCCACCATCTCAAGCGCTTGAGAAAGAAATTGAGGGACGGCGCGAGGTCGTTCATCGGACAATCGCAGCGGCATGGTGTATTCCCCAAGCTCTATGGCATAGCTTGCCAAATAGTTGGTGGTAAGCGCGGTTGCCAACACTCCGCCGGCAGATCCAAGCAGAAGAGCCATGAGAATGGTCTGAAGGGTGGTGATCCAAGAAGGAGGAAGATATTTCATAAAACCTGTTGCTTAAACCCACTGAGCCGTGCCTACAATCAGCACGAGAAGACCGCAGGCGATCAAGAGATAACGGCGTAAAAAGATACGGGACAGATTTTCAAAAAAATGTGCGCGTGTCAATCCTAAAAAGAGATAAAAGAAAATCGTGAGAATGGCGGCGTTCACATACAAACCGCTGGGGAGAAGAGACAAAGCGAGAAAAAATTCAGTGATCAGGACGGCCCCCGCGATCACCGTGGAACGCACAAGATCGTGTTCAATCTTGCTCACCCAAAACGTCGCCGCAAGCATATAACACATGAGCAAAAAAATGACCGGAGCAATCAACCACAAAGGGATTTGTAAAAAAAGTTGCAAACCAAATCCAATGGAGGCGCAGAAATATAACACCAGCACATGCAAGACTAAAGAAAGATGTTCAATCGTGTAGGCTTGATAACGTACGGGAAGGTGGAGATAGTAGAATACCTGTTCCGTGAAGAAAAAAAGACAAGCAGCGGTGACGATTCCCAAAGCGATTTGTAACCAAAAGGATTCTAAAAAAAGAAAGACGCCCAAAGAGGAAGCAAGAAATAAAACCGGAGTCAAAAGAAAAAATCGGTAGGTTTTTTCTCGCCAGTCAAAGGAAACCAATCGCGCACAAAGATAAAGACAAAATATCCATGCCACCACGGCTCCGATCCAAAACCAGGCGGGCTGCCAAATCATCCATACAAACCCCAAACTCACCACAAGGGCAACGGCATAGGGAATGGCGCGAAAAAAAACTAACATACTTATGGCTGTTCTTGGATCTCTACGGTCAACTCTCCCTTCAACACCATGGAACCTTCTTCATAAGAAATATCCGTTAACCGCAGATAAGATCCAAGCTCTGCATACAAAGATTGAAGATTGCGCTCCACGACGGCATGAATAACGGGATTTAATAAACTCATGGGTAAAGGCAAAGAGCCGATCGACGCTTTTTTTACATCTAAAACAATTCCTCCGTTTTGTACGGTCGCATACACGTCTAAACGAATCGCCGTTTGTTGAGGATTGTTTTTGATGGGTAAAAAAATCTCCGCGCCTTTTTGTGGATCTAGCGCTACTTGCGCAGTGGAAAAATCTAACGGAAGTCCACTTGCCGCTTGTTTCGAAAAACTTCGCAGAGAAGCCGTGAATGCTTGTTCGGGAAGACGCACTTCCACAACGGTCTCTTGCAATGTCCCTTGCCCTTCATACAAGCGCCGCACTAACACATCGGAAACTTCTGTTTGGATATACGTTTCAATCGGTACACCCGGAGTCACTACCCGTAAAGGAGTGGGCACCTCGTAAGCGAGACGTGAAAAAATGGGAATGGAAACAAGACCTGTGGCGGCAACCACCCACGCGATTCCCGCCGCGATCAGAGCCATCAGAGCAAAAACAATAACCGCACAGGTGACGAGCGGATGAATTTTACGTTTTAGGGTGATCGTTTCCATACATGACCATTAGGGCCCGCCTTTCAATGCGGTGGAATCTATCCAAAGATTGTCCGCAAAAATCGTATTGAGCTGATTCCACCCCTCTGCGCTCATTGCCTCATCTCCTTGGGTAAGCCCATCTGAAAGACGATTGAGTCCAAAAGCGATTTGCAAATGAAGATCTTTTTCTTCTGTTGGCACGCGCAAGGCTAATACGTTTTGCAAGACGCCATCCACATAGACGGCGCGTTCCGCGTCATCTCCTTTTTGTTGATAGGTGAGCGTAAACCCATCCATCACTCCTTGCAGAGCTTGTTCATAATCCGCCACAGTGACAGGCTCAAGTGTTTCTGTTTGCACCAAATAGTTTCCTTCTTGTGAAGAAGGTTTTACGGTCTGCCACAAAAGAAAAATCAAACCAAGAGTGAGTACGACCAAGATGATGGGAAACGCGTAAGTGTGACGATGACGAAACCACATATTTTTTTATTTAGGACTTACACATTTGGATGCAGAACGAGGAAAAACCGACGTGTCCCTCGAAGTCCCGTCAGACGGGACGAAGTGGGAGGATTTTTGCGAGACGTATGAGACATACGTTGAGAAAAAAACGTAGGTTTTGACAAAGTTATGCGCCAAATGTGTATGTCCTTATTGTGTTTCTTTACAAAGATCTTCAAGCACAACCACGGCGAGAGTGGCAAGAGGAATGGCAAGCATGGCGCCAGCGAATCCTCCGACCTTCATTCCGATAAGCAAGGCGGCAATGCTGATGATCGGATTAAGTCCGGTGACCCTTTGCATAATCTTGGGCACCAGCACATGATTTTCCAATTGTTGAATGACAATATACAAAGCCAACACAAGAAGACCCAAAAGAGGCGCCTGAGCAAACCCAATGATCGCGGCGGGAATCACGGAAACAATCGGACCCACATAAGGCACCACTTCCAAAAGGCCGGCAATGATCGCAAGAAGAAGGGCGTACTTCACCTGTAAAAAAGAAAGTCCTATAAAAACCAAACAACCGACAATCAATCCCAACAAAATTTGTCCTTGAAGCCATGCGCCGATCTTCACTTGGATTTTTGAAAGAAGATGATCCGCATAAGGTTGATACTCAGCGGGAATCAAATTGCAAAAATAGGTGCGCGCTTTTTTCTCTTCCACCACCATGTAGAACGTCAAAACGAGAACAATAAATACGGCGACAATACTGCCCACGACTCCTTTGACCGTGGAAAAAACCGATCCCACAGATTGGGAAAGGGTCTCTTCCATGGAAGCAAAAGCGGAGGAGAGATAAGGTTGTACATGAATCTGGAAAAAATCCGCCACCGGTCCTGTTCCCCCAAGGGAAGAAGAAAAATTTGTGAAAAGTTCTTTGGATTGTTCCAAGACAACAGGGACAAGAATTGTAAAGACAACCGCAATAAGGGCTCCCAAAAAAAGATAGAGAAGAAGAACGGCAATCCCGCGCGGAATTTTGTGTTTGGCAAACCAAGTGGCAAACGGAGTGATCAGCCCTGCCAAAAGAAGCGCGACGAGAAAAATGGCGACAATATCTCGGATGTACCACAAAAACCAAAGCCCAAGCGCAATCAAAACAACTTTGACAAACGTCATGGTTGTAATATTCACATTCGTTGATCGCTCGGTTCCTTGCACGCTCATAGAACTCACTGCGAGTTACTTCGTCATATTTATCTTAGATTCATAATAATTCGACACAGCACTTTTATCTGCCATCCCGAACGCAGTGAGGGATCCCGTTCGTGAGAGAAAACCTTTTAATGAAGGGGATCCCTCGTCGCTCTGCTCCTCGGGATAGCAAGAGAAAAAAATTCGCTACGGGTTCACAGATGCGGTTAGTATAGCACAAAAAAAGAAGGAAAGAGATGAACACACTGGACAAAAATGGATGAACGCCGTATGGTTTTACGTCCGCAAACCGCTTGCCATGGAGATGAACATGTTTTTGCAAAACGTCTTTGTCTTTTCTTCCGTCTGCGCCATTGCCTCTTGGGTTGGATGGATGATGGCAACCCTGTTCGTTCCAAGCTTGTCCTATAAAACAGCATTTCACAAAGGCATGATGACCTCCATCTTGATGATGATTATCTTCCCTATCGGAATCACCATTGGTCATTGGCTTATTGAAAAAGGTGTTCCGTTGGGATCGATCTGCCTTGTGTCTCTTTTTTTCGCTCTCGGATCTTGGACCTTCCATTGGCTCATCGCTCCGTTTGTGATGAAATCGCGGACACAAAAAGAACGGTTTGAGATCGGTAAGATAAGTGCCAAACTGAATATCATCTTGTTGCCTGTCGTACTCATCATCGCCTTCCTGCTTTCCAACACGTTCTTTGACAAAAACTGAGTTCCTTCCGAAAAGGAGAAATGTGGTGTCTTTGAAAAAAAGCTTTTTGAAAGCACTCCCTCTTGGTTTGGGTGTTTGGATCGGCAATTGGATATCAACACCGCTCCTCTCCCCTTCCAAAACTCTTCATGAAGGATTCTGGATCGGCATGATTGCCTGCGCCATCGTTTTCATTCTTGTACCGATTACTGATTGGATCTCCTCCAAAGAATTTTGACCCCGTTCCCCCACGAAGTCCTGCTGACACCCCGGCAGGCTTTTTCTTTTTCAAAATAACCTTGGCAACCACCCCTCGCCCCTCCTTGGAAAGGAGGGGAATCGCGTCAATCCTCCCCCCTTACCAAGGGGGAGTTAAAGGGGGTTGCCATCGTGGCAGACAAAAAAGAGGAAAACAAAAAAAGGCAGGGGGTGTTCCCTACCTTTCGCACATGCCTTGGCCAACTGGCACGATGAAATCTCGCCCACTTTGTGTGTGAGCCAAACGATACCCGACGTCGGTCTCGGTCCATCTCTTGATCACCGTACCCCGGAGTTCGGAAATTCTTCCCTTCAGGAGAAGGGATATTTTATTCACCTTCGGTTCCCAGGCTTGTCCATCGCGTTCGATCTGATCATAGACTTGCTTTGGAACTTCCAAGGTAAGCTCGTGGGAAGTGGCGGCGTTTCGAAGATATTTGGTCAGGTCCAAAGAGAAGGATTCATTTTTCACGAGGATCGTCACAAAGTAACGCTGAAGCGGATCGCAGGTCGTGATGCCATAGTCGGCAAGCGGACGATCAAGCACATAGGTTCGATCCACGCCGGCAAACGGAACGACCAAAAGTGAACGATCTTGTTCTTTGAGCTCTCGAAGCGCTTCTTTGTACCGGGCTTCGTTCATCTCTTCTTGAATCCCTTCGTTGGAAACCCAGAAGTACTGACGCTCAATCTGTTTGCTTCTGACCGTCACTTTATAGGAGGCAAGCCCTCCATCACTAAGCAATCCCCAAGTATCGAACTTGCTGGAAAGCTCTTGATCCACTTTGTAGGAATCAAACGTCCGCTCATCCACGATCAAAGTCTGTTGAGTGGCGGCCGCATTGTTTTTCAACATCCTCATGGGATCAAGCGTCAACTCACTTTTGCGGAAATCAAGCTCAACAAGATAGAGCCGCTCTTCTCGCAGTTCCACTCCTGATTTGAGGATGTTGGAAACATCCGGCGGTTTGATTGACGCCAGGGTTTGAGAAGGACGAGGAGGTGGGCTGACTGGTGGCGGTTCACAGCCAAATGAAAGGAACGAGAAAAGAAAGATGAAAAGGAAATTCAACAGATGGCGCACGTACTTTTCTCCTTTGAAAAAAACGGAAAACCTGCCTAAAGACAGGGCGGCTATCCTAGCAAAAATCTCATAAAAATCAAGAAAACAGGGGTGTTTTGATTGACAAAAGGGCCAAAATATGGTATGTTTTGATGCTTTTTCGTTCATTCCAAACCCGTACGGGCGGGATTCCCCCGCCCATCATCAAAGACAAGGAGTCACCATGCGCCCCACCAGTTTTCCTCCCTGCCCCACCAAACATCTGGGTACGCTCTGCGGATTCTACATGATCATCTACGGAGTGATGTCACTCCAGCCCGCGCAGGACTGGATGATGGAGCCTGTCCTGCCACCTTCTCCCAAAGCTCAAGAACCTCCCCCGGTCCAATGGACGGTCGAAGGAACCAAGGCCTACGTCTGGGCCGAAGACCTGCCACTTGCAAACTGCGGGGAGAGCGACTTCACCGCCGTGAGGTACAACTTCACCCGAGGTGAGGTCACGGTCATGTGCTACGACAACAGCTTCACCCTTCCTCCCCTTCCCAAAGGAGTGGAGGTCTTCGAAGTCCGCTGCTCCACCATGGGATACAAGTAGTTCAACCTTCAACAAGGAAAACCGAAATGAAAAAAATCACCCTTGGTGAATTTCTCAAGGCTCTCTACCTGGCGCTCGGAAAACCGCTTCCCGCAGGTATCGAGGACACACTCGACAAGTATGATGAAGTCCTCCAGGCCACACTCGAAGGTGACGGATGGGTGAAGTCCGACAACTACCATTGGGCATGGAAAGAGATCCTCGTCAAACGCGTCAACGGGGGGTTCATGGGGTGTCTGTACCGCGATCCTTTGAGAGAGCGATGGGTTGGCATGCTCGGCACTTTTCTCCCCTGGCCCGACGGATGTTCACTGGACTGGAAGCTGGGATACACATCTGCCACACAAGGCCGCGTCTGTACAGAAGAAAAAGATGCCCTCTACGGACGGCACGTCTGTATCCTCCAAGTGGATGGAAATGTGACAGTCCTTGAGTGGAACCCTCGCCTCCTCATCGGTGTCGAACCGTGGCCTCCTTTCCACCAGATCAAGGTGTTCATCGACCAGATCGGCCATGATCGGGTCGAAGCTGACACCACCAAAAACCGGACCGAAGGGGACGGGTATCGTCTCCTGAAGTACCTCGAATCCGAGAAGTAGTCCCTTCTCCGCACAACGCACGACGCCTCAACAGGCGGACGCCCCAATCTAGCATGACTAGGTGGGGCGTTTTTGTTTTCCTCTACCAAAAAAATAAAACATCAAAATCCCCCATAGCCCACGTTTTCAGCTGGGCGACGCTCTGCACCATGTGAGGTGCAGGGTAAAGGGGATTCTGTCTCCTGTCCCTCCATTTAAAAAATGCACACACGGGCGGGGAAACCCCGCCCCTACGTAATCTTCTTCTTACTTCGTCAACACGATAATAAATTTATAATCCGGATAAGGTGTTGCCGGTGAAGGAATAAAATATTCACCAAATATTTTTTTCCCTGTTGGATACTTCTTAAGAAAATCATCAATGGGTAAGCTCTTCTCTCTCCTGTCATAAGCCTCTTGAGAGAATCTCGGAAATTCAACTGATTTTATTTTGAATCCATAATTTGTGAAATCATCTACAAATTCACGTAACGCTTTTCCAAAGTTTATTCTACCCGAATCCCTATTAACCCCTTTTAACGCGATCGAGGGTGTGTATGTTTCCGCGATGATAAATTCACCTCCCTCTTTGAGAACTCTTCTTATTTCTTTTAACATGTTTACTTTATTATTTTCTTGTTTTGTAATAAATCCCGGCGCACCAAAAACATTTGCCAGATAAACTTCATTCACGGATGCGTCACCCAAAGGAATATGTCCCGCATCACACTTAACATAATCAAGTTTTACGTTTGTCACTTCCTTTAATACGTCCATTTGCCGTTCATCCATTTTTTTCCCTCGTAAAAGGGATCCGCTTGCACCGATTCCACCATATCTGTTGTTCAATCTTTGCCTCTCCTCTGGTGTTTCACTTCCTATCCAGAGATCGGTTCGAATAACATGCAGATTTTTATGCCTTGTATTATTTCCGTCATAAAGCCAATAGGATGGAGAGCCGCCGGCTCCTATTTCCAACGAAACAAAGGTCTCTTTCTTTTCCCTTGACTCTTGCCCTTCGTCGGGAATGCTTTGTGCAAAACTTTCAGGTGATCTTCTCATATAAAAATTATAAACTATTCTTTGTCACTTCCCTAATACACGGCGATAGGCTCTTCCTCCTTTGCCCTGCCAGTGACAGGACTTTGTTTAAGATAATCCATAACAAAATAAGTCACATCTGTGACTTATTTTGTACCACTAAACCGATCTCCAAAGTGGGCCAGCTAAGCTGGCCTCACCTCGCTGAGCTTATATCTTAGATGTTGGTCTTCGGACCAAAGCTAAGCTTTGGCTATGCACGACCAACCGAGCAGAGCTCGGTGGTGGAGCTGGGGGGAATTGAACGTCGCTCGGTTTTACCTCGCTCTCCATAGGGGCTTCCGCCCCTCTGGTCTTCCCCCGCCTTCGGCGGGGTCAGGTCACCCCCAAAATGTAAGGGGAGATTCTCCCCTTACCATCCCCTCGGGTTCAATTCCCTCTCTTCTCATAAACAATAGATCACCACCCAAGGGTGGTGATCTATTGTTGGTGGAGCTGGGGGGAATTGAACCCCCGTCTGGTAAGGCTTCACGGTTCCATTTGTTCCAAGCTCATTCCTGCTTAAGATACTCTGTCGCGCTTAGAGCAGGACCACATACGCGACGAGAGGTGCCTGATTGCCTTCTTGATTTACATGACAGACAGCGTGTAAATCCAGCTCACAAATATGACACCCGATTCCCTACTGGTGAGCATGATAGGGACGGATGGTTGTTGCCCTTAGGCGACAACGGGCGCAAATGCTGGGAAGGCGAAAGCCTTCTTCGCTTGCGTATAAAGATTGGCAGTTGTCTTTGATGCATCAGGGATTTACGAGGTCTGACACGCCCTCGGCTTGATGGAAACGCAAGGATCTTCCGTCGATGCCGATCAGCCCCGCCTTATGTGCCAAAGCGCAAGGCATGGATGACCGGAGGAAAGTAAATTTCTAATGTCCAATTTCTCCGCCAGAGGCGGATCCGCCTTTGGCAGATAATGATGGGGTCTGACGACGACATCCAATAATTCCCCTTCCTTCATTTGAAATTAGACATTGGAAATTGGAAATTCTCCTACCATTTACTCCCTCATCTTCTCCCGCAGCTGACGTTCAACATCTCGTTTTTTAATGCTTTCCCGCTTCTCATACTTCTTTTTTCCACGGGCTAAACCAAACTCCAATTTCACAAATTGCCGCTTAGTATACACACAAATTGGCACTAACGTCAATCCTTCTTGCTGACTTTTCCCTATTAAACGGCCTATTTCTCGCCGATGCACCAAGACCTTTCGATCCCGTGACGGATCATAATCTTCTTGTTTCCCGGCAGGAGCGTACCTGGAGATAAACGCATTCTTAAGCCACAACTCACCTGCGCGAATATGCAAGAAAGCCCCCTTAAGCTGCATATGCCCGGCCTTCACAGACTTTGTTTCCGCTCCGGTCAACGCTAATCCCCCCTCGAATGATTCGAGGATGTCATAATCAAAAAAGGCTTTTTTGTTTTCGGCAAGTTTGGGCATACAACATAAAAAGTATACACGATTGCTTGCTATTTTTCACTTTCTTCTCTAAAATAAGCACACCTTTATGCGCATTCATCGTCATCGACAGCAAAAGCCGAAATATAATATCCCTGTTTATCGCATCAATGAAAAAATCACCAATCCCGAGGTGAGAGTCCTTGATGACCAAGAAAACATGTTGGGGATCATCCCAATCGAGGAAGCGTTGCAAATTGCTCGCAGCAAAGAAATGGATTTGGTGGAAGTCTCCCCAAAGGCCGAGCCTCCTGTGTGCAAAATCCTCGACTTCGGCCAGTTTAAATATCAAAAAGAAAAAGAAATTCGAAAGCAAAAAATTCAATCCAAAGAAGTGGACACCAAAGGGATTCGTCTCTCCGTCCGCATCGGAGAACATGATTTTGATGTGCGGCTTCAACAAGCCAAAGGATTCTTGGAGCGTGGGGATAAAGTTCGCGTGGAGCTCATGTTGCGTGGCCGTGAAAAGGCCCACCGCGATGTAGCCATCGAAGTCGCTCAACGTTTTGTCACAAAATTACAAGAGTTTTACCCTTTGCGTGTTGAACAGCCTATTGCCTATCAAATGGGAAAAATCATTGCAATTGTTGCCCGATCTTAAAAGCTCATGATAGGAACGACATGTTTGGATGCAGAACGAGGAAAAACCGAGTATTTTTGCGAGACGTATGAGACATACGTTGAGCGAAAAACGGAAGTTTTGACAAAGTTATGCGCCAAACATGTCGTTCCTACATTGACATAAAAGCCGAAAATCCCTTATACTCTCGGCACCCTGATATGAAACTCAAAACACACAAAGCATTATCAAAACGCATCAAGATCACCAAAACCGGCAAAATGATGAAGCGTTATGGCGGTCAAGATCATTTTAATAGCCGCGACACGGGCAATGCCGGACGCAAAAAGCGCACAGATCATCCGCTTTCGACGGCCTATGCCAAATCGGTTAAATCCCTTATCCCAAACACCTAATTTATGGCACGCGTAAAACGAGGCACCCAACACGTCAAACGACGTAAAAATCTTTTGGCCAAAACCAAAGGAATGAAATGGGGCCGTAAATCAAAAATCAAAGTCGCCAAGATTGCTTCCCTCAAGGCCGGCGCGTATGCCTACCGAGATCGTCGCAATAAAAAACGTACATTCCGCCGCCTGTGGCAAGTTCGCATCAATGCCGCCATCCGACCTTTGGGCATGTCCTACAGCAAACTCATCCATGCGCTTAAAGAAAAGAATGTGAGCTTGGACCGCAAGATCCTTGCCACCTTGGCAAAAGATTATCCAGCCACTTTTGAAAAAATCGTGAAGAGTCTCGAATAAAATTCAAACCACCCCAAGCTCGTCGAAGGGTGGTTTTGTTTTTAGGAGTTAATGAAACTTTAAAGTTGGTAATTATCTTGTTTCTCTTCTAAGTTAAGCGGCATTCTGGAAAACTTATGAGTCTATGACCATAAGTGGACCAAGAAGATGGTGTTCAACGTGTTCTAAA
>Ga0265296_1004099_pt1 | contig 12892 bp, 7 predicted proteins | sample MunlanPumphouse1_FD_189073 | JGI IMG/M metagenome (GOLD analysis project Ga0265296, IMG submission 189073) | Groundwater microbial communities from a municipal landfill in Southern Ontario, Canada - Pumphouse #1 | ecosystem: Environmental > Aquatic > Deep subsurface > Groundwater | place: Canada... | reverse complement strand
TCGGGGGCATGAGGTTCGTATTCCCCCGGGCCGCCTCCTCGAGGTTCGCGAGGAGGCGGGAGACGGCGACTGCGTCCCGCTCCTTTTTGAACCGTTCGAGGCGCGCCTTCTGACGCTCCCCGATCGCTGGATCGATTCTGAATGCCCCGCTTCGCACGACGGTCGCGTCGGTGAAGGCGTTGACTCCGACGACCCCGATCTCGCCCGACTCGATCGCCTTCTGATACTCGTACGCGCTCCGCTCGATTTCGCTCTGCGGGAAGCGCGCCTCGATCGCATGAATCATGCCCCCCATGTCGTCGATCCGTTTCATGAGCGCGACCGTCCGGTCCTCCACTTCGTCCGTCAGTTTCTCGACGAGGTAGGAGCCTCCCATCGGATCGATGCTGTCGCATACGCCCGATTCCTCCGCGATGACCTGCTGGGTGCGAAGCGCCGTGAGGGCCGCGTCCTCCGAGGGGAGGTTGAGCGCCTCGTCCCGGGAGTTGGTGTGGAGCGACTGCGTCCCGCCGAGAACGGCGGCGAGCGCCTGGAGGGTGACGCGGACGACGTTGTTCTCGATCTGCTGTGCCGTCAGCGTGCAGCCGGCCGTTTGCGTGTGGAAGCGGAGCAGCATCGAACGCTCGCTCCGCGCGCCGAACCGGTCCTTCATGATCTTCGCCCAGAGGCGCCGGGCGGCGCGGAACTTCGCGACCTCCTCGAAAAGGTTGTTGTGGACGCAGAAGAAAAAGGAGAGGCGTGGGGCGAAATCGTCGACCGGGAGCCCCGCGGCGATCGCTGCCTCCACGTACGACACCGCGTCCGAAAGGGTGAAGGCGATCTCCTGAACGGCCGTCGATCCCGCCTCGCGAATATGGTAGCCGCTAATGCTGATCGTGTTCCACTGAGGTGTGTGATCGCGGCACCAGGCGAATATGTCGGTGACGATCCGCATGGAGGGGGCGGGGGGGTAGATGTAGGTGCCGCGGGCGTAGTACTCCTTGAGGATGTCGTTCTGAATCGTTCCCGAGACCTTGGCGAGGGATACACCAGTCTCCTCGGCGAGGACGGTGTACATGGCAAGCAATATCGCCGCCGTGGCGTTGATCGTCATCGACGTGCTCACCCTGTCGAGGGGAATATCCCTCATCAACATTCTGAAATCATCAATGGAATCGATTGCGACACCGACTCTTCCGACCTCACCATCCGCCATCCTGTGGTCCGAGTCATAGCCCATCTGGGTCGGCAGATCGAAGGCGATCGAAAGCCCCGTCTGGCCCTTCTCGAGGAGATAGCGGAAACGTCGGTTCGTCTCCTCGGCCGAGCCGAAGCCGGCATATTGGCGCATCGTCCAGAATTTCCCGCGGAACATGGTCGGATAAACGCCTCTCGTGAACGGATACAGCCCCGGAAATCCCAGGCGGTCAAGGTACGAAGAATCCGGGGCGTCGAGCGGCGAATAGAGCGGTTTCATCTCGATTCCCGACGTCGTCGCGAAGACGCTCCTGCGCTCCCCTCCTTTCGCGCGGAAGGGATCGTAGGCGTGCTCGAGCCAGCGCCCGGAATGTTCGGATAGCTCCTTTTCCTTTTTCGTGCCCGCCATGCCGCGACCTCTAGAGGGGGATATTGCCGTGCTTCTTCGGCGGAAGCTGCTGTCTCTTGTTGAGAAGATTCTCGAGGGCGTGGATGATCATCGGCCTCGTGTTTTCGGGGCTGATGACGTCGTCGAGGTATCCGAAGGACGCCGCGACGTAGGGATTGGCGAATGACTCGACGTACATGTCGATGTATTTCTGAAGCTCGATCCCGGGATCCTCGGCCGATGAGATCTCCTTCCGGTAGAGAATGTTGACGGCGCCGTCCGCGCCCATGACCGCGATCTCCGCCGTCGGCCAGGCGATGTTGTAATCCCCCCTGATGTGCTTGCTCGACATGACGCAGTATGCGCCCCCATAGGCCTTCCGTGTGATCACGGTTATCTTGGGCACGGTCGCCTCGCAATAGGCGAAAATGAGCTTGGCGCCGTGCCTGATGACGCCGCCCCATTCCTGGTTTGTGCCCGGCAGGAAGCCGGGAACGTCCTCCAGGGTGATGAGCGGAACGTTGAAGGCGTCGCAGAAGCGGATGAAACGGGCGCCCTTGATCGAGGAATCGATGTCGAGAACCCCCGCCATGTGGAGGGGCTGGTTCGCGACGATGCCCACGACGTGCCCGTTCAAGCGCGCGAAGCCGACGACGATGTTCTTCGCCCAAAGGGGCTGCACCTCGAAAAAAACGCCGTTGTCGACGAGGAGGTCGATGATCTCGGTGACGTCGTACGGCTGCCGGGAATCGTCGGGAACGATGTCGGCCAGCTTCGGTTCCTTGCGGCCCGGGTCGTCGCTCGGCGCGGCGTACGGCGGGTCCTCGAGGTTGTTCTGCGGAAGGTACGAGAGAAGCTCCTTGATCTTCGAGATGCAGTCCATGTCGTTTTCCGCCATAAAGTGGGCGACGCCACTCTTGCTGTTGTGGGTGAGGGCGCCGCCGAGCTCCTCGAAGGTCACGTCCTCGTGGGTCACCTTCTTGATGACGTTGGGGCCCGTGATGAACATGTGGCTCGTGTCCTTGACCATGAATATGAAATCGGTGATCGCGGGGGAGTAGACCGCGCCCCCCGCGCACGGTCCCATGATGGCGGATATCTGCGGGATCACGCCCGAGGCGAGCGTATTCTTCAGGAAAATGTCCGCGTATCCGCCGAGGCTCGCCACCCCTTCCTGGATGCGCGCGCCGCCGCTGTCGCAGAGGCCAACGACGGGAGCGCCGTTTTCCATCGCCATGTCGAGGAGGCGCGTGATCTTGCCCGCGTTCGCCTCGCTGAGACTGCCGCCGAAAACGGTGAAGTCCTGGGCGAACGCGAAGATGTTCCGGCCGTTCACGAGCCCGTGCCCGCAGACGACGCCGTCGCCGACGATCTTGTTCTCTTCCATGCCGGGCCACGTCGAGCGGTGCGTGACGAAAACGCCGAGCTCCTGGAAGGTCCCCTCGTCGAAAAGCACGTGGATTCGCTCCCGCGCCGTGAGACGTCCCGATTCATGGATCTTCTGTATTCTCTCGACGCCGCCGCCGAGGAGCGCCTGCTCGCGCTTTTTCAAGAGAATCTCGAATTTATCCTTCTTGGTTTTCAAGGGAGATACCTCCTCGGGAGGTTTGATGCCTGTGCGCTCGCTCGTAGAAGCCGAGAACGCGAATAGAGCATCGCCATAGTAGCCGATGCCGCGCGAACGGTCAACGAGAATGTAATCGAAATGCGTTGTAATACGCCGCGCTTGCACCTATTATAAGGCATTCGGCTGTTGCCTGAGGTGGAAGAATCGAGCATTTTTGCAAGGGAGGTAGTTCGATGATTATCCGTCAGCGCGTGAGTCTCATGTTCGTCGCGTTCCTGCTCCTGCCCCTCGTTTTTTCCTGCGGGAAAAGCGGGAAGAAGGCCGAGAGCGTTTCGGCCGACACAACCCGCGCGGATACGACGCTCTCGTACATCTCCCAAGAGGTGAGTTTCGGCGTGTTCTTCGACGCGGAGGGCATGAAGCGCACGGTGAAGCTGGGGAGCCGCGATCGGCAGACCACGATCTATATCATCGTGAATTTCCCCGAAACGATGCCGATCGCCGCAGTCGAATTCCGACTCGCGCTTCCCCCGGGGGTCAAGATCGAGAACGACGTTTACTACAATCAGCGCGTGGCGCTTCTCGGAACGTTCGACGAGGGGATCAGCGAGACTTTCCCGTGCGTCCCGGGGCCGAAGCTCGTGCTCCATGCGCTGACCCTGAGCGTCCCGTCCGGTCTCAAGAACGCCGAGATCGCGCTGCTTGCGGGCGCGAGCAGCGAGTTCATCGGCATCGCGCAGTGCAACGAGGGGCGGGAGATGATCTCGGCGACGTCGTACAAGGCCGTGATAAATCCAACGGAGTGATTCTCCCGTGAAAGCGGCCGGCTCCCGCATCGGCAGGTAAGTTTTTGAAATCGACGGCGACGAGAATCCTTTTCCTGGCGTGCATCCTTTTGCTCGCGCGCGAGACGCCGGCGGGGATCGTTTCCCCGCGGAACGGCGGAGCGCTACCCCTTCAGTACCGCGAGCTCAAGAGACTATCGAAGGACGCCTTCACGCTCAAGCGTGCCTGGCTCGAGCGCCGCGCGAACCAGGCGCGGGGGGACGCGCGGTACCGGCTTTTCCGCTCTCCCGCGGGAACGGTTCTGCGGAGCGCGAATACGGCGCTTGGCGGAGAGCTCTCGATCCCGGTCGTGCTCGGCCTCTACAATGATATCAGCGTGGCCCCGTTCACAAGGAACGCCTTCGATGCGGAGTTCTTCACGGGGCCGTGGACGTCCGGCACCATGCGTCAGTACTGGAGCGAAGTCTCATATGGCCTCTTCGACGTAACAGGGACCGTATTCGATTGGGTATCCCTGTCGCAGCCGGAGTCTTACTATAGTGGGGGGGCTTTTTATAATGGCACGGTTCCAGGAATTTCGCATACCGGCGACATGATCAAAGAGATCCTCGACTCCCTCGATCCGACCACGGATTTCGGGGCGTTCGACAACGACGGCCCCGACGGCGTGCCGAACTCGGGGGACGACGACGGCTTCGTCGACGTGCTGCTGGTGGTTCATCCGACCTTCGGAGCGGAGTGCATCGGTGAGTCGTCGCCCCACATCTGGTCGCATTCGTGGACGTACAGCAGTTGGCCCGTTTCGGGATGGGAGCCCTACCCGACGAACGACCCGGCGGCGGGAGGCGGCTCCATCAGGATAGACGACTATATCGTCGTCCCGTCCCTTTCGTGCGAGACCGGGATAATCGAGATCGGCGTCATATGCCACGAGCTGGGGCACGCGATCGGGCTTCCCGACCTCTACGACTGGAATGGCGGCTCGAGCGGCATCGGATACTGGGGGCTCATGGGAGCGGGCAACTGGAACACTCCCGCCTCTCCGGCCCATCCGTGCGCATGGTCCCGCGAGCAGCTCGGATGGCTCAATCCCGTGGAAATCGACTGGCGCTCGCGCGCGGTCGACCTGAGGCCCGTCGCCTCGAGCGGTGACGCCTTGAAATTCCCTCTTCCGACGCGGCGCTTCAAGCGAACGATGCGTGCGACGGACAGCTATGGCCTCGTATGCGCATACGGCGATACGGAAGCGAGCGTGCGCGGATGGCCGGGCGACGGCGGTTACGGAAACGGCTGGAACGAATCGGTATTCCACGAGTTCGCCGTTGACGCCTCGCGCCCCGTGACGATTGCTTATGACGTGACGATCGATTCGGAAACCGACTACGATTTCGGCAGGCTTCTCATCGAGAGGGAAGGTGCCGTGGAGACGCTCGCGGTCTATACGGGGAGATACTCCCGGAGGGACGCGATCGATATCGGGGCGCATCTTCCCGCGGGCGCCTGCCCGTTCACCCTGCGATTCGAATTCACTTCGGACGGGAGCTTCAGCGACGAGGACGGAATCTACGATTCGAACCCGCGATACGTTTTCAACGTCGATAACGTGCATGTCGATGGCGGCGGACTCGCATATTTCGCCGATTTCGAGCTCGACTCGGGGGCGTGGCGGAACGGCTCTTCGCCGGCGGAATATTTTCTCGTCGAGAACAGACGGAAGAGCGGTTTCGACGCGAACCTCCCGGGGCAGGGGATGCTCGTCTGGCACGCCGAGAACAGCACCGCCCACACCGCCCTCGGCAACAGCGGAGGCGCGAGCAATACGCAGACGCGCGGACTCGTTCTCGAGGAGGCGGACGGCGATTACGATCTTCTCGCGCCCTCCTATCAGGGAGGCAATACGGGGGATGGCGGCGATCCCTATCCGGGGACCTCGAACAAACGGGAATTCGGTCCCGCGACGATTCCGCGCAGCCAGACGAACGGCGGCGTGCTCTCGCCGGTGGAAATCGCGGGCGTCGTGTACGGTTCTTCGAATATTTCCGCGACGTTCAGCGGAGGCATGCCCGCTCCCTCCATCGACGCCGTGCTGCCCGATACGATCGACAAGGAGCACGATACGGAGGCGGTGCTCGACATTCGCGGCTCATGGATGGAGTACGGGGCGAGCGCATATCTCGCGCTCGGGATCGACACGGTCAGGGCGGTTTCCGTAGATTGGCGCGGCGAGGAGCGGATCGTCGCGAACTTTCCGATCACCTCGCTGTATGCGGGGAAATGGAATCTGGTCGTGGTGAGCGGAGTGGGGCAGCCGTCCACGGTTCAGAAGACCATCGAGATCGTATCGGTGTATCTGAGCGCTTCGGTTACCGTAGGACGGGATTACCTGCTCGCCGAGTGGGTGCTGAAGGACACGCCGGGGATCCGGGGCTGTCTCCTCTCCCGTTTCGAGGACGGGGCGCCCACAGAGAGCGTGACGCCCGATACGCTCAGAAGCGCGTCGGGATCGTTCTCCTTCAAGGATTTTTCCGTCGAACCCGGCAGGTCGTATGCCTATCTGATCGTCACGTATCTGAACGGTGGAAGGGAGGAGCAGTACATGCTCGCCGGGCCGTACGGCATCGAACGCTTCCCGTTTGTCGCCGATCAGAATTATCCGAATCCCTTCGCGCGAGAGACCACGCTGAGCTTCTTCGTGCCTGAGCCGGGATCTGTCGCGATCGACATCTACGACGTTTCGGGGAGACGCGTCGCGCGCCTCGATGAAAGGCGTTACGGGCGCGGCACGCAAACGATCCGATGGGCTCCGGCGGAGCGCGGCACGGCCGCCGGCATTTACTTCTGCGTGTTTCGCGCGGGGAGCGCGACGAGAACGATCAAGATGATCTACGTTCCGTGATATTCCCAAAAATCAGAAGGTATACGTGAGCGCGAGCGATATCGAGAGATGCGTGAACCGCTCGATGTTCGTGTCCACGTCGAGGCGGTTGAAGCGATAGATCCGGTACTTGTACGGCGTGATCCAGACGTTCGCGCTCGCCTCGAGGAGCATGCTCCCGAGGAAGGTTCGCGTCACTCCCGCGCCGCCGAGAATGTAAAAGGTGGTCTGGGTCGGGCGGTACGTGTCCGTCGGGGTCGCCGTTACGGGGTTGACCGACAGGAATCCGACGCCGAGCCGGGCGACCGGCCGGCAGGAAACCGGCATGAGGAGCGGGAAACTCGCGAAGAGATTCAGTCGATAATCGAGCCCGTCGACGGCCACGCCGCCCCCATTCGCGCCGAACAATCCGATTGCGTTCTCGAAATAAAAATCCGATGCGAGCTCGTAGCGCAGCGCTGCGGCGGCGCCGAACGCGCTCTCGAGATCGAAGAACCGCGAATCGAAAACATAGTAGTGCGACTCGATCGAGGCGCATATCTGCCTCGGCGTTTCGGCCAGCGCGCCGCGGACGGCGAACGCGCCGAGAGCCGCGAGGGCCAGCGCGAAGCGCATGCGCCGGCCGGCTGGACCGCTTCGTGTTCTTGTGCCGCTCATGGACGGAATTCCACCTTGCTTCTGAAGGCTCGCTCGCCCTTCGCGCCGGGCGGACGGAACCATGCATCGATGATTCGGACGATGCGGCGCGACGCGAGGCCATCGCCGAAGGGATTTCTCACGCGGGCCATCCGTTCGTACACGCGTCGGTTCCTCAGAATGCGCTCGACCTCGGCGACGATCCGGTCCCGGTGCGGGCCTGCGAGGACCGCGCCTCCCGCCTCGACGATTTCGGGGCGCTCCGTTTCGTCCCGCATCACGACGACGGGAAGCCCGAGCGCGGGGGCCTCTTCCTGGAGGCCGCCCGAGTCGGTGAGAACGATGCTGCTCTCCTTCATGACGGCGATGAGATCCGCGTATTCGAGCGGCGGGGATAGAGTGATGCGCGGGTGCCGGGAAAGCGCGCGCTCGACCGTTTTCTTGACCGCGGGATTCGGATGCACGGGAAAATAGATCTCGATATCCTCGTTCCGCTCGACCAGATCGAGAATCGCCGCGCAGATTTCTTCGATTCCTTTCCCGAAGCTTTCTCTCCGGTGGGCGGTTACGAGTATCAGCTTTCTCCCGCGGCGCGCGCCACGCGCGGATCGGGGGGAGCGGATCTTTTTCTTTGCGAGCGCGAGGTACAGCGCATCGATAACCGTGTTGCCCGTGACGTACACGTTCCCGCGCGGGACTCCTTCGTTCGCGAGCGCGAGAGCGGCCCGTTTGGTCGGCGCGAAATGGAGCTGCGCGATGCTCCCGATGAGCTTGCGGTTCATCTCCTCGGGGTACGGGTTCCATATATCGTACGTCCTGAGGCCCGCCTCGACGTGGGCGACCGGAATGCGCCGGTAAAAGGCGAGGAGAGCGGCGGCGAACGCGGAGGTCGTATCCCCCTGCACGATGATCATGTCCACCGCGTCGCGCGAGAGCACCTCGTCGAGCCGCTGCATCGTTCGCGTCGCGACGTCCATGAGGGATTGCTTCTCGACCATGACGTCGAGGTCGTAGGTCGGCTTGATCGAGAAGAAACGGAGGAGCGGCTCGCACATCTCCCGGTGCTGGGCGGTGAAACAGGCGGCAATGGAATATTTTCGCGGGCTCGCGCGGAGAGCCTCGATCACGGGCGCGAGCTTGATGACCTCGGGTCTCGTGCCGAAAACGAGCATGAGCCGCCGCTTATTCGCTCGTCGTGCCACGTCTTCTCCTTCGCGCGTCCCGGTTCGCGCGCCTGCGCTCCATCTATTTGACCTCGAGAATCGAATTGCTGCCGCCGAAGCCGTCCGGCTCGGCCGCCGCATTCGCCGGATCCGCGATCTTCTGCTTTCGATTCACGAGGAATTTATACGGGTATTTTCCCGCGCGGAGGTGCAGGGTCACCGTCCACGCGCCCTTTCCTTCCTTCTTCATCGGCGTCGCGCCCGCGTCCCAGTTGTTGAACGAGCCGATGATCGAGACCTCCGATGCCCGGGGATTCGTGTACTTGACGACGGCGTCCTCGAGCTGCTCGGGCGCGGGAGCTTCCTTTTTCCTGGAATTCTGGACCACGCTGAGACGCTCGTAGCCGTCGATGATATCATCGAGCTCGTTGACGAGTCCGGAAGGGGGCAGCCCGTTATCGTCTCCGAGATCGAATGAAATGCCGTCGGGGGCATCATCCCAGCACACCGCGATGAGAATGGAGTTCGGCCCTTTTCTGAGCTCGACCGGCCCGCTCGCTCCTTCGAGCCGCGCGTCCGTCCCCGGTACGAAGGGCTCGCCGTTGATCCAGAGGGAGGATGCGTTTTTCGTCACGAGCCTCCAGGCGACTCTCAGCCGCGCCGGTGCATCGACGACCGTGTAGAACAGGGCGCAGCCGCCCGGCAGCTTCCCGTAGAGCCGTTGGGGTTGGAGCGAGCCTTCGTTGTCGATCGCGCCCGGAGGAACCTCGCTCCACCGCAGCTCGCGCCCGTCGGTAATCGGATAGGATTTGAAAAGATCGCTCTGGAACGAGATGGCGTTTCTAAGCGGTTCGTCCGCCTTCGCGAGCGTTCCGAGGTGGAGCCAGTTGAATGGACGGACGAGGCATTCCTTGAACAGGGCGACCGGGTTGCCGTCGAGCGTCACGGTCAGCGAAAAGGGATAGCGCCCCGGAGAGATTGTGCCCTTCGGCGTGATTGCGATTGCGAGATCGGTGCGCTCGGCGTCCGCCCGCACGAGAAAGCGGGCAGGCAGCGGCGGCGTCGTTGAGAACTCGCGGAGGATGGTTCCATCGATCGTTCCCTGGAGGTCGCGGTCGGTCTTGCACCTGAGCGCGAGAGCGAGGCGAAGGGGTTTTCTGCCGATCCTCCTCCCGTCGGGCAGATCGAGCACGGCGTCGAATTCCTTCGTCACGGCCACGCTTTCGATGCTGCGAATCTCCACCATGCGTCCAGTATGAACGAAATCGATCGATGCGTTCAGCGTGACGACGCCCGGTTCGGTTGTGGGCGGAAGCGCCATTTTCCCTTTATAGATGAACGGCTCGCCGTTCGGTACGAGAGTGACGGTGCGGGTGGTCTCCATCATCTTCCATCGCTGATCGCCGATTTGCAGATAGAACCGGGAGGCGGGGAGGGTGTCGCGCAACGCGCGAAGGGAGGCGGAGAATTCGACCGCCGAGCCCCGGGTAATGGGCTTTTCGGGCAGACCGAGGGTGAACGCGATGCCGCATTCCCGCTCGAGCCGCGAGGAAAGCTCCGCCTTGGCGGCCGCGAGATCGGCCGGGGCTCCGGCGAGCGTCTCCATGATGAGTCTCTTTACCCGCGGGGAAAGGCGTCTCCACTTCGTTCCGTCGATGACCCTCCAGCTCTCCTTCGGCGAATCGAGAAGCTGCGAGAACCGCGAGAATCTCGAGAGCATCCGGTTCACGACGCTGATGGCGTCCTTGTACGATTCGAGACTCATCGCTTCTCCGGAGAGAGTGGCGGCGAGCGAATCGATTCCGGAACGCAGTCCGACGAGCTCCTTCGGCTGAACGAGCCCGTCGCGTTCGAAGAGGAGCGTGAGGTTCACGAGCGGCGAGATCGCTCTCCAGCGGGGAAAGAGGCGGTTTGCGACCGTGCGATTCTCGCGCCAGTAATCGGTCCAGAGAGCCTGTCCCGTTCCCGCCGCGCCCATGCCGGCGGCGGCCGAAGCGCGAAGCGTCGCGAAGAGCGCGCCATCATCCGGCACCGCGGCGGAGAGGAGATCGAGCATCATGAATCGCATGGAGGGATCGGCCCAGGGGTCGCCTGTTTCGACGGCATTCCGCAACGTTTCGGGCGAGCCTCTCTCGCTGCTCTTGAGGTATGCCGCGGCTATTCTCTCGTGCGCGAATCGGCCGAGGTTTCGGTCGACGACGAGCGGTAGGAGCTGCCCCGGGCGGTACGCCGTGACGAATCTGCCGTCTGCGTCCACGGGATAGAAGCATACGCGCTCGGGATCGTAGAACCCGCGCGTGACGAGGTCAGAAAGCGAACGGGACCAGGCGAGGAATTCGAGCGCGTCTTCGTACGCTCCCGTTTTCCATGCGATGAGGTGGAGGCTGTAGAGCTCGAGCGCGGCGAGGGCGTTGAGGCCGGGAGAGAGGATCGAACCGTTTTTCCGCGGCGCTCCCGGCATGCTCCGGACGAGACCGCCCGCAAGGTTCGGGTCCTCGAAGAGCTGCATGACGGTCCGGGATATGTCGGGGTAGAATCTTCTGAGGGGTAGGGGATCGTTCTCGAGAAGGAGAAAGGCCGTCGTCGCCGTGACCGGATACGCGCGGAGCGCGTGAAGCGGCCGGCCGGGGGAGAGATCGGCGCTCTGTCCTCCGTTCTCGAAAAAGCGCACGAGATGCTGTTTGAGCGCATCGCCGCGCTGCGGGGCGGTCGAGCGCGCCGCCAAGGGAACGAGCATAAGAAGCGCCATTATGCCTGCTGCGATCGGGAGAGTTCTGGAACTGCGCTTGTTCATAATTGAACAATGGATAACCGATTAACGCGGCGCAAGTCAAGAAACAGTTTGTTGTTGACACTGGCGAGCGGCGCATCCTTAAATAGCCCGGATTACGAGAAAGGAGCGGGAGATGGGATTCGAAAACGTGCTCGTTGAAAAATCGGGGCGCATCGGGAAGGTGACGATCAATCGGCCTGCCAAGCTCAACGCGCTGAGCATCCAAACGGTGGTCGAGCTCATCGCCGCCTTCACGCAGATGAAGGAGGACGGCGAAGCAGGCGTCGTGATACTGACCGGCGCGGGGGAGAAATCGTTCGCGGCGGGAGCCGATATCGGCGAGCTTCTCAAGCTCGAACCGCTCGCCGGCAAGGAGTTTGCGGCCCGGGGGCAGCGCCTGACTAATCTCATGGAGAATCTGGGCAAGCCGGTCATTGCCGCCATAAACGGTTTCGCGCTCGGCGGCGGGTGCGAGCTCGCACTGGCGTGCACGGTCCGGATCGCCGTGGACAAGGCGCGGATCGGGCTCCCGGAGATCAATCTCGGCACGATGCCCGGCTACGGAGGCACTCAGCGGCTCGCGCGTCTGATACCCCGCGGTATCGCCATGGAGCTCGTGACGACGGGCAGAATCCTGTCAGCCCAGGAGGCGTTCGCACTCGGTCTCGTCAACAAGGTGGTATCCCCGGAGGACTTTCCGAAAGCGGTCGACGAGATGGCCCGGCTCTTTCTCAAGAAGCCTGCCTTCTCGCTCAAGGCATGCATGGAAGCGGTCAATCACGCAGCGGAGATGTCGTTCGAGGACGGCTTGCGGCTCGAGGCAGCTCTTTTCGCCATGACGTGCGGAACGGAAGACATGAAAGAGGGTATGAATGCCTTTCTCGAGAAAAGGGAGGCTGAATTCAGGGGGCGCTAAGAGCGCCCATTCGGAGGGTTCTTTAGGGGGGGGGACGGCAGAGCTTATGCTCGAATCCGTTTGAAAAACGAGAGGCTACATAGTAGATTTATATGTCAAACGAGTAAAGATTCTTAATTGACCGTGGGATTGCGGGGTATTTCGTTATATAATATAGAGTTAAAACTCTAACAAGGAAGCGAGAGTGGCGGAACTGGCATACGCGCTGGACTTAGGATCCAGTGAGGAAACTCGTGGGGGTTCAAATCCCCCCTCTCGCACCAGGAAAAAAAATCGGCTTGCTTGCGTGATGTCCGGCCGCTCTGACTATGGGGGAATGATGGAAAGAAAGTTTCTCGAAGGTGAAATTCGGGTCGAGGTAGCGGAGGAGAAGGACTGCCGAAGGGTGATATCGGTGGAGATAACCCCGGAGCGGTTCAAGGGAGAGCGCTCGCGCGTTCTCAAGGAAATGGTGAAAGAGATCGCGCTTCCCGGTTTCAGGAAGGGCAAGGTGCCCGTCGACATCGTGGAGAAGCGCTTCGCCGACGAGATCAGGAGCGAGGCGATCCGAAGCATCCTGCCGCTCGCCTACGAGCACGTGATCGTGGAGAACAGTCTGGAGCCGGTCGGCGA
>Ga0265296_1004098_pt1 | contig 12892 bp, 13 predicted proteins | sample MunlanPumphouse1_FD_189073 | JGI IMG/M metagenome (GOLD analysis project Ga0265296, IMG submission 189073) | Groundwater microbial communities from a municipal landfill in Southern Ontario, Canada - Pumphouse #1 | ecosystem: Environmental > Aquatic > Deep subsurface > Groundwater | place... | reverse complement strand
ATTCAAAAACATATTTTTTGCCAGAGGATCGATTTTCGCTTTGTAATTTTCAAATTCCTTATCAATCCATGTCAAAAGCGCTCCTCCGGACAATAAATTAAATTCCTGGGATTTCGCTTCTTTTTTAAAAGCTTTAAAAAGCTTATTCCTTTCGTCAACAGAATCTTTTTCAAAAACAACAATAATATCTTTTAAACTTTCCAAATTTTTTATTTCCTTAAAAAATTCCTCTTGAAAAATTTTATCCTGAAAAACATTATTTAAAATTATTAGTTTTTTTTCAGCGAACATGGAATTTATTCTTAGGTTGCTGTAAAAATCTGCAAAGCTAATTTTATTCTCTTTTACATCTAATTTAACTAAATTTAACCCAGACTTGTGGGCTTTTTTATAATGCGCAATTATCTCCTCCAGTTTTTTTTGAGACCTATAAGAGTCTTCTCCGTATAAAAAATAAATCATAGCTTTACTAAGTTTTACCGAGGCCCATCCTCGGAAAAATTTTAATCAATCTAATCTAACAAGATGTCTGGAAATTGTTTTTTCTCCTCTTTGTGCTTTACCCAATTTTCAATTGCCGCTTTGCAACCCTGTTCGCCGCCCATTATTTCTAATAAAAAATCTCTCATTGTCACAGAGGGAAAATTCTTTTTCCCAATATAATCATGATAACTCGACCATCTATAATCTTCTTCTAAAAATTTAATCACTTTTTGCGGATCTTTAATCCCCAGCTCTTTCCAGCCCGGCTCTATAAGAGAAATTGGGTTTGTATGGATATAAGTAAAAACCGCTCTTAACTGATCATCATTTTTAATATGAACGTCTTTAAATCTATTTTGAAAAACATAGCCTTTGCGTTTATATCTCCTATTAGAATATCCTCCGTAACCAGTACCTATCTTACTCATAAATTTTATTATTCCACCGTCTTTAATCTGCCTCATCAATAAATGTATGTGGTTTGGCATAAAACAAAAAGATAAGACGTCGACAATTCTATCTCTTTCATCAACTTCTAACAAAGGATTAGAATCTCCCGAGGACGGGCCTCGGGAGAGCTTTTTCATTTTTAACCTCGCAGCCCTTCTGTTTTTTATGGAAACTGGTTTTGTGTTATTAAACTCATAAATAGAAAAAATTCCACGATAATAATCATTTATATCTTTAAAAATTAAATTATCATCAATCCCCCTTGTAACAATATGATAAAATTCGCCATTAACAAATTGTTCTTTTCTATATGGCATAAATTAGTAAAATAGAGATCGGGTCTCTATTTTTTGCCTTTTTTTGTTTATTATTTCTCCTCCCACTTAAATTGGAATTTCTTAACTTTATATTTTACTGGCGACCCCTTTTTGGGCAGTTCTATTTTGTCTCGCTTCTGTAATACTATCTTTTCAGAAGGCTTCTCTTCTTTTAACAACCCGCTTTTTATAAACTGCAATTTTTTAGGATCTAGAACAGCGGGAGCCCTTAAGGCAGCCACTATGCTTTCACATATATCTTCATCGGGACTGCTTTTTGCATATTCAGAGACACATCTATCCGGATTTATAGGATCGTAATCAAGACGATATTCGTCGCTACCACTCATTTTTCTTTTTTTATCAAAATCTTCTATAAATACCCAAAAATTTTCTCTCCATTTATTTACAAAATCTAAATCTATTTTGCGTATATTATGTGAACATTCGTGAATTATAATCGCATCAAAATTAGAAACTCCTTCTATCCTGCCATAAGGCATAAGCTCTCTGCCTTCGGGATAAACTTGAATGGCAGACATTTCGCCCTCGCTATACCCTCTAAAATTTTCTCCGCTTTGAGGATTAAATTTTGAAACATTATTTATTAAAATATATTTTATTGTGGTCAACAGTTTATTACTGACTTTTGATATATCTTCAAGCGCTCTTTTTAATTCCTCCAAGTGTTGCTCTTGTAACGGCTCTCCAAAATTATACAGGATTATTTTATGTTTTCCGGTTTGAATATCTATTTGTTCCCCGGGTGCTCCTTTTTCCTGCCACTCCTCTTGCAACCACCAATTTTCAGTTTTTAGTTTATTTCTGACCTCAGCTTCTATATCCGTTTTAGAATCCTCTGGAACATTAATTTCCAAAGCAGAACCAAAATCTGGGTCATCTTCTTTAACTTCTTGCAGTTCAATATCTTCCAGCGATTCATACTTAAGATTATCTTGTTCCTGACGATTTTCAAAATTTTCTGTATTCATAGTTTTTGGCAATGCGGGCAGAAGAATGCGCTTCTGCCGTCGAATTTTATTCTTTTTATTTTTGTTTTGCATCTGCGGCATTTTTGATTTTCTCTTTTATAGGCTTTTCTTTCTGTATCAAAATCGCCCTTGGTTCCATCGGGCTTTCTGTAATCTGAAAAACTCTCACCTCCTAATTTGACTCCCAACTCTAAAACTTTTTTTATTGCCTCGTAAAGTAATTTAAACTCTTTATCGCTCAATTTTGCAACAATTTTTTCCGGATGTATTTTTGCGTGCCACAAAGATTCGCTGGCATAAATGTTTCCAACACCCGCAATTACGCTTTGATCCATTATAATTTGTTTTATTTTACCACGCCGAAGCTTTAGCGGAGGCGGGCTTCCTAAAATCACGCTTTTGAATTTTTCAAACGAAAAACTTTTTTCCAAAGGTTCTGGCCCTAAATTGTTGAATTCTTTTGAGTTCAGCAATTCATCTGTTTTCCATAATTCAACTTTTGCAAATTTTCTCAAATCAGAAAGAGCCAACATCTTTCCGCCGTCCATAAAAAACATCAAATGGATAAACCGATTCATCGGATCGTTTAACGCCTTATTTTTAATCGGCTCCCATTTTCCATTTTTCAATTTCCAATTTCCAACCAGCAAATGGCCTGTCATTTTTTGGTGCACCAATAAAGAGTAGCCATCCGATAAATCAAAAATAACATTTTTTGCCCGGCGCCATATTTTTTTTATTTTTTTGTTTTTAATTTCTTTTTTAAAAACTTCGAAATCTTTCGGGAGTTTAACCGTTTTCGGCCAGTCCGACCACACATCAATAAAGGCCCTATTCAGGACCTTTTTGTTTAACCCGTTTACGGTTGTTTGAACTTCAGGCAGTTCGGGCATATTTTTTTACTGTTGTTTTTTGCCTGCCTGTCGGTAGACAGGTCTTGGCTTTAAGCTGTCTATCTGCTTCTTTAGCTCTGATATTTCAACTTCTTTGTTTTTTGCCCCTTCCTGCAGTTTTTGAGAGTCGCTTATCATTTTTTGAAGTTCAAAAGTCCTGTTTTTGACTTTTTGCTCTAAGGCCGTTATTGTTTCTTCTAACGCTTCTGTCCTGGCTTTTACTTTTATATCAACTCCTTTTTCTGTCGCCTCAATAGTAGATTTATTTTCTTCAAGCTTGTCAGCCAATTCGTTAAAAATTTTTGCCAGCTCGCCTAACTCATCTTTTGTTTCTAAATAAACTCTTGATGATAAGTTTCCTTTGGTTAATTCAACGGCTCTCTCTAATATCTTTCTTATGGGAGAAACAAAATTTTGTCCAATAGCAAAACCGAAAAAAAACACATATAAAACTAAAATTGAAAAAACTATATAAAAATTGGCGTCTATCCTATTATAATCTAACGCCACAAAAACAGTGATGACAAAAAGTCCAGTAAGAATTATTGGAAAAGCAATTTTAGATATAATACTTGGCATGGTCTTAGCAAAAATAATTATATTTTGCAACGCCCGCCAAACCCACGGCCAGCCCGAATTGCAAAATATAATTATTTTTGCCTATTTCAAAGATGATAATCTCTCAATTAGGCTATTAAACTCTAAATCAATTAATTTTTTTTCAACTTCTTTTAAGTTAAAATTTCCAAAAATGCAATTTTCTAAATTGAAATCTATATCAACGTCTTTTTTTGTTTCTACTAAACTCCGGGATAAGAATGCGCCTTCTTTGTTTGCTTTTAATGCTTCTTTTATTTTTGGTTTTAAAACAGCTGTGTCTGTTGAAAGCTCATCATAAAGATTTTTTATGCTGCCGTACTTCTGAATTATTTCTGCCGCTGTTTTTTTGCCAATTCCAGGAACTCCCGGCACATTATCTGAAGGATCTCCGGTTAACGCCTTAAAATCATTCATTTGCTCTGGCATCACTCCAAAACGTTCTACAACTTTGTCTCTATCATAAACTACTGTATCTTTTATTCCTTTACCTAAAGTATAAACCTTTATTTTATTTGAAACAAGCTGCAAATTATCCAAATCTCCGCTTAATATAAAAACTTCTAGATTATCATTTTTTGCGGCAGTTGTTGCAATTGTGGCAATTAAATCGTCTGCCTCAAATCCGTCTTTGGCAAAAACCGGAATTTTAAACGCCTCCAAAATTTCTTTTGCCATGGGTATTTGCGAAATTATGCCGTCTGGCGTGGCAATTCTGTGGGCCTTATATTCTTTATACTCCTCGTGCCTGAAAGTTTTTGCTTTTGTATCAAAACAGGCAACAACATAATCTACTTTTAAATCTTTTATTGCTTTAAATAAAGTCAGTAAATATCCGTAAACAGCTCCAGTAAGTTCGCCCTTTTTATTTGTCAAAGGAGGCAAAGCGTGAAATGCCCTGTGCAACAAAGCGTTAGAATCAATAATAATAAGTCTTTTTGTTTCCATAAATCTTTTAATAATCATAACATTTTAAACCCCTAAAACAAGCATAATGCAGCATTTTGCAACATCCAAATCCATATTTCCACGATACTAACTTTTGCGAAGCTTCAAAATTGTTAGTATCAAATTTTTTACAATAAAATCGTATTAAATATTAAAAGTCAATTCTCGGGTTTGCTCGTCAATGAATTTGAATTTGATTTTTATGGCTTCTTTGGGCAGATATTTTTTGATTTTTTCGGGCCATTCAATTGCCACAATGTTTTTAGGATTAGAAACTATTTCTTTAAAACCCAGTTCTAGAATTTCTTCCGGCTTGTTTATGCGATAGCAATCAAAGTGATAAAAATTACCGAAGCGTTTCATTATTACAAAAGTGGGGCTTAAAATTTTTTCTTCAATTCCCAGTCCTTTTGCAAATCCTTGCAAAAACGATGTTTTGCCTGCGCCCAGGTCTCCCTGCAATGCTAAAACCGTCGCCAGATTGTCATTCCCGTGCAAACGGGAATCCAGAATTTTTACGCTTACTCTAGATCCCCGCTTTCGCGGGGATGACAAATAGCGGGCAAAATTTTCGCCTAATTTTTGCGTTTCTTTTGCGCTTTTTGTAATATATTTTGGCATGTGGACTAAAATAGTTGACTTAAAAAACAAATTCGTTTAGGGTATAGTAAATTATAAAAAACATGGAAAATCTAAACGAAGCCAAACAACTTATAAACGAAGCAAAAAACATTTACATTATCCCTGATGGGAATACTGAGCCAGACAGCGTAGCTACCGCTTTGGCTCTTTTTTATACTTTAAAAGAATTAAACAAAAATGTAAACCTGATTATAGACGAAGAACTTCCAGAAAACTTGAAATTTTTAATCCCTTCATTGGATTTTATTTCTTATCCCAAAAATTTTGTTATTTCAATACCAAGCAAAGTGGCTGATGTCTCGCAAATTTTTTACGACAAAGACGAACAAGGATTAAAAGTTCATTTAACTCTAAGCAAAGGAGTTATAAAAAAAGATGATATTTCTTTTTATTTTTCCGATACAAAACCAGATCTTATAATTACTTTGGGAATAAAAGATTTCAAAGACCAGCTGGCAAAAAAAATGGACTCTTTTGGATTTTTACTTGATTCTCCAATTTTGAATATTGACAACACTTCGGCAAGCTCAGTGCAAGAAAACAAAAATTTTGGTAAAATAAACTTAATAATGAACTCGCCCTTGGCTGAAATAGCCTTAGACCTGGTAAAAAATCCGCATATTGAGTTAATTAAAAAAGAAGCTGCAACGTGTTTTCTGGCCGGAATTGCATCTTATACAGAAAATTTTGGGAATTCAAAAATAACTCAGGAAACTTTTGAAACAGCCGGCTTATTGATGAAAAGAGGAGCTGATCTACAAATTATAAAGAGCAATCTATTTAAAAAATAACAATAATTTAATAAAATATGGATACAACAGAAAAAAAACTGCTCGGGTCAGTAACAATTTCTCCAGAAGTTATTTCAGAGGTGGAAAAAGAAATCAAAAGCATTGCCACTTTTGAAGCAAAAATAAAAGAACACATAACTGGAGACACTACCCGTCTTTTGGACGTTATTTTATTTGGGGCAATAAAATTAGAGGCTTCAGATATTCATATTGAACCCGAAGATTCAAACGCAAGATTAAGAATAAGATTAGACGGCATCTTACAGGATGTTGTTTTTTTTGACCAAAATATTTATCATCATTTAATTTCAAGATTAAAACTTCTTTCGCATTTAAAATTAAATATTACAGACAAGCCGCAAGACGGCAGATTTACAATTGAAATAGCCGATTTATTGATTGAAATAAGAAACTCCAGTTTGCCGGCTGAATACGGAGAATCAATTGTAATGAGAATTTTAAATCCAAAAAGCTTGATTGGTTTAGATGACTTGGGATTGAGAAAAGATTTGTATAAAATTTTTGAAAAAGAAATTACAAAGCCCAACGGAATGATAATTGTAACGGGTCCTACGGGTTCTGGCAAAACAACAACTTTGTATGCGTTCTTAAAAAAAATCCAAAATCCGGAAATTAAAATTATTACAATTGAAGACCCGATTGAATATCATTTAAAAGGTGTTTCCCAAACCCAAGTAGCGCCAGAAAAAGGATACGATTTTTCAGACGGATTAAGGTCTATTGTAAGGCAGGACCCGGATGTTATATTAGTTGGTGAAATCAGAGACCTTGAAACAGCAAAAATAGCCCTGCAGGCATCTTTAACGGGCCACCTGGTGCTTTCTACCCTGCACACTAATGACGCAGCTGGAACCATCCCACGGCTTGTAGACTTGGGGGCAGAACCCTCATCAATAGCGTCAGGATTAAAAATGGCCATAGCCCAGCGATTAGTAAGAAAAGTCTGCAAAAAATGTTCAACGGTTGCAAAGCCCAATTCTGAAGAATTGACCGAGCTAAAAAGAGGTTTAAAAAAAATATCCTCGTCAATTAAACTGCCGGACTTAGATAAGTTGCAAATAGCAAGAGCAAAAGAAAAAGGCTGCGAATTTTGCAACTTTACAGGATATAAAGGCAGGCAAGGATTGTTTGAAGCATTTTTGGTTGACTCTGAAATGGAAAAATTTATCTTGACCAACCCGCCGGTTTCTTCAATTCGCGACTTGGCAATTAAAAAAGGAATGACAACAATGTACCAGTCGGGATTAATCGACGTTGCTTTGGGAGAAACAACTTTAGAAGAAGTAAAACGCGTTGTAGAAGAAGACGAAGAACAGCCAGAAGTAAAAACAAAAATTGCTTAAAATAAAAACGGCTCTGGGGTTGGAGGTAGTTTTAATGTCTGGGACATTAAGAAAGATTTGTCTGAGGAATAACCGAGCCAAAGCAAGGTTACCCAAAACTAAGACAAATCCAATAAATACCTCCAACTCCAGAGCCGTTTCTTTCTCAATTTCTTTCTCAATTCTCAATAATATTCATTATGTCATAGTATAAAACCTATGTCAATAGTTTTAGACAAAGAGCCAGAAAAGGAAGACGAGGTCTTAGATTCTGCTTTAAGGCCGAAAAACTGGCCTGATTTTGTTGGCCAGGAAAAAATCAAGGAGAATATAAAAATAATTCTGACTGCTGCAAAGCAAAGAGGCCAATCGCCTGACCATTTATTGTTTTATGGAAATTCGGGATTGGGGAAAACTACATTGGCGCAATTAGTTGCGCTGGAAATGGGAAAAGAAATAAGAATATCTTCTGGTCCGGCAATTGAAAGAGCCGGAGATTTAGCGGCAATTTTAACAAACTTAAACGAAGGAGATGTTTTGTTTTTAGACGAGATACACCGCATAGGCACCACAGTAGAAGAATATTTATATCCTGCAATGGAAGATTACAAATTAAATTTAATTTTGGGCAAAGGGCCAATGGCAAGGACAATGGAATTAAAATTGCCGAAGTTCACCTTAATTGGAGCCACTACAAGGCCTGCATTGTTGTCAGCTCCTTTAAGAAACCGTTTTGGCGCTATTTTTCAGTTAAACTTTTATAAAACAGAAGACATTGAAAAAATCATTGAAAGATCGGCAAAACTTTTAAAAATTGAAATTGAGATAGACGCCATAAAGATTATTGCCGAGAGGTCGCGTTTCACTCCCCGCGTTGCCAACCGGCTTTTAAAAAGAGCAAGAGATTTTGCAGAAGTTGAGTCAGACGGAAAAATCACAAAAGAAATATCAGACAGAGCTTTGGAATTTTTAGATGTTGATAAAATGGGTTTAGAGCCCGGCGACAGAAAAATTTTACTGGCGCTTATTGAAAAATTTGACGGCGGGCCGGTTGGTTTGCAAAGCTTGTCAGCAGCTGCCATGGAAGAAGAAGACACAATTTTAGATATTTACGAACCATATTTAATGCAAATGGGTTTTATTGAGCGCACTCCGCGCGGCAGAATCGCCTCGCGCCTCGCCTACGACCATCTCGGCATAAAAATAAAAAATAGCCAAAACCAGTTGATTTAATTTAAAACAAATAAAGAGCGCCCCGAATCACCGAAGTGATTGGGGGCGCTTTGTTGTTTACTCAACCGTGATTTTGTTTCCCACGGCGTTGCAGTTGCCCCATCGGGTGGTAATATCCGACGACCATGCGCCAGACACCGACGCCCTAAAAGAGCATTCATTGCTCACCACGCCCTTGAGCGTGATGGTTTTGAAGGTGTTGCCGGGAATCACGAGGCCGGGCAGAAACTCGACATCGATCTGGTCTTCACGGACGATGATCGAAGCCATCGATGTGAGGTCTACGCCATCGGCAAACACCGAAATCTTTTCGAAATTCGGCATTGGCAATGGCACTCCATCGCCCACCGGCGTCAGTTTGAAACCGATGCCGCTGAGCTGAGCATCCGCGTAAGCGGAAACCACCTTGAGCGTCAACAGCGTAACTGACACTGGCCCTTGTACGACTGTCTGGTCCATCGGACTGCTGCCGGACAGAGAAATGCTTACCAGAGGACTCTGGGGCAAGATGTCATACACTGGCGAGAACTGCGGATACTGCGACAACCGAATCTGGCCGGCGCCGTTTCCATTTACAATCACGCCGCGCAGGGCATTGCCGGTCTCCGTGTCTTTGGCGGTGATACCAGAACCATCCTTGTTGAAGACGAGCTGAATGCGCGGATCGGCAGCAAGAACATCTGCGATGTCCGCGTGGACTTCGTATAGCCCTTGAGAAGGATTGCTGTCAAAGCTGAAGACAACTTTGCCATTCTTTGGCATAACGCTTGCCTGAACACAGTAATCAAGCGCGCCGTCCCAGTTGATGTCAACCCAGAGAGAATAGTTTTGGGCATTGGACAGGTCGCCTTGCCCGGCAACAAAAGTTACAGAATCCGGCGCCACGCCGTCTGACCAGTACGAGCTGAACTCAATGAGCTCGACATCCTTTTGTCCCGCCAGCACACTGCTGGACGAGTCCAAAGGCTGCTGGTAAACAGAGAACGTCTTGGTCTCCAGCGTGTGAAGCGTCGGGTCGACGCCCGCGTACACAACGCGTTCGTCGGGCACTGGCTCGTTCCGCAAATTGCGAAAGAAAACCTGCGCCACTTCCACTCCGATCTCCGCATCCGCCGAATTACTCCACGGCCAGGCGCTGACACTGCCCGTAATTTGAAACTGGACGGGCTTAGACCCCCGAATCCAGACAGGCTTGTAGACCATAAAGTCCACTGTGTCGGTCTGGTAGTCGGCGTAGGCCGTAGCAAGAACGGTTTCGTAACCGTCTTTGGGCTTGCCGTTCAAGTCCGCCCGCAACGTGAAACGTTGCATGTTTCCCGAAAGCTGTTCGCTACCCCACGCAGGGATAACAAGCACCTCTTCCAGCCGGGCGTATTCCCGGCCACTGTTAGACTTGAGCGCAAACTTGCTCACGCTTACGTCCGTTGCGCCGGGCAAAATGTCCACCACCGGCACGGCCAAATTTTTGACCGTAACCGATGGCATGGCCACTGGAGCGGGCGGAGGAACAGGCAGGGAACCGCCGGCCAGCAGCTCGCGCTTCTCCAGCCCTTCAAACCCCAACCGACGAGTCTTCAAAACACTTTTCATCTTGTAACTCCCTTTGGTAAACAACTTCAAAGAACAGGCAAAGACACTCTCTGCCTATAAATTTTATCTTAACATATTTTTATAACCCTGTCAACCCCATCTCTCAATCTTGCTTTTAATGTATAATATATAAACATGAAGAAGTTTTTGGTTATTTTTGTTTTGCTGTTTCCGGTTTTGGTTTTGGCCGCGGATAAAATTAATATAAACATTGCCTCGCTGGAGGAATTGGACCAAATAATTGGAATAGGGCCTGCGCTGGGCCAGAGAATAATAGACGCAAGGCCGTTTTCTTCGGTTGACGATTTGCTAAGAGTAAAAGGCATTGGAGAAAAAACTTTACAAAAAATAAAAGACCAGGGACTCGCCTATGTGGACGAGAAATCCGAAACCAAAAGCACGAAATCCGAAACAAATCTTAATTCTCAAAATCCAAATATACAAAACACGACGACTACGCCTCCAGCATCCGCTATAACTTATCCGAGCGGCGTTTTTATAAACGAAATTTTGCCATCGCCCGAGGGCGCAGACGAAACAGAAGAATGGATTGAATTATATAACTCTAATAATTTTGAAGTAGATCTGTCTGGCTGGAAAATTGAAGATATTGAGGGCGTGAAAACGAGCTATATAGTTAACCCTTCGGCAAGCTCAGGGCAGGCAAAAATTTTGGCAAACGGATTTTTGGTTCTAAAAAGGTCGGAAACAAAAATCAGTTTGAACAATACAGAAGATGGTTTAAATCTTTTTTGGCCAGATAGCAAAATTGCAGACTCTATGTCATATAAAAACGCTCCAAGGTTTCAGTCATATAATAGAATGGGATCGGGCTGGGGCTGGAGCACGGCCTTAACCCCGGGCAAGCTAAATACCATCGTTCTAACAAACGCGCAAAGCAGCCAAAACAGCTTGTCAAACTCAAAAAATTCTGATAATAATAATCTTGTAGCAGGGCTATCAGATATTGGTAAAACAGCGGGCATAAACCAAGAGACAATTAAAAATTTTAATCCTTGGTTTTTATTTTTTACAGCTTTGGCAATAACAATAATTTCTGCAATAATTGTATTGTTTATTAGAATTAGATTTAAAAATTATAAAAATTTAAAAATTTAAAAATTATTTACTTATATGTCAGGACATAGTCATTTTAAAACAATAAAAGCTCAAAAAGAATTAGCTGACGCAAAAAAGGGCAAAGTTTTCTCCAAGTTTGGCAGATTAATAACTATTGCGGTAAAAGAAAAAGGAGGCGACCCGGTCACTAATGCCAAACTAAAAATGACAATAGAACAGGCTAAAAGTTTTAATATGCCCAAAGAAAACATTGAAAGGGCTATTAAAAAAGGCACAGGAGAGCTGGCCGGAGAAATTCTAGAAGAAGTTTCTTTTGAAGGATTCGGACCGGGCGGAATAGCAATGATAATTGAGGGTATTACCGATAATAAAAACAGAACTTTGGGAGAAATAAAAGTTGCCTTAAATCAAAATAATGGAAAACTAGCCGGCGAAGGAGCTGTCAGATGGATGTTTGACAGAAAGGGCGCCATAATAATAAATCCCAAATCCCAAATCCCAAATCCCAAAAACGACGAACTGGAAATGGTAGCTATTGAAAGCGGAGCAGAAGATGTAAAATGGTTCGAAGATAAACTCGAAATTTACACAAAACCAGAAGATTTAGAAAAGGTTAAAAAAGCTTTGGAAGACAAGGGGCTGAAAATTGAATCTGCTTCTTTGGATTTTGTTGCCAAAGAAGAAGTTAAAGTTTCAGAAAAAGAAAAAGAGCAGGCGCAAAAACTTTTTGAAGCGCTGGACGAAAACGACTCGGTAAACGACATTTATTCTAATTTAAAAAATTAAAACAAACGCTCCAAACATGTCTGAAGCGTTCAAAAGCCCCGTCATTGCGAGGAGCGAAGCGACGAAGCAATCTTGCACTCATGCACTAGTGCACGGGTGTGTCATTCCCGCGAAAGCGGGAATCCAGTAAAACACAAAAAATCAGCGTTTAATTCCGCTGATTTTTCTATTTTATTTTTCTATTCCACTATATCTGCTTTTTACAATTCTCATTCCTTCTCTTACAGCATCTTCACCTTCCTTGTTGGGTTCTGGCTGAATAAGGGCTGTGGCCATTTTTAAAACCGTTTCCACCATTTCTGGGTTTTTGAGGTTTTCAGCCATTAATCTTGTTTGAAGCCTATTCACAAATTCTCGCCAAACATCAAGCGCCTCTTCCGCCCCTTTTTGATTTTCTTTGGACAAAAGATGTTTTTTTATTGTTATATCCATATGCTTCCCTAAATATTCTGCGTTACTTAAAGCTTCCTTGCCAAAATTACCTTCAACAGCTTGCCTTAATTCTTCGTCCTGTCTTTTTCCTTCTGCTATCGCTTCTTGTTGCTCTATTTCTTGATCGTTTAATTCTCTTGGTTTTTCTCCCATAATTTTTATATTTTAATTATATTATCCTATAATACCCCCCCCCAGCCGGCGCTTGTAAATAGCAATAATGATTTTTGTGTTATTGTGGTATAATCTGAATATAGATTTTAAATTGCAAAACTTATGGAAAAAGAAATAATACTAAATTCTCTTAACAAAGAT
>Ga0265296_1004097_pt1 | contig 12896 bp, 12 predicted proteins | sample MunlanPumphouse1_FD_189073 | JGI IMG/M metagenome (GOLD analysis project Ga0265296, IMG submission 189073) | Groundwater microbial communities from a municipal landfill in Southern Ontario, Canada - Pumphouse #1 | ecosystem: Environmental > Aquatic > Deep subsurface > Groundwater | place... | reverse complement strand
ATTTTATTAAGGGCCCTATGAGGCGCTCCGATTTCTTAGAAATGACACCGGAACTCCAGCCCCTTTCCTGGAATGATTTAAATTTCCTCTCTACGACAGGTCACGAAATCGGGTCCCACAGCATGAATCATAGCAGACTATCCGAGCAGAGAACTGAGGGAGACCTGGTAGATGAGATCGTTTCCCCTGCGGATTTCCTCGAGAAAAAACTGGGCCGTAAGACTGACTGGTTTGCCTACCCCTTCGGCGATATTACCAGCATTGATCCCCAGTCCTTACAGATGATTGGAAGAAGATATCAATACTGCTGCTCCGGATTACGGGGAATCAACACAGGAAGTACTCACCGCTTATGCTTGACAAGAGAGGAGATCAATCTTGATCAGCCACTGGATTATCTAAAACAGATCATCACGGGAGGACTGGATTTCTATTATTTTTTAAAACGGAGAAAGCTTTCCCAGATGGTGAATAGGGGTAATCCTGGATCAGATGGTGACATCAGTTAATAAGGCGTTATTTGTTTTAGCGGACCGGCAGGGGGCTATCCTTCCAGAGAGGCATGTTTATTATCTATGTCAGTAATCGCTATAACGGGAACAAGCGGCTTCCTGGGAACTCATCTTTTGAAACATCTGTCATCGTGGAGTAACCTCCACCTTAAACTGATGGTTCACAACAATGCCGACGTACCGCTCAATAAAGGGACGGGGATTTCCCTGGTTCAAGGAGACCTCCTTAAACCCGAGACCTTGAACGGATTTATCGAAGCTGGTTGTACCGTGGTCAATCTCGTCCATCTCAGTGGGAGACCCAAGGAGGAAAACTTTACGGCCATGGTCAATCTGGCAGAGGCTTGCGGTAGGGTCGGGATCAAGCGTCTGATTCATTGCAGTACAGCCGTTGTTTCTGGGAGGTTACATGTCGACAGGGTTACTGAAGACACTCCGACCCATCCCCTTAAGGAATACGAAATCACCAAGGAAGGAGTGGAGAAGATACTCCTGGAAAAATCAAAGGGTCTATTTGAGGCGGTCATCCTGCGCCCGACGGCTATTTTCGGAATGGGCGGAAAAAATCTCCTGAAAATGGCCGATGACCTGCGCTGTGGGAATCGAGCGGTAAATTATTTGAAGTCCTGTGTCTTTCAGTATCGCCGCATGAACCTCGTTTCTATCGAGAATGTCGTCTCCGCTATTGCCTTCCTTATCTTTACGGATAGTAAGATAGACCGTGAAGTCTTCATCATCTCAGAGGATGAAGACCCTTTCAACAACTATCACGATGTGGAGAGATATCTTATGAAGCGCCTGGGTTACAGGGCATACCAATTCCCCGTCATCCCTTTGTCCTTTCTGATTTTGAAAATACTGCTCAGACTGTCCGGGAGGACTAACATAAATCCAGCCCTCGTCTATGACTGTGGGAATATACTGTCAGCGGGATTCAAGAAACCCCTTTCCTTCCAGGAGGGATTATCCCGTTTTGCTGACTGGTACCAGTCAACGCATTCCTGAGAGGAGCAAAGGGGCTAATCTTGAAAATACTGAATGTCAATATGAGCCTTGATCCTGTGAGGGGCGGTGGAACAGCAGAAAGAACCTTTCAGATGAGCCGTTTTCTGGCCAGATCTGGCGTGAAATGCACAATTCTCACCACTGGCATGGGCATTAATGGGAAACGTCTGGAGGCTTTGGAAGGGATTCGGGTCATCGTTTTGCCCTGTCTTTTCGAGCGGTTTTATATTCCCCGCTTCACTTTCCGGCATATCCTGAGTCTTGTGAAAGAAAGTGACTTGGTGCACCTTATGGGACACTGGACTTTTATCAATGCCCTGGTCTATTCTGTTACGGCGTATCTCCATAAGCCTTACGTGGTGTGTCCAGCAGGAGCCCTTCCTGTTTATGGCAGATCCAAATGGCTCAAGAAGTTCTACAATTGGGTCATTGGCAAGCGGATCATCTACAATGCTAGCGGACATATTGCTATCACAGCGGATGAGGTCTTCCAGTTTCAGCAATACGGTGTTCATCTGGATCGTGTATCCGTCATTCCTAATGGAATCGACAGAGAAAACTACCTATCAAAAGATGACGCCGATTTCCGCAATAAGTATGGCCTGAGCAATCATTCTTTTATCCTTTTCGTCGGACGGTTGAATCCTATCAAGGGCCCTGATTTGCTCCTAGATGCCTTCTGTTATTTAAAAGACAGGATTCAGGACTATCACTTGGTATTTGCGGGACCTGATGAAGGAATGTTGCCGATGCTGAAGGATATGGTGACTACCCACCATATAGAAGACCGGGTTCATTTCGTCGGTTTCTTGAGAGATAAGGACAAGTCCCATGCTTATCATGCAGCCGATTTGCTGGTTATTCCTTCCCGGCAGGAAGCCATGTCCATCGTTGCACTGGAAGCTGGGATATCAGGGACACCGGTTTTACTAACCGACTGCTGTGGATTCGCCGAGGTTGCCGATTGTGGCGGAGGGAAAGTAGTTCCGGCTACTGTTGAAGGTTTACACAAAGGTTTGTCCAACATGATGAATAATCGGGAGAGTCTGAAAATCATGGGGGAAAACTTAAAGAAATATGTAAAGGAGCATTTTATCTGGGATGTTATTTCTGATAAATATTTAAAACTATACCAAGGAATACTGGATGAAAGATAATATGAAGATATTGATTGTTTCCCAATATTTCTGGCCGGAGAATTTTCGCATCAATGATCTTGCCCTCGGTTTAAGTGAAAAAGGACACGACATTACAGTATTAACGGGTATTCCTAATTATCCTCAGGGACAATTCTATCCTGGGTACGGAGTTTTCAGTAAAAGGGATGGGAATTATGGCGGCGTCAGGGTTGTCAGGGTTCCTCTCATTCCTCGCGGCCAAGGCAGGACCTTCCAATTAATCATCAATTACCTGTCCTTTACCTTGTGTGCGACACTTCTCGGTCCACTCTACTGCAGGGGAAGGTTTGATCTAATTTTTTTCAGCCTGTCACCTTTCACGGAAGGGATTCCGACCATGCTTTTTAAAAAAATCAAAAAAGCACCCGTGGTGTTTTGGGGGCAGGATATATGGCCTGAGAGCCTTTCCGCCACAGGGAACGTCAGCTCACCTCTTATTTTGAAAATGGTGCGGATGGTGATTCGTTTCATTTATCATGGTTGCGATCTGATCCTCACACAATCGCGGTCTTTTTCATCATACATTGAAAGGTATGGCATCTCGCCTGACCGAATCCAGTATTATCCAAACAGTGCTGAGAAACTTTACCAACCGATAATTCTGGAAACAGAAGCGCCAGAGCATGCCAAGATGCCTCCCGGTTTCAAGATAGTATTCGCAGGCAATATTGGCGCGGCCCAGGATTTTGGGACGATTCTCAGTGCTGCGGAACAAATTAAAACGTATCAAGATATTCACTGGGTGATTATTGGTGAGGGGCGCATGCGCCACTGGGTTGAAGAACAGATAAACCTCAGGGGTCTTTCGGCAACCGTTCATCTCATTGGCCTATACCCCGTGGAAGCGATGCCGCACTTTTTTGCACTGGCCGATGTGCTGCTGGTCACCCTGAAAAAAGAGCCCATCTTCGCTCTGACCATCCCGGGAAAGGTTCAATCCTATCTGGCATGCGCGCGGCCTATCATTGCGGCCCTTGACGGCGAAGGGGCTCGTGTCGTTGAAGAAGCTGGCGCAGGTTTGACTTGCCCTGCGGAAGATCCGGAGTCACTGGCCAAAACCGTCTTGAAAGCATACAATATGACGGCTGATGATCGTGAAAAAATGGCCCTGCGAGGGAGGGTTTATTTTGAAAAGAATTTTGAATCCCGTATGCTTCTGGATCGTCTGGATGGCTGGCTTTCAGAATTAGTCGGGAGAAAACGGTAAGTATGCGTCTCGTTATCTTGGGTGGAACAGGTATGCTTGGTCATACATTGTGGGAGCGCCTTTCTCCGCGCTTTCCCGATACATATACTATCATTCGCAAAGGCATAGGGGATTATGGAGATGACCGCCTGTATGGAAGCGACCGGGTTATCGATCACATTGATGCCATGGATTTTCGAATGCTTGAGGGCGCATTAAGGGTTATCAGGCCGGATGTTATCCTGAATTGCATTGGAATAACGAAAAGGCGAGAAGAACCGCAAAATCCCATTCCCAGTATCATCTTGAATGCCATGCTCCCGCATAAACTGGTCAAACTGGCGGCACATGTGAACGCGAAGTTGATTCATTTCAGCACGGACTGTGTGTTTGATGGAACGACAGGTCATTATTCGGACGATGCCCCGACAAACCCTACTGATCTTTACGGGCGCACCAAGGCTTTGGGTGAGGTTACAGGAAACAACGTTCTTACGTTGAGATCTTCCTTTATCGGAAAAGAGATTCATGATGGTACTGAACTTTGGGAGTGGTTTTTGTCTCAAAAAGATGTCGTACGTGGTTTTAAAAACGCTATCTACACGGGGCTGACGACCCTGGAATTATGCCATGTAATCGAGAAATTGCTATTGGATTATCCCGACGCTTCCGGGCTTTACAATGTATCCAGTAAACCGATAAGTAAATTCGATCTGTTAAGGCTGATTGGCGATAAGATGCATATCGATGTGGAGGTTATCCCTGACGAAACCATCCGGTGCAACCGAAGCCTTGACTCAACAAAGTTTCGCAAGGAATTTAACTATACACCGCCAACATGGGAAGCAATGGTCGAGGAGTTGAGTAAAGATATTACGGGGAGGGAATAATGATTTTCGAAGGAAAAACAATCTTGGTGGCCGGTGGAACCGGGTCACTGGGTAAGACTCTTGTTCGCCGTGTACTGACTGGAGAATTGGGAACACCAAAAAAGGTTATCGTTTTGTCCAGAGATGAGGCAAAGCAGCATGATATGCGGATGTCATACCTGCATAAGCTTGTTGCTACTGATGAGGTAATCTATCGCAATTTCATGAATGTGCTTGAGTTCCGGATCGGCGATGTACGAAATTACGCCGATGTCTGTGCATCTGTAAAAAATGCCGATATTGTAGTTAATGCTGCAGCATTGAAACAGGTTCCTGCTTGCGAATATTTCCCCACTCAGGCAGTTTTGACTAACTGTATTGGTGCAGCAAATATTGTACGTGCAATTGAGGAAAACAGTTATCCCGTATCTACTGTTATTGCTATTAGCACCGACAAGGCATGTAAACCTGTAAACGTAATGGGGATGACAAAGTCGATTCAGGAACGGATTATTATCGCAGCAAATATACTTAATCCAGAGACTCGTTTTATCTGTGTTCGTTACGGTAATGTATTAGCTTCCCGCGGTTCGGTTATTCCATTATTTCACGATCAGATAAAAAATGGCGGACCTGTTACGGTTACTGTGCCAAAGATGACCCGCTTTCTCCTTAGTCTGGATCAGGCGGTTGACACAGTATTTGCGGCATTGCGGGATGCAAAGCGTGGAGAGACCTACGTTCCTAATGCTCCTGCTGCTACTGTTATGAACATTGCCAAAACGCTAATAGGTGCCCGTAATATTAAAATAAAGATTATCGGTATAAGACCAGCTGAAAAAATACACGAGATTATGATTTCCGAGGAAGAGGCCACACGATCCGTAAAGCGGGGTAATTATTATGCAATAAGGCCAATGCTTCCTGAATTAATGGATGGAGAGGAGCCACGGATGAGCGCATTGAACAAGGAATTTAGTTCAGTGGATACTGTTCTCGATCTGTCGGGGACAAGTGCATTGCTAAAAAGGCATGGCTTGATGGTAGAGGATGTGGATTTGTACAAGGGCGGTGAACTGTTAGGCTAATTCAGATATAGATTAAGGGTGTCTTAAATAAAATTGGAGGGAGATCGGATTGTGTCAATAAAAGTTATGACCATTGTGGGTACCCGTCCCGAGATTGTTAAATTGTGCATGGTTATAAGGGAGTTGGATCAGCATCTTAAACATATCTTGGTGCATTCAGGACAGAATTATGACTATGAGTTGAACGAGATATTTTTTAACCAGTTGGGTATAAGGAAACCTGACTATTTTCTGGATGCTGTCGGCGAAACTGTTGCCCAAACCATAGGTAATGTAATTGCAAAATCCGACGAAGTGATGGCTAAGGAGCAGCCCGATGCAGTGTTGCTTTACGGTGATACCAATACTTGTCTTGCCGTTATTTCTGCAAAGCGTCGCAAAATCCCGATATTTCATATGGAGGCAGGCAATCGAAGCTTCGACCAGCGCATACCGGAGGAAATAAACCGCAAGATCGTTGACCACTTAAGTGACATCAATATGCCGTTAACGGAACATGCTCGCCGTTACTTGCTGGCAGAGGGACTGAGACCGGAAACCATCATCAAGACGGGATCTCCTATGAAAGAAGTCCTTTCCTACTACATGTCTCAAATCGAGGGTTCTGATGTCCTTGGAAGACTCCAGCTTCATCCGCGAGAATATTTCGTTATAAGTACGCACCGTGAAGAAAATGTAGACAACGAGGAAAATTTCCGGAATCTGTTGGCATCCTTGCAGCTCATCGCAAAGCATTATGGGATGCCGCTGATCGTTTCCACGCATCCCCGAACAAGAAAGAAACTTGAAGAAATGCGTATTAACGATTCTAATCCCCTGATCCATTTTTTAAAACCTCTGGGGTTTTTTGATTATGTGAAACTCCAGATGCATGCCTTCTGCGTTGTCTCTGATAGCGGCACGATTACAGAGGAATCGTCCATCCTTAACTTCCCGGCGGTAACGATCCGTCAGGCGCATGAACGTCCCGAGGGGATGGATGAAGGAACTCTGATCATGTGTGGATTGGAGGCGAAGAAGGTCATGGAATCCATCCATGTTGTAACCACGCAATATTCGAAGGATAAGAGAGAATTCAGGTTGGTTCAGGATTATGATGTGGAAAACGTTTCTAAGAAAGTCCTGCGCATCATTTTGAGTTATACCGATTATGTCAACCGGGTAGTTTGGAAGAAGTATTAAGGATTTGAAGCCCTTGTTTCTATATTGAATATCTCATTTCCAAATCAATACGATCGGATTAATTTGTTGGACAGAAGTAAATTTATTCTCGTTACTGGTGCAACAGGTGCTGTTGGTCCGCGTGTCGTTCACGCGCTACACCAAGCAGGATGTCAGATTCGCGCCTTCTCCATTGATGTTCCAACAACGGGCATATTTCCGCAGAACGTGGAAGTCTTGCTGGGCGATGTCACGGACAAGGCGGCAGTCCAATCTGCAATGCAAGGTGTGGATGCAGTCATTCATATGGCGGCGCTCCTACACATTGTCAATCCTCCGCCTGAATTACGTGAAAAATACGAGCGCGTCAATGTCGGCGGAACAGCGACGGTAGTTGAAGCTGCAATTAAGGCGGGTGTGAAGCGCGTTGTCTTGTTCAGCACGATTGCAGTGTATGGGCCTTCAGAGGGTTGCGTGCTCAATGAGTTGTCGCCAACTCATCCTGACACTTTTTATGCCCAGACGAAACTTGATGCCGAACAGATTGTCTTGAATGCAAGAAGCTCCAACGGTCAACCATTGGGAACTGTGTTGCGCCTGGGTGCGGTCTATGGTTCCCGTATCAAGGGAAACTACGAATGGCTGACGCGAGCCTTGGAACGTCATCGCTTTATTCCCATCGGAGGTGGTCGGAACAGGCGTACATTGGTTTGCGATAAGGATGCAGCGAGAGCGGCAGTATTGGCGGTACAGCACCCCCCGGATGCTGCAGGACGTATCCACAATGTTTCTGATGGTGGATTTCACACGTTAAATGAGATTATTGCAGCTATTTGTGCAGGGCTTGGACGAAGGCCGCCAAGGTTTTCTTTGCCGGTTGCCCCTGTGCGCTTTGTAGCGGGCATGTTGGAAGATGGAGCACGGTTTTTTGGCCGCCACTCTCCAATCACACGTGTGACAGTCGACAAATACACCGAAGATATTGCTGTTGACGGCAGTCTCATTCAAAGGAAACTCGGTTTTGTACCGCAGTATGATTTAAAGACTGGTTGGGAAGAGACGATCAGGGAAATGCGGGGAAAAGATAGTTTTGAGTTTTGAGTTTTAAGTTATAAGTTTTGAGTTATGGGCTATGAGGGTTTTAGGGTCAAACCTACAAAATACAGTTGATAACGAGGTCTTTCTATGACTCGGAAAAGGGACGGAGGGCAGAAGACAGAGGTCGGAGATCAAAGGTCAGTTGTCGGCAAAAGAGGCTGCCGGTTGGGAGGAAACGATTAAAGAAATGCGGCGATCAGGGGACTCAAGTTATGAGATACAAAAAAAGATAAATGGTTCCTTATGATCAGGGCTATTAAAAAGCTTGTTAAAAAAGGTGATTATCGTTTTACTATCCATGGTTTTGAACGATGCATTGAACGGGATATCGAGCCAAATGATGTTGAATATGCTATAATGTCAGGTGAAGTCATTGAAGATTATCCGGAAGATAAATATGGACACAGAATCCTTATTTATGGGGAAACCGAAAAGGGTAGAATTATTCATGTGCAATGCTCTGTTGATCCGGTTTGGATAATTACTGCCTATGATCCGAGATTAAGGCCGGATGAATGGGAAAGCGGCTTTAAAAGGAGGATTCTTAAAAAATGAAATGCGCTGCATGTCATCATGAAATGACCGGTAAAAGGGGAGAAATTGACCTGAGAATCGCAGGCGTACTGTATTTAGTAAAAAATGTGTCACATGAAGAATGTCCCTCCTGCGGTGAAAAGGTCATTTTACCGGATGTTACTAAAATCTTATACCAAAAAATAAAGAATGAGGAATTCGTTAAGAAACTGATTAATATTCCTGTGTTGGATGGAACATATGGTTAAGGTTGGGAAGAGACGATTAGAGAGATACAGGGAAAAGATAGTTTTGAGTTTTAAGTTATAAGTTTTGAGTTATGGGCTATGACAAAGAGCTTGATAAAAGAGAAAAGCTATTTCTTTGCATTGAAAATTATTGGGTTGTATAAAACTCTATTGAAACAAAACGAGTTTGTTTTATCAAAGCAGCTACTTAAATCAGGAACGAGTATTGGTGCAAACGTTGAGGAAGCCTTAGCTGGACAGAGTAGAGCAGATTTTTCATCAAAAATGTCAATATCTTCAAAAGAGGCACGGGAAACAAACTACTGGCTTAGATTACTTCGGGACAGCGAAATAATCTCAAAACCCGAAATAGAACCGCTTTTGGCTGAATCAGAATCAATTGCAAATATACTTACATCTATCGTGAAAACTACTTCTTCAAGTAACTCAAAACTTAAAACTCATAACTGCATTTAGTGTATGAAACGCATATTCGATGTGATAATGGCTGTATTGCTGCTTGGTATTTTTAGTCTGCCCATGTTCCTGATCGCACTGTTGGTCAAGTTCACATCCAGGGGGCACGTGCTCTATTGGTCAGACCGAGTGGGGAGGAATAACAGTATTTTTAAGATGCCGAAGTTTCGTACTATGCAAATTTATGCACCTGCAGTTGCGACTCATATGCTTGAAAGTCCTGACAAATACCTTACCCCTATAGGTTCTTTTATGCGGAGATTCAGTCTGGATGAATTGCCACAATTATGGAGCGTTTTGAAGGGGGATATGAGTTTTGTGGGACCAAGGCCCGCCTTATTTAATCAGGATGACCTAATCTCTCTAAGGACGGAAAAGGGGGTGCATGTTCTTACGCCTGGCTTGACCGGATGGGCGCAGGTAAACGGAAGGGATGAATTGCCGATCCCGATAAAGGTTGAGTTCGATGAGTATTATCTGAAAAACAGGTCGTTCCTCTTTGATCTCAAGATATTATGGTTAACTTTTTATAAAGTTATAAAAACTGAAGGGGTAAACCACTGAAGAAACCGTCATTTCGCCGCAGATGTTCACGGATGAAAACCAAAATGCCTTATATCTCACAGAGTGCGCAGAGAACCAACAGTTTGCCATAATCAGCAGATATGTCCAGTTTTTACAACACTAATTACTCATAAACTCATTGAACCAACAAGCGATTTCCGTCATTTCACTCTTCCCAAGTATCTTTATAGATACCAGGGGGGTACAAAATACAATTGACAGTAAGGTCTTTCTATGATAATTTCTTTACTGGCAAGGCAACCAAGGATTGAGCATGAAGGGGCATTTTATCATGCTATCTGTTCACGGTTTGCAGTTAACAGTTGGCAAAAATGCTTCAAGCTTTATATAACAGCGGGCTTAAGCCTGCTGTTGTAATTACCGTAAACTGTAAACTGAGAACCGTGAACTGTTACCTAATATCTAACTGACATCTAATAACAGTAATGACTCCCGATCCTTTCTTAAAAAAACTCTTCAAAACGACCGTACTGAAAAGAACCCTGTTCTTTTTGGTCTCGGATGTCGTTATTTTTAGTCTGGCCCTTTATCTTTCCTTCTACCTCCGCTTTGAAGGGTTGATTCCAAAGGGTTATCTGGGACAATTTTACGTATATCTTTCCTTGTTTGTGGGCATTAAGATCCTTGTTTTCTACTTTTTTCAAATCTACCGGTTTTCATGGTCATATGTGGGTCTCTACGAGCTTGTAAAGATATTCAAAACTCAAACCTTGGGTTCATTGATTATCTCAACCTTAATCCTGTTTCTTGCTTACAATGGGTCATTTAAGGGCTTCCCCCGCTCAATATTCTTGATAGATTATGCCCTCTCACTCCTCATGGCTGGGGGACTAAGGATTTCTAAGCGGGTTTTTTTTCAGTCAAAAAGATACCCTGATGTTGAAAAGAAAAACACATTAATTATCGGGGCTGGAAATGCCGGGGAACAGATTGTGAGGGATATGAAGAGGGCAAAAGAATCCCCTTATTTGCCAGTGGCCTTTATAGACGACGATCCAGCAAAAAATAAGGTCTCCATACACGGTGTTGAGGTTGTAGGAAGGAGGGGGAATATTCCAAGGATTTCGGAAAGGCTAAATGTGGAGTTAGCCGTGATTGCCATGCCTTCAGCTTCTCCCAAGGATATCAGAGATATTGTCTCTTACCTTCACAAAGCAGGGATAGATGAGATTTATATTATACCAGGCACCAGAGAGATTATGTCCAGGAATATCAGCATCCTGGATATCAAAAAGGTTGATCTGGAGGATCTATTGGGTCGAGAGCCCGTAGAGATCGAATATGATCGGGTAGAAACCAATCTAAAGGGGAAAAGAATCCTGGTAACAGGGGCAGGAGGCTCTATTGGTTCAGAACTTGTGAGACAGATTTCCCGGTTTGACCCACGAATGCTTATACTTCTGGATATTGATGAGACAGCGCTTTTTCATATAAGCGGGGAGATAAAAGAACATCATCCTTACCTTTCCACTCATCCTGCACTGGGAGACATTCTGGATAAAGATAAGATGGGTTCTATCTTCAGTAACTTTGCTCCGCAGGTAGTGTTCCATGCCGCAGCATACAAGCATGTTCCCATAATAGAGGATTTTCCCGAAGAGGCTGTCAGGGTAAATATCACGGGGACAAAGATCCTGAGTGAGCTTTCTTATAAGAATGGGGTGGAGAAGTTTATCCTCATCTCTACAGACAAGGTGGTCAATCCAAGCAGTGTTATGGGCGCCAGCAAGAGAGTGGCCGAGATGGTTATAACAAACCTAAACCACAAGGAAACAACCCAATTTGTAGCTGTACGGTTCGGGAATGTCTTGGGGAGCCGGGGTAGTGTTATTCCCCTCTTCCAGGAACAGATCAGGCACGGCGGGCCGGTGACCGTCACCCACCCTGAGATGAAGCGCTATTTCATGACCATTCCCGAGGCAGTTCTTTTAGTCTTACAGGCCGGAGCTATGGGAAAAGGTGGAGAGGTCTTTGTGCTGGATATGGGCGAACCAATAAAGATATACGATGTAGCCTGTGAACTTATAAGACTTTCCGGTCTGGAGCCTGAGAAGGATATTCCTATTGTTTTTACTGGGGTTCGGCCCGGGGAGAAGCTTTTTGAGGAGCTTTTGACCGCAGAGGAAGGGGTTGAGTCTACTGTTCATCCCAATATCTTCAAGGCCAGAATTAAAGAGGCATTTTCGCAGGATTTATTATTTCGAAAAGTCGAAGAATTGAAGAATTTTGCAAAACTGCAAGATACCCAAGCCATTATTCGTACCCTCCACGAACTTATTCCTACCTATAAGCCTAATCGACCGGACAATATGATTCAGACATTAGACCATAGACTTCAGACATTAGACTAAAGGGTGGAAATGCCAAGAGATTACATAAAAATAAAGGGTATCCTGCAGATTATCCTGATTGCCCTTTTGATCATTGTGCTGCCTATCCCAGCACTTTCTGGAACATCGGTAAATGTCAATGTAGATAGTTGGGTTTACCCCGCGTTGGAAAGGCTGGCTTCGTTTGGATTGATAGAGAGTGGGTTAATGAATACGAGGCCGCTAACCAGGACGGAAGTGGCCAGGCTGACCGGTGAGGCAATGGGTTTAATGGCAGAGAGGAAACCTGGGTACGAGGTAGATGGTTTAACCCTCTATCTCCTGAAAAGGCTTAAAAAGGAATTCAGTGATGAATTAAGCAATATTGGGATGATAGGTGATGTTAAGGTTAAGACCTTCATAAAACCTATAGATGAAATGAAGATTGGATACCATTTGCTCGATGGGAACTACACAATATATAATAATGATGGTATTCGGTACGGGGACAACCATAACGCCTCTATGGAGATATCAGGACACAGCGAGTTTTTCAATACCATATCCCTGTACTACCAGCCTATATTTGAGTACAACCAAAACCTTGATAACAATGAGAAGACCGGGTTTGATCTAAAAAAGGGCTACGCAAAGTTGAACCTTGGCA
>Ga0265296_1004096_pt1 | contig 12902 bp, 27 predicted proteins | sample MunlanPumphouse1_FD_189073 | JGI IMG/M metagenome (GOLD analysis project Ga0265296, IMG submission 189073) | Groundwater microbial communities from a municipal landfill in Southern Ontario, Canada - Pumphouse #1 | ecosystem: Environmental > Aquatic > Deep subsurface > Groundwater | place... | reverse complement strand
TTGTGGGCTGACGACGGCATTGCCTGTTTCCAGATCGAACGGCGAGAACGTGATGTTGCGCCCAATCCCCCCAGCCGTTTCGGCGACAGGGGGCTTGGCGCGGAAGGCTCCAAACGGCGCAAAGAAAGCTTCGTCCCCTTCCACACACGCCAACACGTCGTCAGGCGGGAAGTCGGTCGCGCTGCTGTGCTGGCCTCCCGAGGTGACAAGGGCGGGGCGGATAAGGGCAAGACGACGGATGCGGGACGCGGCCTGACGCATGGTCGCCGCCCAATCCGGCCATTGATTATCGTCGGCCTCTTCGGACACGCGCTCTAGAGCGTCAGCATCCTCTAGCGCCAACCGCACCGCCTCCCGCGTCTCTCCGCTCGGTTGGGGGTGCGTGTCGCCTCCGGTATGCGACAGGGCCGCTGTCCGTTGTTCGTCGGTCAGCGTCGCAAGGAAGCCGCTCGGTTGGGGGCGGAGAAGCCCGACGATCTCGTCGGCAACATCACAGGCGGCTCCGCCTTCAAAACTATATCGGAGCAAAGCTGTGACGACTTCGGCCCGCTGCATTTCCAGTTCGGTCGGTTCGTCATCCCGCTCCGACCCGCTCGCTTCGACCGCAGCGGTGGGGGCGGGGCGTTGGCGCGGTGAGGTCCAGCCCTCGACGGCTTCAGACAGGCCCTCGGCGTGAGCTTCAGGCGTTCCAATCCATATGGCCGGGACCGCGACGCAAAGCACATCGTTCTTCGGCGTTGAGGCGTTCAGCGCGGCGCACCATTCGACGGCGGTGGCGTGATCTGGCGCTGGATAGATGTCGTCAGGACCTATGACGTGCATCATCCAGAGCGGGCCGGGTGTGGGGGCTTGGGTCATGCGGCGGTCCTTTCAGATTGCGCGATCGAAGGCGCATTCATGGTCACAATGACGGTGTTGACGTTGGTGCCGCTCTCGGCGAACGAGCCGAATGGAAGGTCGCGAATATTGCCTTTGAAGCGCTCGACTGCAGCTCGGAAGTCCGCGGTCTTCCGGTCCGTCCGATATTCGACGCCGGCCGCCATGATCGAAACGAGGCGCCCGCCAGGCTTGAGGAATTTCAGCGCGTGGGTGACGTGATCCACATCGCGGCCGCGGTCGAACGGCGGATTCATCAGAATGCGGTCGAACTGTCCCAGCACAGCCGCGTCGAGGTGCAGGAAGTCCCGCTCCGCAACACGCGGGAAGCCGAGGTCGCGGAGGTGCGTCGCGTTTGCCGGCTGGATTTCGATGCAGGTGACGTTGCCGCCCGCCTTCCGTGCGAGACAGGCAAGGGCACCCTTCCCTGCGCTAGGCTCCAACACGGACATGCCGGGCCGCAGTTGCAGCTCGTCCAAGGCGCGCGTGCCCACGGCGGATGGAGTCTCGAAGAACCCGAAGTTTCGAGCCGGTGTCTGAGCAGCATCGTGCTTGCGGTCTGCGACGTCTGGCGATGCGCCGATGGTGGCGCCGTAAAAGTCGGCCAGCACCTGGTTGACCTTCTCCACTAGATCGTCGCGCTTGAACCAGCAGTGGACATTGCCGTTCTTGTAAACGCGGACCTTGAAATAGTCGCCGTCAGCTTCGAACGCCTGTGCCCCCCATGCCTGGGGTCGGGCCGCGTCTATAGTTCCGATGATGCCTGATCCACGATCGGGATGCGGCTGGCCATCGAGTACGGCAAAGACGCGCTCCACGTCGCGGAGGTCTTCGTCCTTCTTGCTGTAGTAGTTCCAGCGGCCATCGGAGAACGCGCCGTTGAAGACGATGCGAGAGCCGATCTTGAATCCATCGTGCGAACGAAAACGGCGATCCAGGCGGCTGAAGGCCTGAGCCAACCCGCGCTGAAAGATCATCCCGGCATCACCAGCAAGGCGCTGGAAGGTCGCGAGGATGTTGTCAGACGTCGCCGGTGGCGGATCATCGGCCAGCTGCTGGCGGAATGCCTCACGCTCTTGCTTGTCCATCAGGCGTTCGATGCCAGTGGACAGGATCAGATGATCCCACATGGCGCGGTCGATCCGCTGCCGGCACTCGTCAAGGAAGGCCTGGCGGTCACCGGCCTTGGCGAACTGCCGATCGCCATCGTGCCGCCCTGTGGACAGGGAAGCAGCCAAGGCCCAGCCTTTCACCGTCGCTGCTCCGTGCGCCGTCGCCGCCTCCTGCAAGGTGTCGAATGTCAGGGCGTAAAGCTCCATCGCGCGTGCACGATGAGCTTCCATGGCCAAAACTGTGGAGTGCGGAACTAGCTCCCCCATCAGACGCGGGCCTCCGATTGGGCGCGCAAAACAGCGGCGCAGAACAGACGCGGAAGGTCCGAAACCGTGATCAAGTCGAAGTCGCTGGCGTCGGCCTCACGGGTCAGCAGATCGGTCAGCAGAAGCAGGGCCTCCTTGCCGCCCACGACCCGCTCAGCCAGCGCCAGAGCGGCGTCTAGGCTGGCGCTGAACGGCCTGATGCGGGATGCCTGTTCATGGCTGATGCCGCCATCGGACGCCCGGCGATAGACGCATCCAGCCCCGTCCCACATGACGAATGTGTAGCCATTCACGGCGCACCAGATTTCGCCGTCGAGAACGAGAGACGGACCCTCAGCCCCTTCCAGCTTCTCGATCAGCGATGTGATGGAATGGTCAGACATCAGGCGGCGTCTCCGAAGAGTTGGCCTTGGCGCGCGTCTTTGCGGTCGAGCATGCGCAGGACGGTTTCGCCCTGGTGCTTCCGGTCCCAGACGAACCAAGCGTTGAGCATGGGCGGGGCGCCCTGCCCGGTGAAGTCGATGCGCCAGCGCATCAGGTAGACGCGGGCGGGCGGGTGCTGAGCCCAGAGCCCGGCCCGTCCAGCCGCTCCCAGCCAGTTCACCGGCAGCAGCAGCGCCATGTATTCGGCGTCCAAGGTCTCCAGCGCGTGGCGAACCCAGCCCGGATCCTTGTTGCACTCGGCGAAGGGAGGATTCGTCACGAGTGCGTGGGACGGGGCATTGTCGCGGCCGAAGTCGTAGAAACTGCGGATGTCGGCGCCACAGCCCCGGTCCACCATGTCGGACGCCGCCACTTCGAGGCCGATGTCCTGTAGCTCGCGGACCATCGCGCCATCACCGGCCGCTGGTTCCCAGACGAGACCAAAGTCGCGCAGACGATCGCCCTCGACACTCAGCAGCGCGCGCGTCGGCTCGGGCGGCGTCGGGTAGAAGTCGTCCTTCTCCCGCTCCAGCGAATCCGTCTTCTCGTATGAGCCGTCGAGCAGGCGCACCGGCACAGACTTGGACGTCTTGCCCGTCGCCCGAAACAGTCCGCGTGCAGATGCAGCGCCCACCCTCTCAGCCCTCCCTGTTGGAGGAAGAGGCGCCCTGATATTCGGCGTAGAAGCGGTCAGCGACGACGAACGGGTCTAGGCCGCGCTCCGACCAGAACCGGGCCTCGCTCATTGAGTGCTGGCGTTCGTGGCACGGACGGCAGAGCGGCACAGCGAACCGGTCAGAGGGTTTGACCTGCATGCCGGTCGGCATCTTGCCCCGCTCTGGGCTCGCCATGCGGATGTGGGCGGGGTCGGATTGCGGCGGACCGGACCAGCCACAGGTCACGCACGGCTGGCGACGAAGGAAGGCCAGAAAGCCGTTGTCCCGCACCCGGCCGCGATCCGCCTTGCCGCCCGGCTTGCGCAGGGCCGCGATCTTCATGCGGATCTCGCGGTTCTTGGCCCGTGTGATCTCGGCGGCTTTTCGGAGGATGATGCGTTCTTGGGCGGTGACCATCACGCGGCCTCGCTCTGTTGGGCGCCGGTGTCGTTTGCGGGCGCCATGTCGAAATGTTCGACCGTGAGGCCATGTTGGGCGGTCCAGGCGAGGATGATCTCCAGCAGGTCGGAGAACTCGGACTTCGTCAGCTTCGACGAGCGCAGGCCCAGCGGGAGCATGGACGTGCCGTCGAGGGTCGGGACGAACCGGACCTCGCGGCCCAGCGCGTGCATGAACAGAGCTTTGTAGGTCTCGGCATCCATCTGGACGCCGTTGTGCTCGGGGCGCTGTTTGACGATCTGGCCCAAAAGGCTCCAAAGCGCGGCATTCTGGGCGTCCGAGCGCTTTCCGTCACGGACCTCCATGACCATGCCGAGGCTTTCGCGGCAGGCCTTCTCCACCCAGGCGTGGGCCCGCTCGCGCGTGAAGGCGTTCAGCGGAATGGCGAACCGGCTCATCAGTAGCGCTCCTCATGGAAAGTCACGCCCTTGCCCTCGGCGGCCTTGCGGCTCTGGCGGGCGTCGTCGTCGGCAAGCTTCTGGACCAGGGCGGCGAACGGCTGGGGGTTCTCCATCCAGTAGTGGCGGACGGCGGCGTTCAGGTCGGTGATGGTGGCGATGGTGCGGGTGCGCAGGCCCTGGGCCCGGCCGCCTCCGAAGGCATGGGCGCGGTCGTTGGCGGCGATCTTCGAGGCTCGCTGGGCATCCTCGGCCTCCTTGACCTTGACCTCGGCGGCTTCGCGGGATTCCAGATCGGCGGCGTTGGCCTTCGCCAATGCCTCAACGGCCTCTTTCGCCTTCGCAGCGGCCTCGTCGGCAGCCTTCTTGCGCGCGGCCTCGATCTCCTGCTCGCGCTTGAGCAGGAACGGTCGCTTGGCGGCGTTGAGGGCGTCGATTGCTGTCGGCACCTTGCCGGGCGCCTTGTTCTTCAGCGGCGCCAGATAGACGTTGTAGCGATCCTGGATGGCCTGGATCTTGTCATCGAGGGGCTTCTTTTCGGAGACGCGTTCAGCCTCCAACGCCTTAGCGTTGTCGTTCAGATCGTCGATCAGGCGCGCGATCTCATCGACCTGCTCCTGCGTTTCAGCGGCCGTGCCATCGGCCCAGTTCTTCGCCTCCAGCAGAGCGTCGTTGATGCTCTCGGTGATGATGTCGAACGGGGTCGAGTTCTGCAGATGGATGGGCTCGGCGCTCATGCGGCGTCCTCCGCCTTGGCGGCTTGCTCTGCCTGCTCAGCGGCGAAAGCCTCGTCCCGGCGTTCCAACTCGGCGGCCATGGCGTCGATCTCAGCCTGGCGCAGGCCGTCGCGCTGTTCGCGGACCAGCTTGGCGTGGGCGCTGGCGAGGTGCGGATATTTCATCTCCGCGATCACGACGTCCTGGCCCTTGGAGTTGTTGTAGAAGGCGGTCATCAGGCGGCTTCCTTTTGATCGAAGGGGGTTTCGTCGCCGGCGGGCTTCTCGGTTGGCGCGTCGGCAAAGCGTTTCGCCTCGGTGCGCATGACGCCGATGACGTGGGCGTAGTTGCCGTCGTCCAGCGTCTCTCGCAGGCCGGTCTTCTGGCCCTCCCAGAAGTGGGTGAACTCTTCCTTGGTCTTGGCCTGGCGCAGTTGGTCGGCGGCGTACTGAGCGGCGGCGCTGGGGAAGTCAGGCTCCCGCTGCTGCTGTTGATGCTGCTGACGTGGCCCCGACGACGCGTTGCCGTCATCATCTTCAGGCGCAGCGCCGGTCATCGCGAGCAGCGAATAGCGACGGCCATAAGTGATGGCAGAGCCGACGCCCTGGGGGTCGTACTTGCTAGGCTTGAGGCGAAGGACGCTGGTGACGGCCGAACCGCTCTCGTGCAGGAACGTCGTGGCCACCGTCACCCATTCGCCGTCAAAGGCGGGGTTCTGGATCACACCCACGGCGGCGTTGTTGAGCGCGGGGACCACGGCCTCCACGACCTCCGACAAGTCCGCGTATTTCGTCTTGAAGGCCGGGTTGGTCGCAGCCTTCTTGACGGCCTCCATGGCCTTCTGAGCGGCGATGAAGGCTTTCGCCAGCGGGGCGCGGTCGCCCTCCCAGATCAGGCCATAGTCGCGCTCAACGGTCAGGGTCGTCATGGATTGCTCCGAAGGTTCGGCAGCATCCCGGAGGGCTTCTTGGGCCACTCCGGTCTCTGCTGCGGGGAAAGGAGTGTCGGTCAAAACGGAATGCTCCGGTCTTCAGGCTCCAAGGGCGTCCAGCGAGGGCCGGGCTTGGGCAGGCAGAAAGCGCCAATCGTGGCGACCACCATGAAGGTCTGCCCGGGGTGCTGCTCCGCCAGACGGCGGGCCTCATTGGTCGCTGCCTCCTGATCGTCATGCCGGTAGGTCGGCGGGCCGCCAGCGGGGTTCCAGACGAAGTATCCAGCGGAGTTGAGTGCGCGGGGATCGGTCACGGCAGGCGGCTCCACAGCAGGGCCAGCGCGGCGACGGGCGCCATGCAGGCCACCAGAGCGGGAACCAGGGCCAGCAGCCGGAAGGGCGTGACGCGGGCGTCGAACGGCGCGGTGCGCGGATCTCCCCAATGCCCAACCGGATCAGCGGAACCGACGACCGGCATGGAGCGGTCGCGGTTGCCGGTGGCGCGGGCGGCGGGCATCCGAATGTCGGTGACGATGCGGGCGGTCACGCTGCATTCTCCATGCTCACCGGAACAGCCAGGGCCGAACCGGAAGGGTCAAAATCAGGGGTGGCGAAGTCGTCGTTCGCGCTGATCGCCAGGGCGATGCAGGCCGAAAGCTGGGTCGCCATTTCGAGATTGTGGGCGATCATCGTCTCGGCGAGATCGGGACGAGTCGGCTTCAGCTTGCGTTCTTGAACGTCGATGTCGTCCAGGTAGAACCGGCGCTGGGCCTCGGCCCGCTCGACCGTCCAGACCTTGCCGCCAACGGTGACGATACGGCCTGCGAAGTGGCGATAGGCGATCATGCCGAACCCCCAGTCAGGCGGCACCACGTCATCCAAAGGCTGAACGCGCAGGCCGCAGTCGCCACGAGGCCGAAAACGACGCGGCCCTTGCGGAAAGACCGATCTGCAAGACTGGCGTTGAGGCAGGCCAGCAGCATGTAAACGGGGGCCCACCAACTCATGCCGCCACCGCCGTCGAGAACATGGCGGCCTTAGCGACGGTCAGTTCACGGCGCCATTCAGCAGCCTTGCGCTCACCGATTTCCTTGCGGGCCAGCATGCCGGTCAGGGCATCGCCCTTGGCGACCGAGATCAGATAGTCGAGGTCGGCGTTCGCCCTGCCCTCTTCCATGGCCTGAAGGTCGTAAAGGGCGGCGCGGATGGCGCTGTCGCCAACCTCATTCCGGTGGGGACCGAAGTCGCGCAGGGCGGCGGCGGACGATCCGGCGTGGAGCGCCATCTGGCGGGCGGTCGTCTTGGCCTCGGTGGGCGAACCGGCCCAGACCTGATCGGCAATCTGTGCGCCTTCCGGCAGCAGACGAAGCGCGGCTTCGTGCTTTCCGGGGCGGCGTTGGGTGGTGGCGGCCATCACGCGGCCTCACGTTCGGCGATGGCGACAGCGCAGGCGGCGCGGCCCGCTTCAGCGCGCAGCAGCTTGCGGACGGCGGGACCATCGACGGGCGGTTCATAGCGCATGGCGATCCGCCACAGGTCCGCCTTGCTGGCGACGTTGGCGAACACCGCTCCGGTGCTCATGCCCATTTCGTCTGCGATCTCGCGGATGCCGATGGCTTCATAGGTGCCGGGCTCAGCCCAAAGCTTGCGGGCGGCGGCGATCAGCTTGGCGCGGGTCGCGGCTTTGGCGAGCTGGCGCTTGTTCGGGGTGGTGGCTTGGGTCTGCACTTGCGGTCCCTCCTTGGGTATGGAGGGAGATTATGGGGGAAACTTCCCCCTGTCAACGCTTGTGGGGGATATTTCCCCGAAGCCCGCTAGAATCGTCGGTTAATGCCGATCACCCAGCCGCGAATACGGACCTCGGTAGAGTCCTGGTCGCCTTCAGCATATGGGAGCGGCGACTTGTGCTGGGGGTTGGTGGAGCGCGGCCACAGAAGAATGCCATCGGGCGTCACCTCGACCTGCTTTATGGTCAACTCTCGGTCACGGTCGCTGAACCGGATGCGCTCGACCTCCACTATGTCGCCGGTGCGAGGCGTATAGCGAGCGGCGATGGCGTCTATACAGTGGACCATGTCGCCCTCGTAGATCCCGGCTGGCGTTCCGTCCGAGCGCACGAGCGCGTTCATGGAATCGCCCTTGACCACTGACAGCCACTGTATGGCGGCCGGAAACCTCGGGTCCGCTGCTGCTGGATAGGTCCGCTCTTCCGGTTCGTAGTCAATCGCCAGCCACATACCCGCCTGCACCTCTCCCCGGATCGGCAGTTCTGCCAATGCCGGGCCAGCGTGACTCTGGGCCACGTCAGGACCGGTCATAAGATCGTCGACTGACACGCCCAGGTGTTCCGCGATCTTGGCGACGGAGTCACCCCGCGCGTTTTTGCTCTTGCCCGATAGGATGTCGCGCACGAGCGTTTCATTCGTCGAAATGGCGCGCGAGATAGCCCGCGCCGTCGTTTGGCGCTCAGCGATCAGGGCGCGCAGGCGGTCGCGGTTGATTGAAGACATGCCCGCGAATGTCGCGCAGCCGCTTTCTTCCGCGTAGGGGGAAGTTCCCCTTGACGACGGGGGAAGTTTCCCCCTATCGTCGCTAATCATGAGCATCCCCGAATTCATCACCCGCTGTGACCGCTACTGCCGGGCCGCGAATGTCAGCCGGGTTTGGCTGTCGAAGCGACTGTTTAGCGACACGTTCCGCCTCGACCAGCTGGCAGCCGGGCAGTCCGACGTTGGCGTGATGCGCCTTAGCCGGGCGATGGCCGATCTGGCGGTGCTCGAAACGGCCAACGACACCCCTCCCCAAGAGGCGGCGGCATGAAGCCCATGGTCATCATGCACTATGACGAGAAGGGTTGGCTCGACGTTCGTATCTCGGGCGAGGTCACGGTTCTGAGCGTCGATGACCGCGTTCCCGCTGATCGGGTTTACGAGCACACCATCCAGGAAGACCGCGACGAACTGCTGGCTTTCGCTGACGGTCCTTGGGGCAACATCAACGACCAGCGTTCCGACCAGCTTCGTGTGAAGCTGCATCGGCTGGAGCATGGTCTCGCCGTTGTTGGCGAGGGCGCCTGAGATGCGCGCTCCCTCACAAATTTCGCGGCGCTTCTCCCGAGCCGCCGCGAAAGCTCCGGCGAGGGTCTCCCTCCCCCGTCTCCCTCGCCGGAGCACCCCATGCTGAGCAGCGACGACCTCCAGATGATCCGCGCCGTCGTCCGCCAGGAACTGACCGGCCTGCTCCATCCGAGCGTCCAGCGGACACCGGCGCCCGCGCCTCCCCTTCCCGCCAATGACAGGGCTCCGCTCGCCCCAGAACCGCCCGAGGCCGCATAAGCGATGGATGACACCCGGATAATTCCGCTCACGAAGGGCTACGAGGTTGTCGTTGATGACGCCGACTTCAGCCGTCTGACGACCTACCGCTGGCAAGCAAAGGTGGTGAAGCGCACTCCGACCTCTGAGCCGCACGTTTGCGCCGTTCGATCCACCGGCGGCGTTGGCTACAAGCGCATGATCTACATGCACCGCGAGATTATCGGCGCCAAAGCGGGCGAGATCGTTGATCACATCAACCGCAACCCCCTCGATAATCGACGTGTGAACCTTCGGATCGCGACGCGGTCGGGCAATGCCACGAACCGTGAGTACGTCAATATGACGGGCTTCCGGGGCGTCCACCGGGTTAACCGGCGCTTCCGGGCATCTTTGTCGGTGTGCGGTCATGTTCACATGACGTCCGTTTTCGACACCCCAGAGGACGCCGCTCGTGAATACGACCGGCTCGCCATGGCGCATCACGGCGCGTTCGCCGTCCTCAACTTTCCAACCCAACCCGATCACCCTCCGCCTTCGGCAGCCTGAGTAGGCCCCGGAAGCTGAGCCGTCAGCACAGAACAGACCCCCACCTTTAAGGGCGAACAGATGACGAACTTCAGACCGATGAAACCGCGTGAGCCTGGAAGCATCTGGGACGCGATCAGCACTGCGATGGATCAGGTCGGCGGCCCCGAGAAGATGGCCAACGCCGTCCAGCGCAAGCCTTATTGGGCCTACGTCGTCTCAGACGACGCGCAGTCGGCCAAGCAGCGCACAAGCCTGTCGTTCGCCGACGCCTGCACCATCGCTGACAAGGGCGGACATGAGCTGGCACAACACCTCGCCCTGTGCGCCGGCGGCGTGTTCCTGCCTATCGGTGACGCCCGCTTGGCGGACGTTCAGACCGGCGCTGCCTTGCTGTCGCAGGAAGCCGGTGAGGCTGTGTCAGGTCTGATCCAGCGCATGATGGACGGCAGCTTTGACGGCGCCGACCGCCGGGCATCCCTGCCCCAGCTTCTGGACGTCCTCGGCGTCATCGCCCCGCTAATCGCGCTTTGCCGTGAAGAACAGCCATCCGCATCCAACGTCACCACCCTGAAGCGGGAGGCCTGAGCATGTGCAACCTGAAGCCCGGCGACGAAGTGGTGTGTGTCGATGACGCCCAATACGGCGCCAATTCGATTGCCTACACCTTCTTGGCAGTTGGTAAGAGCTATTTGATCGATGGCTATGATGCGCCAACTTCACAAGGAATTCCTCTTGTCTTCCTTGGCGGCGTGGATGCTGAAAAATCTCCCTGTGAGCGCGCGTCTTTTCGCTGGACCCGATTCCGCAAAGTCATCCGCCGCGACCTGAGCGCTGGGCTGGAAACCGCCGCCACCGACACCGACCGTTGGGACAAGCCGATCAAGGCTCCGGCGCCGCTCCATCCTGTCGCCTCCGTCGATGCTCTGTTTCGCCGGATCATGGCGGGAGGCGACCGATGATCCTCGCCGCCTTCACCCGCTGGTCCGCTCGCACGCGCCTGGACAAGGCCCGCCGCGCCTATGCCGCCGCACAGGCCGAGTGGCGAGCCGCTGAATCCCGCCAAGACACCCGGCGCATGCATGACGCCCACGCGCGCCTGCTCAGCACCAACCACGCCCGCATGGCAGCGGAGGCCGCGTGCCTGCCGAAGCCGCAACCCCTTCCCCGTATTCAAGGAGCCGCCTGATGGCTGACGCAAACTTCGACGCTTCACCCGACGTCCTCAACATCGCGGCCCAGGGCCGCCTGCGCACCATCATCGAGCGCCTTGAGCGCCTCGAAGAGGACAAGCAGGCCGTTATGACTGACATGAAGGAGGTCTTCGCCGAGGCCAAGGGCGAGGGCTACGACGTGAAGGCCCTTCGCAAGGTCATCCGCCTGCGCAAGATCGACCGCGCCAAGCGTGAGGAGGAGGACGCGATCCTCGACCTTTACATGTCCGCCGTCGGCGAGGTCTGACCATGGCGGGCAGCGTCAACAAGGTCATTCTGGTCGGCAACCTGGGGCGCGACCCCGAAATTCGGTCCATGCCGAACGGCGACCGCATCGCCAACCTGTCGATCGCGACCTCGGAAACCTGGCGCGACAAGTCCTCGGGCGAGCGCAAGGAAAAGACCGAGTGGCACCGCGTCGTCATCTTCAACGACAACATCGTCAAGGTGGTCGAGAACTATGTGAAGAAGGGCTCGACCGTCTACATCGAGGGCGCGCTCCAGACCCGCAAATGGACTGACCAGCAAGGCGTCGAGAAATATTCGACCGAGATCGTGGTCAGCCGCTTCAAGGGTGAACTGACCATGCTGGGCGGCCGCTCCGAGGGCGGATCGCAAGGCGGCGAACAGACCCAAACCCAACAGTCGACGGGCCATCGCGAAAGCTATGACCTGAACGACGATATTCCATATTAGGCCTCGCGATGATCTCCAAGACCTACACGGTCGAGCGGGCTTATCAGAGCCGTGGCGCCTTCTGGGTGACCATCAAGGGGCATCCGCGCTCATACCAGACCGACACGCCTCTGAACGAAGGCGACGCCGTCACTCTCCAGAACGGGCGAGCGGAGAAGGCGCGGTGACCGTGTGGACCAGTCACGGCACCATGGCATCGGCCGGCTGCTACAGCACTACCAGGCGCGGTGTCGTGTCCCAGGTCGAGGTCGATCAGATGCGCCAGCGTCTGGGATCACGCGCCACGCCCGCCCAGGTCGCCAAAGCCCTCGGCCGGTGTGAGGCGGACGTGCGCGCCATCATGTTCCCAGAGGATGGGTGCGCATGATCCAGTTCTCGCTTCCATACCCCCCATCGGCGAACAACCTGTTCCCCGGCAAGGCGCGTCGCTTCCCGTCGAAGGCCTATAAGGCCTGGCGCGAGGCGGCTGGGCCCTTGGTGCCCGCTGGTCACATCGACGGCCCCTACACACTCCGCATCTGCCTGGAGCGACCGGATCGGCGCGCCCGCGACTTGGGTAATCTCGAAAAGGCGATCTCCGATCTTTTGAAAGATCGCGGCCTGATTGCCGACGACCGGTTCATGAACCGTCTGGAAATGTGGTGGTCAGAGCGGATGCCGGCGAAGGGCGCTGTTGCACATGTCTGGATCAGCCCGATTGCGAGGGCAGCATGATCTTCGCCAAGGACGTGCTGGCCTTCGTCGCCAAAGAGGCCGGCGTTTCGGCCGCTGACTTGATCGGCCCGAACCGAAAGAAGGCGCTGACCCATATCCGGTTTATCGCTGTGTGGGTGATCCGGCAGCGATGCCCGCACATGAGCTACCCGGCGGTCGGCCGGCTTCTGGGGGGGCGCGATCACACGACGATCATTCATGCGTCGAAGCGCGCCGAGGAGGAAATGGCGAAACAGCCCAGGCTTCAGCAGATCGCCATGGACGCCATAGCGCGCTTCGCCACCAGCGAGCTTGAAAGCTTGGACCATGCCATAGCTTTGGCGTCTGCCGAGTTGGATGCCCTCAAGGCGACGCGTGACGCTCACCTGAACGCCGGGACCGTCGCTCTTTTCGAGAGGGCGGCATGAGCGCCATTGCTTACTTACAGCGCCTGCTGGACGCCGGCCTTGCGCTGGACGTCGCGATGATCGCTGCGCGTGAGCATGAGGCGATCTTGGCTGAAGCCGCCCCGGTTCGGTCGAAGGGCGCCGTGCGGCAGGCTCGATACGACGAACGCAAGCGTCAGAAAGCGTCAGAAAACGTCAGAACTGACGCAAAT
>Ga0265296_1004094_pt1 | contig 12908 bp, 14 predicted proteins | sample MunlanPumphouse1_FD_189073 | JGI IMG/M metagenome (GOLD analysis project Ga0265296, IMG submission 189073) | Groundwater microbial communities from a municipal landfill in Southern Ontario, Canada - Pumphouse #1 | ecosystem: Environmental > Aquatic > Deep subsurface > Groundwater | place... | reverse complement strand
CGTCAGCGGTCGGCTGATCGCTCGCTCCGGCGCCGTGACGCTGATCAACGACACCGTGACGGCCGCGCCGTGCGCCACGGGCAGCGGATCCGGCCCCGACGCCGGCACCCCGCCGGCCACCGGTGCTGGCACCGGACCCTCCGCGGGCGCGCCCGGGACCTCCGGAACGCCGACCGGCCCGGGCAGCACCACGTCGCGCCCCGACGGCACCGCGACCCTGACGACGACGCCGCGCGGCGTCGCGCGGACGATCGGCCGCTACGGCACCGGCCGTTGCGTGGCTCCGAGCTTCCGGGCGCAGGTGACCGGCATCGCGATCCGCCAGGTGACCTTCTCGCGCAACGGGCGCACGTTCGCGACCCGCAGCCGTGCCCCCTACACGGCCACCGTCCGCACGGCGCGCGGCATCCACCGGTTGCGCGCCCGGGTGACGTTCACCAACGGCGCCGAGCCCGTCACGCTCTCGCTGCGCTTCCGCTCCTGCGGACCGGCGCAGGCGGCCGCCGCCCCCGGCACGCCGTCGCGCCCCGGCACGCCCGACGCCCCGTCGCGACCGGGCAGCCCGTCGCGTCCGCCCCGCACGCCGGGCGGATTCGCCGGGTGATCCGGGTGCCCGGACACGGGCGGCGACGTCCCTCGTCGCCCGTGCGCCGGCTTGCCGGCCCCCTCGTCGCGGTTGCCGTGTTGGCGAGCGCGACGCCGGCCGTCGCCGCCACGTCGTCGGCCATCTCGCCCGCTCCCGCGCTCCCCGCGACGACGAGCGCAGCACGCGTCGGTGCCGAGACGCCAGCCGATCCCCCGTCCCGGACCGCCGACCCGACCGTCGTGCTGCTCACGCCGGTCGCGGTCCGGACGGCCCCCGAGCGCGACGCTCCGCGCGTCACCACGATCGCGGCGCGCCGGCCGATCACCGGCGTCCGCACGGTGCTGCCGGTGGTCCGCCGCACGACAGACGCCACCGGCCGGCGTTGGTTGCGGGTCCGCCTGCCGGGACGCGTGCTGGGCTCCCCCGCCCCGCCCCCGCAGGGCTGGATCCTCGAGCAGGGAACGCGGTCCGGGGTCCACCCCTGGCGGATCGTGGTCGACGTCGAGGCCCGTCGGGTGACGGTCTTCCGCGACCGCGTTCGCCTGCGCAGCTTCCGGGCCGTGGTCGGCACCGCGGAGACCCCGACGCCCCGCGGCCGGTTCTTCGTCGAGGAGAACGTGCGGATCCCGTCCGACCGCACCGGTGGACCGTTCGCGCTGGCCACCAGTGCCCGCTCGAGCGTGTTGCAGGAGTTCGACGGCGGCCCCGGCCAGATCGCGTTGCACGGTCGCGACGGCATCGGCGGACGACTCGGGACCGCGGTATCCCACGGCTGCGTCCGGCTCGCCGACCGCGAGATCGCCTGGATCGCCGACCGCGTAGCCCCGGGCGCCCTGATCACGTTCGAGTGACGGGTGGCTAGCCGTCGGCCGTGATCGTCGTGCCGGCCGGCGGCACCGCGACCGGCTCGCCGGCGTCGTCGCGGGCGTTGGTCAGGGTGAAGGGCAGGCCCGCCGCGAACAGCACGCCGGGGCGGTCCATCAGCTGGAAGTGCACGTGCGGCTCGGTCGAGCTGCCCGAGTTGCCGCAGGCGGCGATCGGCTGCCCGGCGCGGACCCGGTCACCCTTCTGCACGTCGACCGACCCCTTCTGCAGGTGGGCGGCCAGGGCGTAGACGCCCGGGGCGATCTCGATCACGACGTGGTTGCCGAACAGCCGCCCGGGGCCGGTCAACTCGCGGAACATGCTCTCGAGGAACCACAGCATGAGTCCCGGCCACGAGTCGCGGGAGCGGTGGTCGCGCTCGCGCCGGTGGACCTTGACGACCGTACCGTCGGCCGTCGCGACCACCGGCCGGCCGAAGCCGGGGAACTCGTCGGGCGGGCGCGTCGCCGGGCTCCAGGCGAGCTCCGGAGCGTGCTGGCCCTCGGGCACGTGCACCAGATCAATCGCGTAGCTCTGCCCGTAGGCATGGAGCCCGTGGCTGGGAACGTCGTCGGCCGGCGAGCTCAGCGCCGACCAACGCCCCGTCACCGGCGCGCGGATCGGGAACGGCTCGGTGCGCACGGTACCGGCCCGGAAGTAGAGCACCAGGCCGACGAAGAACGTGGCGAACCCCGCCAGCGCGAGCCAGAGGACTCCCGCGACCAGCCCGACGAGGAACGCAACGCCGCCGAGCACCAGGACCGGGATCCGGACCCGGGCGGCGATCCGCGCGCTCATCGCCCGACCGCCGGGATCGTGATGGACGGCGGTACGACCCGAGCCATGCGACCACCGTACTACGACCGTGCGGAGCGCCGAGATCGTCGGACCTCCGCGCGTCCCCAGACCGCCCGGACCCCGTCCGGCCGGAGTCTGGCCTAGCCTCCCGACCGTGAGCGCGTGGTGGCAGCAGGAGGTGATCGACGGCCAGAAGCTGCCGCTGATGCTGTGCTTCCTGGCGTTCGTCGTGACCTTCGTGGTGACCCGCACGATCACCCGGATGATTCGCGCGGGCCGCGGCCCGTTCCACGACCAGGTCAGCTCCGGCGGGACCCACGTCCACCACGCGGTGCCCGGTCTGATCCTGCTGGTGGTCGGCGCGTTCCTGGCCGTCGGGTCTCCGGACGAGGGCGTCTGGCGACCGATCGCCGGCGTCCTGGTCGGCGTCGGCGTCTCGCTGGTGCTCGACGAGTTCGCGCTGATCCTGCACCTGGAGGACGTCTACTGGAGCGGCGAGGGCCGCCTGTCGGTCAACGTCGTCAGCCTGACCGCCGCCTGCCTCGGCCTGAGCCTGGTCGGCCTCTCGCCGATCGGCGCCGATCACCTGCAGGACGGCGCGCTCGTCGCCCGCGTCGGCGTCAGCGCCGCGCTGCTCGTGCACGGCGGGATGGTCCTGACCACGGTGCTCAAGCGCAAGTACCGCACGGCGCTCTTCGGCCTGTTCCTGCCGCCGGTCGCGATCGTCGGAGCGGTCCGGATCGCGCGCCCGGGCAGCTGGTGGGCGCGGCGCTTCTACGGCCCGCAGCGGCAGGCCCGCGCCGCCCGCCGCGCCGCCGCCTTCGACGCCCGCTGGACCCCGCTGATCCGCCGCTGGGACAACCTGGTCGGCGGGGCGCCGACGACGCCGTAGACCCGTTGGACGGCGGTCTGTTCCGTACGACGCACACGTCGGACCGGACGCAGCGCGTGAGCAACCAGGACGGCTGAGGGTCGCGCCGCTGCGCACACGTGGCGAGCTCCGGACGCGTGCGCAACTGCGACGATCAATCGCATGCCCCCGGTGACGGAACCGACCGCCCCCGACCCCGCCGGCCCGTCCCCGGCCGCGGCCGACGCACCACCGAAGCTGGCCCGGCTGCGACTGCTGCTGGCGTTCGCGCGGCCGCACAAGCGGATGCTGCTGCTCGGCCTGGCCCTGGCGATCGGCGCGTCGGCGACCCAGCTCGCGACGCCGCTGGTCACCCGCGACATCCTGACCGCGCTCGCCGACTCCAGCTCGATGACCAGGCCCGTGCTGCTGCTGATCGGGCTGGTCGTGGTCGGCGCCGCCGCCGGGCTGATCATGTGGATCACGCTCGGAACCGTCGGCGAGCGGATCGTCTTCGACGCCCGGCTCGGGATGGTCCGAAGGTACCTCGGCGCGACCGTCGGATCGATTGCCAAGCGGCCGACCGGCGAGCTGGTGACCCGCGTGACCTCCGACACCGTGCTGCTGCGCGAGGCCGCCGCGTCGAGCTTCGTCGGGCTGTTCAACGGCGTCGTGATGCTGATCGGCACGCTGATCCTGATGGGCGTGCTCGACCTGGTGCTGCTCGCGGGCACGGTCGCGGTGATCGCGATCGTCACCGTGCTCTTCCTCTTCCTGATGCCGATGATCGCCCGCTCGCAGGAGCGGGCCCAGGAGCACATCGGGCGGCTCGGCGGGCGACTCGAGGGCGCGGTCCGAGCCCTGCGCACCGTCAAGGCGGCGCGTGCCGAGCAGCGGATCGGCGACGCTCTGCGCCAGGACGCGGAGACGTCGCTGGGCTACAGCGTTCGCGCCATCCGCCGCGAGGCCCTGGCCTGGACCCTCGCGTGGACCGGCATCCAGGTCGCCACGATCCTGATTCTCGCCTTCGGCGCCTGGCGCGTCGACCAGGGGCACCTCGACGTGCCGAGCCTGATTGCCTTCCTGCTCTACGCCTTCGGCCTGACCGGGCCGATCATGGAGCTGACCCAGAACACCACCGCGCTGCAGGCCGGGATCGCCGCCGCCGGGCGGATCCGCGAGCTCGACGACCTGCCGCAGGAGGTCGACGTCGCGGCCGCCCCCGCCCCCGGCGCGCCGGCCCGCCGCGCGTCCCCCGACGTCGACGCCCCGGTGCTGGCGCTGGAGGACGTCGTGGTCGCCTACGGGCCCGACCGTCCCGCGGCACTCGACGGGGTGTCGCTGACGATCCCCCGGCGCGGCCACATCGCCCTGGTCGGCCCGTCCGGTGCGGGCAAGACAACGTTGCTCTCGCTGCTGCTGCGGTTCCTCGAGCCGCAGGCCGGCGAGCTGCGGCTCGACGGTCGCCCCTACGCGTCGCTGACCCACGACGAGGTCCGCTCTCGCCTGGCCTACGTCGAGCAGGAGACGCCGGTCGTGCCGGGCACGATCCGCGAGAACGTGACCTTCGTCCGACCCGACGCGACCGAGGACGAGACCTGGGCGGCGCTGCGCGCGGTCCACCTGGCCGACCACGTCTCCGGGCTGCCCGAGGGGCTCGACACCCCACTCAGCGATACGTCGGTCTCGGGCGGCCAGCGCCAGCGGATCGCGCTGGCCCGCGCGATCCTGCGGGCACCGGACGTGCTGCTGCTCGACGAGGCGACCGCGCAGATCGACGGCCTGACCGAGCGCGCCGTTCACGACGTGATCGGCGAGCTGTCGCAGCGCGGCGCGGTGGTCACCGTCGCCCACCGACTCTCGACCGTGGTCGACGCCGACCAGATCGTCGTGCTCGAGGCCGGCCGGGTCCGCGCGACCGGCACCCACGGCGAGCTGCTCGCCCAGGACGACCTCTACCGGCAGCTGGTCGAGGCGCTGCGGATCGCGGACGCCCCGGCCGACGCGACCGAGGCGTCGCCGTTGCCCCGCGCACCAGGACGGCACGATCCGCACGCCGCTTCAAGACTGACCGACTAAGTAGGAATCACTACCCTCAAAGTATGAAAACCACGGTCTCGGAAAAGGGCCAGGTGACGATCCCCAAGGCGCTGCGTGACCGGCTCGGGATCCGCCCCGGCGAGATCCTCGACTTCGAAGCGGAGAACGGACGCCTGGTCGCCACCAAGCGCGGCGCTCGAGATCCGTTTGCGGACGCCTTCGGGGTGCTCGACATGCCTCGCGGCACGGATGCCGTGATCGACGAGTTGCGCGGCAGCGCATGATCACCGCGGTCGACACGAACGTCCTCCTGGACGTCTTCGGCGCCGACGCCGCGCGGGCGGCACCCGTGACCGGGTCGTCCCCGACTTCGTGATCGGTGCGCACGCCGCGATCCGCGCTGATCGCCTGCTGACCCGGGACCGCGGCTTCTACCGCGAGCGCTTCGGCGAGTTGCGGATCGTCGACCCGAGCGCCTGATCGGATCCGGGCCCGAGACGCGCAACGGCCCGGTGGACGCGTCCACCGGGCCGTTGACGTTCGGATCGACCGTCGGTGACGGCCCCGCGCTCTACGGCACCGCGACCGTCAGCGTCAGCGGATCGAGCGCTTCGCCCGCCGTGTAGAAGCCGGCGAACGCCTCGACGCCTGCGGCGGTCAGCGTGGTCTGCACGCCGCTCCAGCGGACGGCGCCGTCGCTGAAGCCGCGCGTCCCCGTGCCCATGTCGATGTCGGCCAGGCGGACGTTCGGGTACTCGACGATCTGCCCGCTGTCGAGCCGCTTGCTCAGCATGTCCACGTAGAGCCCGCCGACGCCGCTCGCCGGGGCCTCGATCCGCGGGTTGCACAGCCACAGCCGCAACGCAGCCGCTTCGCCGGTGCCCCACTTCTCGAAGTAGACCGATCCACGGAACGCCGCCGAGAGCGCCCCCTGGGCGTCGTACGCGGTCACCGCGGAGACGCCGAACAGGAAGCCGCCCGTGGCGCTGGCCGCCGCGCCGTTCGACGGCACGATGCTGCCGCCGTTGCCGACGTAGTTGCGGAACGACTGCCGGAGGCCCCAGTCGAGCACCCGGGTCTGGGTGGCGGCGTCGCCGGGCAGCACCCCGCAGGCCACGGAGCTCGGCGGTGGCGTCGGAGCGACCGCGCCGCCGGGTGCCGGCGCACCGGGCGTCCCCGGAGCGGTGTTCGCCGCCCCCGGCACCGCCAGCTTCACCTGCGAGGACGCCCGCGCGAACGTGCCGGCCCGCAGGCCCTTGACACCGAGCTCGCGCCCCAACGCCCGCGCCGTCGCGGCCGTCAACCGCCAGCTGCGCGTCGCGGTGCGCGCGCTCCCGCCCGTGGTGTCGATCTGCAGGCTCGTCGTGCCCAGCGTGAACAGCGTCTGGGCGCGCTTGCCGTCGAGACGGCCGGTCACCCGCGACTTCCTGCCGCTCAGCTGCACCCGCAGGGCGGTCAGCCGCACGGTGCTCGACCCGCGCCGCAGCACGAGCCCGTCGATGTTCGCGTGACGCAGCTCGCTGGACTTCGCCGCGCCGCCGCCGGTGACCGGGATCCGCACGCCCGCCTTGCCGCGCTTGGCGTCACCGAGCGTCGAGACCCGGACCTTCGCACGCTGCAGCGTCCGGTAGGCGGCGCCGCCGGGCTTGACCGTGGTCGCGCCCTCGCGCACGGCGATCGAACCGGTCGGCGCCGTCGCGGCGGTGGCGGGGCTCGCAGCCCCGAGGCCGGCCGCGCCGAGCACCACCAGCGTCGCACCGCCCGCGAGGCGGGTGACGGAGTTCCTCATCTTCTTGCTCCTTCGCACGGGGCGCGATCGTCAGTTGCGCAGGAACGAGCGGCGGACCCAGGCGATCGTCGCACCGGGATCCTCGGACGCCTGCAGCAGCCGGTCGGGGTCGGCGACGTAGATCCGCTTGTTGCGCGCGGCCTTCGTCGGCTTCCAGCCGACCTTGTTGCGGAAGAACTTCTGGATGCTCGGAATCGACGACTGGTTGCCGTGCGGCACGACGATGATCACGTCGGGGTTGCGGCGCAGGACCTCCTCGTCGCTGATCGGCGCGAAGCTGCCGGGCGTACCGGCGGAGAACGTCGCCTTCATCCCCTGGGTGAGCAGCCGACCGCCGGCCGCGGAGACCACGTCCCCGCCCCAGCTGTTGGGCAGGAACGCGACCGTGTTGCGCCCCACGCCGAGCACCACCAGGACGGACGGGCGGGACCTGATCCCGGCCTTGGACGCCCGGATCCGCGCGTCGATCTGCTTGATCAGCCGGTTGGCCGACGCCTGCGACTTGCCGAGCCGCGTGGCGATCCGTCGCACCGCCGGAGAGACGTGCTGCACCCGGAACGGCTCGAGGTTGTCGACCACGGCGATCCGCTGCCGCCGGATCGACGCACTGCCGCTGCGCCAGTTCGCCGACGAGAGCACCAGATCGGGCTTCATCCGGATCAGCGTCTCGAGGTTCGGCCCCGCCGGATGCGAGAGCTTCAGCCGCGGAACGCCCCGCAGGCCCGCCACCGCGGGGATGTAGTTGTAGCCCGCGCCGACCGCGATCGGTCGCACGCCCAGCCGCGCCGTGACGTTGCTGGTGAACGGCGTCAGGGTGACGACCCGCTTCGGCGCCTTCGCCGCGTCCGCGGTGGCGAGGCCCGGGCCGCCCGCGAGGGCCGCGAACGCCAGTCCGAGCCCGAGCAGTGCGGTCGCCGCGCGCACGCGACCCCGAGGACGAGCGCCGGTGATCAGCGCCTCCCCGGTCGTGATCCGCACCGCGGTTCCCGGTGCTCCCTCTACGTGCTCGCGATTCCGGCTCATTAGGGTTCCCGAATATACAGACGATCGCGCGGCGCCGAGCCGCGGACGGCGCCCGGCGTTCGGGCACCCTCATCCGGAGCCGCGTAGAGGCTCAGGACTCCGCGGTCCGCACCCGGGCCGCGGGGATCACCAGCGGCGTGCCGGTCTCGGGATCGGGGATCACCCGGCAGCGCAGACCGAAGACGCGCTCGACCAGCGCGGCGTCGACGATCTCGCCGGGCGGACCCTCGGCGACGATCGCCCCGTCCCGCATCGCGATCAGGTGCGTGGCGTAGCGGCAGGCGTGGTTGAGGTCGTGGAGCACCGCGACCATCGTCGCCCCCTGCTGCTCGTGGAGCGTCGCGCAGAGGTCCAGGACCTCGATCTGGTGGGTGATGTCGAGGTACGTCGTCGGCTCGTCGAGCAGCAGGATCGGGGTCTCCTGGGCCAGCGCCATCGCCAGCCAGACCCGCTGGCGCTGTCCGCCCGAGAGCTCGTCGACCGGCCGCTCGGCGAGCGCCTGCACCCCGGTGGCCTGCATCGCCGTGTCGACCGCGCGGGCGTCGTCGCCCGACCACTGCCGCAGCAGGCTCTGGTGCGGGTAGCGCCCGCGCGAGACCAGGTCGGCGACGGTGATCCCGTCGGGAGCGATCGGCGACTGCGGCAGCAGGCCCAGCCGCCGCGCGACCTCCTTCGACGGCAGCGAGCCGATCGCCTGACCGTCGAGCACGACCTGCCCGGCCTGCGGGCGCAGCATCCGCGCGAGCGCCCGCAGCAGCGTCGACTTGCCGCAGGCGTTCGGTCCGACGATCACCGTGAACGAGCCGTCGGGAATCCGCACGTCCAGGCCCTGCGAGACGGTGCGGGCCTCGTAGGCGAGCGTCAGGTCGTCGGCACGCAGCCGACCGTCGCCCGCGCCCGGCCGGTCGCGGGCCGCCCCGTCGCCGCCGGCCCCGGGCCCGTTCCCGCTACGACGTCGGTCCCTCACCGGCCACCGCCTTCTCGATGACCGGCGTCACGTTCTCGATCGCCCACGGGATCGAGAGCGGGGTCGGCGCGCCCTGGGCCTGCGCCTGGATGATGTCGAGCGGGGCGAAGCCGCCGTTCTCGACGGTGTCGAACGCCTTGAACCCGGGCTGGCTCGTGAACGTCTTGCGCACCGCCGGGGTGTTGAACCACGCGATCAATGCGTCGGCCTGCAGCTCGCCGATCCGCTCGAAGCTCAGGTCGACGAAGAACTGCTCCCCCGCGACGATCTTCCGCTGGCCCTCCGAGAGCTGCATCCCGATCGACTCCATGAACTGCACCCGCAGGTCGTTCGGGGCGTAGACCGAGAGCTGGCTGGCGTCCCGGGCGGCGACGAACGAGAACGTCTTGTCCTGCAGGTCGGGGTGGTCCTCGCGCGCCTGGTCGACCGCTGCGTCGGTCTGCTCGATCAGCGCCTGGGCCTCCTCCGGCTTGCCGAGCGCGGCGCCGATCAGCTCGGCCTGCTCCTTCCACGGCGTCAGGTACGCACCGCGGCCCTGCAGGTAGGTCACGGTCGGCGCCACCTGCTCCAGCTTGGCGTAGTCCTCGGCGGTCACCCCCGACTGCACGGCCAGGATCAGGTCCGGGTCGAGCTTGATGATCTCCTCGAGCGGCAGGCCGTCGGTGAACTTGAGCAGCTTCGGCTTCTCGTCCCCGAACCGCTCGGCCGCCCACGGACCGACGCCCTTCGGGAAGTCCGGGCCGATGTCGAACGTGCCGACCGGCTTGACCCCGAGCGCCAGCGCGACGTCGGCGTCGCTCCAGCCGATCGTGACCACGCGCGGCGGCGCCTCGTCGATCGTCGCGGTCCCGAACGCCCCGCGGACCGTCGCCGGGAACCCGCCGGGACCGTTGGTCACCGCCGGGGCGTCCGCGGCGGCCGCCGGCTCGTCGTCGCCGTCGTCCCCACCGCAGGCGGCCAGGATCAGGGTCGTGGCGACGAGCAGCAGGACGAGCAGGGCGCTCCACGCCCGGCGCTGCCGCACGTCGAGCGTCGAGGAGGTGTGGGAAGGGGTCATAGGGGGGTCCTCGTGGTCGTGGTTGGTGACGCGGCGTCAGCGACGCGCGCGCCGTTCGAAGGTCAGGAGCCAGATCAGGTAGCCGCCGCCGAGGACGCCGGTGACGACGCCCACCGGCAGCGGCGTGTCGCCGAAGGCCCGTTGGCCGAGCAGGTCCGACAGCGCCATCAGCACCGCACCCGTCAGCGCGGCCAGCGCCACCGACGGACCGCCCGAGCGGGCCAGGCGGCGGGCGATCTGCGGGGCGGCGAGCCCGACGAACAGCACCGGACCGGCCGACGCCGTGGCCGCACCCGCGAGCGCGACGGCGATCAGCAGCAGCACCGCACGACTGCGCTGGATCGGCACGCCGAGCGCCTGGGCGGCGTCGTCGCCCATCTCGAGGATCCGCAGCTGGCGGTCGCGGACCAGGGCGATCGGCAGCAGCACCAGCAGCGCCAGCGCGACGATCCGCACGTCGCCCCAGCTGCGGTCGTGCAGGCTGCCCGTCAGCCAGACGAAGGCCTCGGTCGCGTCGCGGATGTCCGCCCGGGTCAGCAGGTACGAGGTCGCGGCGGACATCACCGCCGCGGCGCCGATCCCCACCAGCAGCAGCCGGTAGCCCTGGACCCCGCTGCCCTTGCGGTGGGCCAGCAGGTAGACGAGCCCCGCGGTGCCGAAGCCGCCGAGCAGCGCGGAGATCGCGGTCGCGGTCGGCCCGCCGCCGAGCACCGCGATCTGCAGCACCGCCGCCGCGCCCGCGCCCTGGGTGAAGCCGACGATGTCCGGGCTGGCCAGCGGGTTGCGGGCGACCGACTGGAGGATTGCGCCGGACGCACCGAGCGCCGCACCGGCGAGCAGGGCGGTCAGCGCCCGTGGCAGGCGCGTCTCCTGGACGACCAGCCGGGTGCTGCCCTCACCACCGCCGAGCAGCGCCTCGATCACCTCGCCCGGGCTGTAGCTGATCGTGCCGGTCGCGACGCTCAGGATCAGCACGGTGGCACCGATCAGCCCCAGCAGGACGCCGATCACCACGCCGCGCGGGCGGACCAGCAGCGTGGCCGCGCCGATCGGCACGCGCCACCGCCGGCCGATCACCGCGCCGCGCGGGGGCGTCGGAGCGTCGGTCACCGAGGCGCTCACAGCTGGGCCACCCGTCGCCGACGGACGATCGCGATGAAGACCGGGGCACCGATGATCGCCGTGACGATCCCGACCTCGAGCTCGCCGGTCGGGGCGGCGACGCGTCCGATCACGTCGGCGCCGACCAGCAGGATCGCGGCGAACAGCATCGAGACCGGTACGACCCAACGCTGGTCGGGACCGACCAGCGCCCGCGCGACGTGCGGCACGGTCAGCCCGACGAACGCGATCGGTCCGGCCGCCGCGGTCGCGGCGCCGCAGAGCAGGGTCACGCCGAGCGCCCCGAGCAGCCGGGTCCGTCCGATCGACACGCCGAGCCCGCGCCCGACGTCGTCGCCCAGCGCCAGCGCGTTCAGCGGTCGCGCCAGCAGCAGCGACAGGGCCAGGCCGACGACGATGAACGGTCCCAGCTGCTCGATCACCGAGGTCCCGCGTCCGGCCAGCGAGCCGACCTGCCAGAAGCGGAACTGGTCGAAGACGCGCGGGTTGGTGATCGTGATCGCCGAGACCACGGAGAGCAGCGCGAAGGTCACCGCCATCCCGGCGATCGCCAGCCGCACCGGGCTGGCCGACCGACCGCCGGCGGCGCCGATCCCGTAGACCAGGACCGCCGCCGCGCCGGCCCCGAGGAACGCGAACCAGACCTGGACCGACGGGTCGCTCGTGCCGAACGCGGCGAGCGAGATCACGATCGCGGTCGCCGCGCCGGCGTTGACGCCGAGCAGCCCGGGGTCGGCGAGCGGGTTGCGGGTCAGCGCCTGCATCAGCGCGCCGGCGGCGCCGAGCGCGGCCCCGACGGCGATCCCGAGGATCGTGCGGGGGATCCGCTGGTCCTGGACGATGCCCGCGTCGTCGCTGCCGTCGGGACGGAAGACGTAGCCCCAGACGTCGGCCAGCGGCAGGTCCTTGGCCCCGACGCTGATGCTCAGCGCCGCGACCACCACCAACAGGGCCCCGGCCGCCAGCAGCAGCGGAATCCGCAGCGCGACCGCACGCGCCTCGCGTTCCGGGACCGTGACCATCCGTTAGTTGAGGCGCGCGTCCAGGCTGCTGATCTCGCGCTCGACCCGGGTCCGCATCGCGCCGCCGAGCGGCAGCGACAGGCGCAGGTTCGCCGCGTGCCGGGCCCGCGAGAGGTCGCCGTGCAGCGTGTAGGCGTCGACCAGCTCGCCGAGCACCGCGAAGCCGACCTCGTGGGCGCAGAGCCAGCGCAGCCGCGACGGCGCCTCGTCGGCGGCGACGACGCGGCCGCGCTCGTGCGGGTCGAGCACCACGACCTGCTCCTCGTCGGCGTGCGCGACCAGGTAGCTGCCCCCGCCGCCGACCGGACGTAGGGCGATCCCGGCGCGGCGGGCGACCTCGGAGTAGATGATCGCGAGGATCAGCGGGTGCCCGGTCGCCCGTTCGAGCACGGTGTCGAGCATCAGGTGCTCAGGCGCGAACTTCGTGCAGGCCCGGAACCCCGCCGCGCCGTCGATCAGGTTGCGGCAGGCCAGCGCGTCGCGCATCGGCTGCCCCGACGCCCGCTCCGCCAGCTCCCCGGCCAGGTCGTCGAGACGGGCGAGCGCCAGCTCGGGGTTGGTCGGCTGGAACTCGGCGGTCAGCGCCAGGCCGAGCTCGTCGAAGACGGGGCAGGGCTCGGCGGCGAGCGCGCGGAACGACGGGATCATCGTGCCCCGCCCTCGTGCGAGCCGCGCCGGGCGCGGGTGGCTCCGCCGCGCCGGAGGCCGGTGGCGCAACGATCGTGGAGATTGCCGATGATGTCCATGCGGGCGATTCCTCTGGTCATCCGTTCGTGCGGGTACCCGAAGA
>Ga0265296_1004093_pt1 | contig 12912 bp, 4 predicted proteins | sample MunlanPumphouse1_FD_189073 | JGI IMG/M metagenome (GOLD analysis project Ga0265296, IMG submission 189073) | Groundwater microbial communities from a municipal landfill in Southern Ontario, Canada - Pumphouse #1 | ecosystem: Environmental > Aquatic > Deep subsurface > Groundwater | place: Canada... | reverse complement strand
TCTTGCAGGGGTACTGGGACTCCCGCTGCTCCTGCCCCTCTGGACCACGATCGATCCGTTTATCCCCGTGATCCTGGTCTGGACCCTGGCGATCCTCGACGCGTACCTGAGCGCCCGTAAGATCAACCGGTTGCAGAAGACGTTCCGGCACAAGAGCCTCCTCTTCTGGCCCGAGACCGCGTGCCTCATTCTCATTGCCGTTTTTATCCTGGCTGCGGCCGCGGCTCCGCATGTTGCCGCAAAGAGTGTATCGGTTGCAGCGGGTGTTGTCGCGGACACGAAATATCCGGCCTATGCGGTTCCACTGTACGAATCGGCCGTCCTGCTCTCTCCGAATGATACTGCCATCCGGATGGATAAAGTCAAAGTCCTGCATTTCATTGGCAGGGATACCGAGGCCCGCTCCGATCTGAGTTATGCGATTGCGACCGACCCTAACGATACCGCCCCGCTGATGATGACGGGAAATCTCCTGTACGACAACGGGGAGTACCAGGCATCCATCAATTATTTTGAGAAGGCACTCGAGCTCAAACCGAAGGAAGCGGGGATCTGGATGCGGAAAGGGGATGCGCAGCTGATGATCGCAGTCGGGGAGATGCAGAAGATGCGGGAGCAGTACAAGACGCTCACGACCGGATCCTACACTGCCGAATCAGCGAATGCTGCACCGGCGAACATAGACGCCTTTGAGTCCATGCAGTCGTACCGCGATGCGATGACGGCCTACAATGAAGCGATCAAACTTGATCCGCTCATGAGCGTGGAGATCTCCGCTCACGTGCTGGCATCCACCCAGACGATGGTGGAGATGTACAACGGCATCCTGACCGATATGGGATCCCCGACCGCCACCACAACGACCATTGCCTGATCACCCGGTGACTTCGGGGTGTCCCCGCATCATCGCTCACATCTGAAACCGTACATAAAAATTCACGCGGATCTGTTTCTTTACGTGACGGGACCGGAAGGTGATACGCGTTCTTGTTGAAAGGTACCCCGTTTTTTTAAAATATGCCTGTGACGGGAATTTTTTGATGCGAAAATGGTAAAAAAAACTGATGGCCGTAAGGGGAGGATTCAGGAACGATTAATTTCCGGACGCGATCCGGAACGCCCCTTCGGGTACGGCGATCTCAAACCGTGCCCCCTTACCCGGCTCGCCGACTTCTCTGATTGTGATGCCGGTGATGTCGAGGATCTCCCGGGAGATGGCCAGGCCGAATCCGGTGTTCTTCCCAAATCCCAGATCGAATATCCTCTCCTTCTCCTCATCGGGTATACCGGCACCATCGTCTTCGCACACAATAATTCGGTCCCCGTTGCGCGATTCAAGAGAGAACCGGGTCGTCTTTACCTCACCGCCATGCCGCAGGGCATTATCGATCAGGTTGAAGAAGACCTTGATGATCAGCGGATCCACAAACACTTCTGTCATGGTGGGAAGATCGTTTTTGAGGGTGACCTCTCCCAGCGTGATCCCCGTGGCTGAGTTATTCACAAGCGTATGAATATTCTGCCAGACCGGTGCATGGACCCCGATCTTCTCGTACTCTTTGGTGAACGCGATCATGGCAGTGATCTGGTTGCTGGATTTGGTGATACCAGAGAAATATTTTTCAAACGAGGGTTCGGGCACTTTCCGGTGTAACAGTTCAACAAAACCGTTCAGTATCTGGAGCTGGTTGTTGATATCATGACGGGTGATACCGGAGAGGAGGTTGAGCTTTTTATTTGCCTGTCGCAACGCGTCCTCTGCCAGTTTGCGATCGCTGATCTCCCGCAGGGAGATAAGGGCCGCCGGAGCATGATGGAACCCGATATGTTTCCCGATGCACTCAATCCAGATCTTCCTCCCGGTGGTGGTGATGGCCTGGTAGTTCATGGGATTACTGTCGATCCCGTGCGCGATCTGGTTGAAGTCATGGATCACCTGGGCCCGTGATTCCGGAGCAACAAAATCCAGTACATTCTTTGTACCGGCCCGATCCGGATGAATCATTGTATCGACAATCCCGGCTGCCGCACGGTTCCGGAAGAGAATCGTCCCGGTCATGTCAACGATCAGGATACCGTCCAGAGAACTCTCAACGAGCGTCCGGAATTTCGCCTCGCTCTCTACAAGAGTCCGCTCTATCTGGAGACGATCGATCTCTGTTGCGGCCTTGAGGGCAATCGTCTCCATGATTTCCTGCACGGCCGGCGATGGCTGAAAGGGGTTCCTTGAAAGTGCACAGAGAATCCCGAGCACCTTCCCTGCCGGGTCCTGCAGGGTTGTTCCCATGTATCCGCGGATATTGAGTTTGGACAGGTCCTTGCTTTCAGGGAAGAGCTGCCTGACATTATCCTGGTACAGGCAGAATCCCTTCTCTTTGACATCTCCGCAGGGGGTTCCTTTGAGTGTGTAGGTGAAATCTGAAACTTCTTTTCCGTCAAGGAGCATGGCCAGGGTCTTCACCGTCTCATTGTCCGGCTGGATCTCCCCGATCATGACGCACTCGCAGCCCAGCCAGGTGCTGATGCTCTCCGTTAATTTCTGGAGAGCATTAAGCCCGGTTGTTGCTGCCATGCTGCTGCCGATGGCCCGGTAAGCGGCCTCCGTGGCCTTGCGTTCTGTGATATCCCGGATGGAGATGAGATTGGCGGTTTTTCCTTCATAGGTGATGATCCTGCCAATGCTCTCGATGTAGATCCTCCTTCCCGTTGCCGTTATCACCTGGTACTGTGCAAGGTAGGCATCATGACCCGTTGCCACCTCGGCAAAATCCCGCATGACATCCTGCCGGGACTCGGGTGCAATAAACTCCATGACATTCCTGCCAGCCAGTCCTGCACACGGATCGACTTCTATTGCGCGGACCGCCGCGTTGTTGGCAAAGAGGATCTGCCCCTGGAGATCGAGAATGAGGATCCCCTCAAGCGAATACTCCACAAGAGACCGGAACTTCTCCTCGCTGGCACGGAGCACCTCCTCATTCTTCATGAGTTCGTCATTATATTGCCGGAGTTCCTCCTCTGTCGCTGTGATCTCTTCGAAGGCGGCATTAAGATCCTCATGTTTTTGCCGGAGTTCTTCCTCAACCCGTTTCAGCTGGGAGATGTCCGTTGACATGGACAGGAGCGCAGGCTGGTCGTTGATGGTGAACGGGATGGCAGAATACTGGATGGGAATCCCGATGCCATCCTTTCCTCTCGGGACCAGCGGCACATTCTCAATTTTTCCCGATGATGATAAGTACGAAGAAAGCTGCTCAATGTCCTTATGGGAGTATATTCCCAACTCCCGTGGGTTCTTTCCCAGAATTTCCGCTTCAGTGAACCCGCTGGTTTTCAGGAAGGCTGCATTGACCTCCAGGAATTTCATATCCGGCACGCTGGTGATGGCAATGGGATAGGGGCTGATCTCGAAGATGCCACGGAACTTGCTCTCGCTCTCACGGACCGCGGCTTCAGCCCGCTTTCTGTCGGTGATATCCCGGATGGAGACAAACATTACTGATGAGTCCTTATACGGGATCTTCTTCCCGAGGCACTCGATCCAGCCCTCCCGCATCGTCTCCGAAATAAATTTGTAGTGAACAAGGTACGCGTCGTTACCCTGTGCGACATTGTTCAGGTCATGCAGTACATTGGCCCGGGATTCCGGGGCGATAAATTCGAGCACGTTCCTCTTTTTGAACATCGTCTCATAATCCGGAATATCGACAATACTGCCGACCGCCCGGTTTGCAAAGAGGATCGTTCCCTTAAAGTCCGTGATGAGAATTGCGTCAAGGGAATATTCAACAAGGGTCCGGAATTTCTCTTCACTCTCATGGAGTGCTGAGGCTGCACGTTTGCGTTCGGTTACGTCCTTGAAGATTTCCCGGGTATATTGTGGCTGCCCATCGGTGATTTTGCAGCTTGAGATACCTTCCACATACACTTTTTTCCCGCTCTTGGCTTTGAAGATCGCGTCAATGATCCCGATATTTTCACCGGCCATTAACCGGGGGAATATCTGTTTGCAGTGTTCCTGACTCTCTTCATGGATGATATCAAAGATCGTGATGTTCGCGAGCTCGTGCTCTTCATAACCGAGCGTATCCTGCCACTTTTTATTGACAAACAGGAAATGCCCGTCAGGAGCCACGCTCTGGATCATGTCGCTGGCATTCTGGAGGTCGTGGTATCGTTGTTCCTTCTCTGCAAGGGATACCTGCGTCCGGTGCATCCTGACAGCCTGCCGGATCTTGTGCGCAAGCTCGGCAAACTGGGCCTTTGGATCGCCGCCTTTCTGGAGATAGAAATTTGCACCGTTGTTGATCGCCTCGATCACGATCTCTTCACGGCCCCGTCCGGTGAAGAGGATGAACGGGACGTCTCCGGAGCGTTCCCGGACCGCTTTTAAAAATGCAATCCCATCCATCCCTGGCATCTGGTAATCGGAGATGATGGCATCGTATGACAGGATCGGGTGGGTGTCAAGTGCTTCCTGCGCTGAAGTCAGCGTCACAACTCTGAACTCTCCTGATCTTTCCAGGAAAGACCGGGCTATGTCAAGGAGGCCCTGCTCATCATCAATATAGAGCACAGAGATCATAGTGACGATCCTGAGAGATGGATGATCTACAGAAGTTTGTTATGATATAAACATATTCCGAAATCATACCCGGTCCAAAATGGTCGTTTTAATGGAAATATTTAGAAAAATGATCCTATATCCGGGTTTAATCCGTTTCTAAACCGCTGATCAGTTTGCTATTACAAAAATATTACGGGGATGGGAAAGATCCGGGCGTTATGTGCCCGGTTTCCCGCATTATCGACCACATCAGGATATCAGAACAAAATCGCGCCAGAACATTCTCTCCAAACCTGAACCGGCCGGTGACACGCTCTCCTGGTACGATTACTTCGCATTAACACCGGCCCGCATGCGGTTATTGTTCCGCATCGATCTCGTACGCACCCTGCGGCACCATGATCTCGAACCGGGCACCCTTGCCTGGCTCACCCGTCTCCCTGATTGTAATACCCGTCAGGGAAAGGATCTCACGTACGAGGAAGAGCCCAAGACCGGTGTTCTTCCCAAACCCCCGGTCAAAGATCTGCCCCTTGTCCTCAGGCGCTATGCCAATCCCGTTGTCTTCCCAGACCACAACCAGATCGCTGCCTTCCTTGTGGGATGACACGCGAATTTCGGTCACCGTCTCCCCATGACGGATGGAGTTGTCAAGGAGGTTGAAAAAAACTCTCTCCAGCATCGGATCGGCACGTATCTGGATCCCCCTGACATCTGCACGCAGGGACATGGTGTCCGGGACATGGGAGCGGGGCATCATGGAGTCCAGATTGAGCCACTGCGGCTCATTCGTCCCGAGATTCTGGTAGATCCGGGTGAACTCGATCTGGGCCTTGATTGCACTGGTTGCATACCGGATCTTATTTAAGTACTCTTCCTGCCCGGGGTCCGTAGATTTTCTCTCGGCGAGTTTCAGGTTCCCGAGAATGACGGTGATCTTGTTGAGCAGGTCGTGACGGGTGATACTGCTCATCAGGGTGAGCTGGCGGTTTGCCCGCTTGAGCGCCTCTTCTGCCTTTTTGCGTTCGGTTGTGTCATAGGCCACACCCCGGAAGCCGATCAGTACTCCATGGGGATCGGTTACCCGTGAAGGGCGGATCTCCATCACCATGTCATGCCCATCGCGGTGACGGGCAATGATCTCAAAGGGTTGCATCGGTACTTCGGGTGATGAGACGAAGTTATTAAGGATCTTCATCACGGTCGGTTGTAACCGTTCGATCACCAGTACCATGATCGATTCTCCGATCAGTTCGTCCGGTTCGTATCCCAGGAGGGTCTTCACGATGGGACTGATATACTGGAACTGCCCCTGTGTGTTGACCTCCCAGATTACTCCCGGGGAGGTCTCCACAAGAGACCGGAATTTTTCCTTGGTCTCCCGGAGGGATTCCTCCGCTTTCCAGATATCGGTAATATCCTGGTTTACACCGTGCATCGTGATGGTTTGGCCCTCTGCATCTTTCTTGATCCCGATACGCACCACGATGTACCGGATCTCACCGTCCCTCCGGATGATGCGGTGCTCGGCCCGGGCCGTGTAACCGGGATCGATTGTTGTTATCGCCCGCTCCGCCTCTTCATAAACCATATGACGGTCATCCGGGTGGACGAATTCACGGGCATACACGTCAACAGGCATCAGGTTGCCGCCTTCCCGGTCCGTTGTTGTGCCATAAAGCGCGTAGAACCGATCATCGAAGGTGAACATGCCCGACGCGACATCATACTCCCAGTTCGTCAGGTGTGCCATGTCCATTGCTTCCCCGAGCATCTGCCGGTTTTCCGTGAGCGCACGCTCCATCTGCATGCGCTCCAGCTCAGCGGCTGCCTTCACGGCGATGATATCCATGATATCCTGCATTGACGGGACGGATGGGAAGGGTGTACGGGACAGCGCACAGAGAAGCCCGAAGACCTGTCCCGCAGAATTCCTCATGGGCGTACCGAGGTATCCACGGATGTTGAGATCGACCAGATCCTTGCTGTGAGGGAAGAGTTGCCTGACATTGTCCTCGTACAGGCAGAATCCCCTCTCTGCGACATCTTCACAGGGAGTCCCTTTGAGGGTGTAGGAATAACCTGTAACCTCCTTTCCGTCAAGGAGCATGGACAGGACTTTTACCGTCTGGTTATCCGGCTGGATCTCTCCGATCATGACGCAGGGAACATCCAGCCAGGAACTGACGCTCCTCGTGATCTGATGGAGAGCGGCGATCCCTGTTGAGCCTACCATGCTCCTGACAATGGTCTGGAATGCCGACTGTGTTGCCGTACGTTCCGTGATATTCTCATCGACCCCGCAGTACCCCGAGAACGCTCCGTTCTCATCGAACATGGGGGTGCCACTCGTGCTGAGGAGAACCGGTGTCCCGTTTTTGTGACGGTTGAGGTTCACGAAATTCCGGAAGGGCTCATGGCTGTCGAACGCCGTACGCGCGAGTGCCTTATACTCGTCCTGCACACCGGCATCGAACAGGTCGTAGAAATGCATCTTTCCCACCAGTTCGTCCGGTGCAAACCCGAGGATATGCCGGATTGCGGGGCTTGAGTACCGGTACACCCCGTTGAGATCGATCTCCCAGATCCAGAAGCCGATATTCTCGCTCACGGCAAGAGAACGCAGCTCGTTTCTTTTCAGTTCGCGCTCGATCTCCTTCTGCCGGGTGATATCGGTGACAATTCCCTCAAGGGTCACCATCTGCCCGCGTTCATCTCGGACGACCATGTTCCTCTGGTTGATCCAGTGGGTAGTTCCGGCCCGGTCGATGATCTGGTACTCGTAGACCGGTGGGACCTCTCCCTGAAGGAGGGTTGTCCATTGTCTCTGGGAGTATTCCCGCCAGGCAGGGTGAGTCAGGGTCCTGATAATGGAGGGGTCAGCATAGAATTCTTCCGGCGTGTAACCGGTCAATGCCAGCGATGCCGGGCTGACATATTCAAAGTTTCCGGCCGGAAGCGACATGCGGTAGATCATATCCGGTGCATGTTCTGCAAGACGACGGAACTTCTCCTCGCTCTCTTTGAGAGCCACTTCAGTCTCCCTGCGCCCGGTGATGTCTTCGATCGTAGAAAGGATATGGGGAGTTTCCCCCATCAGGATCATGCGCGATGAGAAGAGGCAGGCCCGGATCTCACCGCTCCGGATCCGGCACGAGAGATCCATACCCTGGATCTCCCGGTGGCTCCTGAGTGCGGCGATCAAGGCCTCCCGCTCACAGGGATCGGGGAATAATGCCAGCTGTTCAGCGGTCTTTCCGATCGCATCGTCGCGGGAATACCCGGTATTTCGCACGAAGGCCTCGTTGACATCCACGAAGGTTCCGTCTGCTGCCGATACGAGCGTGAGGGCGATCGGGCTGCCCTGGAAGACGGTTGAGAATTTTTGCTCTGATTCGCGGAGCACCCGCTCGTTCTTCTGGAGCTCTTCATAATTCTGGCGCAGTTCTTCTTCGCCCGCGGTGAGTTGTTCGAACGCTGCATGGAGTTCCTCATTCTTCTGGAGCAGATCCTCCTCCATCTTCTTCCGTGCAGAGATATCGACAATGACCCCCCGGAACCCGGTGAGCGTGGTATCCTTGAAGATCGGGGATGAGTAGATGATCACCGGGAAGGTGCTGCCCTCCTTGTTCAGGGCAGTGTATTCCTGCGGCTCGAACGTGATGCCGCACAGCTGTTTCTGCACGATCTCCCTGACGGTTGCATGCTGGGATGGTATGATGAAGGAGAGGGCATTGATCCTGGTCTTAATATCTTCTTCCGTGACTCCGAATACTGCAAGAGTACGCCGGTTGGCATACGTGATCCGGAATTCCGTATCCAGCTCGAAGATCATCTGGGGGAGGAGTTCGGCAAGGTCGCGGTACTTGGCCTCGCTTTCTATGAGGGCAGCATCCGCCTTCCTGCGTGCGGTGATATCCTCAAAGATTGTGGCAAAACTCCCTTTGGCCGGGCAGTATGCCGAGATGGAGATGTGCCGGTCAAGGGGTGGGAAGTACGTCTCGAAGATCTCCGGCTCACCGGTCAGGGCAACCCGGGCATAGCGCTCAAGATACGGAGGTTCGGCAACACCGTACGCTTCACGGCTGGTCTTCCCGATCACGCGGTCCCGGGATATGCCGAGATGGTTCTCGAACGCCGGGTTGGCTTCAACAATGACATAGTCCACCGGAATACCCGCTTCATCATAGGTGAGGGTATGGAGAGCGGCCCCTTCCGTCATATTTGTATAGAGCCTGGAGAACCTGGCTTCGCTTTCCCTGGTTTTTTCTTCTGCCTGCTTACGCTCGCTGATATCCCGGAAGTACCAGATCCTCCCGAAATATTTCCCCCCCTCTCCCAGCATCGGGCTCGAGAACCGCTCCAGCACTCTCCCGTCTTTCAATGGGAGTTCCTCAAAACTCTTCTCCTCCTTGTGATCGTAGAGATACCTGACCCGGGAGAGGAACGCGTCCGGATCGGCAAGCTGTTCATTGACATAGTGCAGGACCGGGGCATCTTCCCGGGCGGCGATGAGACTGTCCGGAACACCCCAGATCCGGATAAAGTTCTGGTTATAATTGAGGATTTTACCATTCTCATCTACTATGAGGATCGCATCAAGGGTGGTCTCCTGCTGGGTGGAGAGGATGATATTTTTGAATGCGATCTCATCTTCACCCCGTTTGCGCCCGGTGATATCCTGAATCACTCCCCGGATCCTGATCAGATTGCCCCCGGCATCTGTTTCAAGCCGGGCCATGGCATGGATCACCCGGGCAGGCGATCCGTCTGCGGGATTGATCCCGTACTCAAGGTTATACTCATCTCCCTTCGTGATCAGGTCAACAAGTGCCTGGTGGACCCGCTCACGATCCGGGATGCAGGCTTCGATCTCCGCGATAGGGTGATCACCTGCCACCGGTGGGAACCCGAAGATTCGCAGTCCTTCGGCAGATCCCCAGATAGTATCCGTATTGAGTTTGTATTCCCAGCTGCCGATGTAACCGATCTCCTGCGCCATCACCAGGCGCTCTTCATTGATCCGGAGTGTACGTTCACTCTCCCGCAGTGCCTCTTCCGCTTGTCTGCGTTCGGTGATGTCCCGGATCGATTCGATGGCCCCCACAATGGCGCCTTCGTTATTATAGAGGGGGGCCGCCATGCCCCAGAGGATGCAGGTCTTTCCTTTCGGTGTTGCGTCGACAGTCTCCCCGGTCAGGATCTCCCTGTTTATCTGGACCGAGGAATATCTCTTCCTGATCTCATCCGGTGATGAAAAGACCAGATCGATCAGGATCGACCGGCGCATGCCATAGAACGGGACCGCGTACTCGTACTCCCCTTTCCCCAGCATATCTCCTGCCACACGGCCGGTCATCTCTTCCATGGCCCGGTTCCACGAGATCACATGCCCTGACTTGTCGATGGCAAATGTGGCATCGGGAAGGAAGTTGATGATGTCAAGGAGCCGTTTCTCGGATTCCGTGCGCTGGTGCTCCGCTCTCCTCCGGGCAACCGCCTGCCGTATCTTGTGCGCCAGCTCGGCAAACTGGGCCTCCGGCTCACCACCTTTCTGGAGATAAAAATCTGCGCCATTGTTGATGGCTTCGATCACGACCTCCTCGCGGCCCCGGCCGGTGAAGAGGATGAACGGGATGTCACCGAACCGTCGCCGGACCTCTTTTAAAAACTCGATCCCGTTCATGCCCGGCATCTGGTAATCGGAGATGATGGCATCGTACGATGCGATCGATGCGGAGGCCAGCGCATCCTCTGCTGACGCCGATATCCCGACTTTGAACTCGCCGGACTCTTCCAGGAAGAGCTGTGCTACTTCAAGGAGGTCCTGTTCATCATCAACACAAAGAATGGAGATCATCGCGCAGGCCGAATAATATTAATGATATAGACAAGATTACGAAGATAGAAAAAGATTGTCGTATGGTACTCCCTTTTGCTCAACGGTAATCTCAACCGGGAGTCCTTATTCCGGTTCGCCCCGGCACGAGGGTCTCGCAGGAATGCTCTCTCTTCACAAACGGGGTGACCTGCGGTCGGAAATGTTTTTCTTCAATACTCAGGCAATCCCCGGCATAATGGTCGGGCAAGGTGCCTCCGTGCAGTTGGCGGTACTTCATACCATCCCGGCTTCAGCGTGCGGGGAATTTCCCGGACCTCTGGTATATCTGCCCGGGCCCCGCACTTTTTGCACTTCCAGCCCTTCCCCTTGCCGTCGCTCGTCATCCTCTTGGTGCAGGAGGTGCAGACCGGTGGGCGGATGGTCGTTGTGTTTGCGAGAGCGATGACCTGGATCTTTTCCAGGTTGATGCTCTCTTTCTTGTAACTCCCGCACACCCTCACGTCATCACCACGGACAAGCTGGCGGATCATCTGCCGGAAATTTTTTGTTGGCTCATACGCCATGCACCGGACGATACGATCACCATCGCGGAGCGTGAACGAGACGTGCCCCCCGGTGCCGGTCTCCGGTGCGGTATCAACAATCCCCCGGACCCGGTATGAGAGCCCTTCCCGGAGCGAATCACTATGCGCATCGAGCAGGTGGGCATCGGTGCCCTGGTTCGTCACCCAGATCTGTTCGATACCGGGGGGTTCCGATCGGATCATCTGCCGGGCAGTCATCACCCAGCGCGGGCTCTCGCCCCGGATACCGAACAGGACCGGGTCGGGCGTGTGCGGCACGCAGACCACGACATCGTTTGTTCCATCCACCGTGTCCCACGTATGCGGGAAGGTCGCAGCCTCCGCATCGAACAGGCTCTGCCGCTCTACGGTGCGGGGCGTGCCAAATCTCCCCGGTTCACGGTATACGAGTATCTCGGATGTCTTGTCCGGAAGGCTGCTTGCCACCGCAGCGGTTGCCCCGATCAGTCCGCGGCGGTTCTTCCAGCCCCGGTACCGGGCGCCGGCAGCATCGAGAATTGCCACGGCCTCATCGATCTCGCAGAAGTTCGTCACCGCTTGTTCGTAGAATGCCGGGTCCAGCGGTGCATCAACGACAACAACACCCGGATTCGTATTCTCGCAGGAGAAGTCAGCGAGTTCCTCCACCAGCGTGCATGCGATTGCAAACGCACAGTCGGGATCTCCTTTCACATCGAGCATGATCGCGGCATTCCCCCGGGTCTTGAACGTGACATTCGGGTTGAGCCGGACGAGACGCGCCTCGCGTACCTGCATATGCTCATGAATCAGCCTGCGGGCAAGTACTGCCCCAAGGTACGTGGTGCACATTCCCTGCGGCGAATCCGTGTCATCAATGCCGATCAGCATGTCTATATTAATATATGGGAGCGCTTAATCCATTTGTATTCACATGTCCCAGGACCGCCAGCTCCAGCTGGTTACGAGTGTCATGATCACGGCAGGCTTCGATGTCTCCGAGCGCTTCACCCTGCGCCCGCGGAGTTTCGACCTTATCGCGCGGAATGACGGGACGCTGCTCGTGATCAAGGTGGTCTCCCATATCGACTCGGTAAGTGAGGAGGTCTCCTTTGACCTTGAGTTGATCTCCCGCCTGCTCGGGGGCATCCCGCTCATTGTCGGTGAGAGGGCCCGTGACGCGGAGCTGGAGCGGGGAGCGGTTTATATCCGGTACGGGATCTATGCCATCAGCCCCTCAACGCTCTATGATTATTTCGTAGAGAAGATTCCACCGCTTGTCTATGCCTCGCCCGGCGGGTTGTATGTCAACATCAACGGCGATGCCCTCAAGGATCTTCGCGAGAAGCGCAATATGTCGCTCGGCGACCTCGGGCATGTGCTCGGGGTATCAAGGCGCACGATCAGCAAGTACGAGAGCGGGATGGGAACAACGCTCGAAGTGGCGATCCGGATTGAGGAGTTCTTTGATACCGGGGTGGTCGAATCGATCGACCTGATCCGGGACGAACTCCCGAAAGTGATGGAAACTGAGAAGAAGGAGACCGGCTCGTACCTGCAGAGCCCGATGGATTTCCTGCAGCAGATCGGCGTCTCGCTGCATACGCTCCACGGTGCACCGTTCCAGGCGCTCCTCACCTTCGACCGGCATACGATCCTCACGGGCTACGGCCCTGCGCAGAAAGTGGTGAAGCGGGCTGCGCTTATCGGCAACCTCTCCCAGATAGCGAAGAAACATGCGATGTGTGTCATCACCGATCACCAGAAAGAGCAGAAGATCGGCCGGACGCTTGTGATCAGCGAGAAGCGCCTGCATAAAATCGAAGACGGATTTGAACTTCTCGACCTGCTGGGTGAATGATTTTTCAATAATGTATATATAGAACCACAAACCACTTTTAGTGCTAAAAGTGGTGATTTTAAATGTCACAACAACTTGGAGGACAGCAGATTCTTATTCT
>Ga0265296_1004092_pt1 | contig 12915 bp, 16 predicted proteins | sample MunlanPumphouse1_FD_189073 | JGI IMG/M metagenome (GOLD analysis project Ga0265296, IMG submission 189073) | Groundwater microbial communities from a municipal landfill in Southern Ontario, Canada - Pumphouse #1 | ecosystem: Environmental > Aquatic > Deep subsurface > Groundwater | place... | reverse complement strand
TCGCCAAAGAAACGATCCATCGACCTTGTGGAAATGGAATCCGAGATCAACCGGACTGCCGGTGGGCGTGTTTCCGTTGCCATCAAACGCTGGGCGGATCGCGCAGAGGTGGAAACCCTTAAATCAAACAAAGCGCATAAAAAATACAGGATCCTTGTCGAGGTTGAAGGCGTAGTATCTGCGGATGAGTTCGCAAAAGCCGTAAAAACCCTGCATGGCGTCACAATATTCCAGCGCACGCCCGAAAGGGTTGCACACCGGCGGGCTGATAAGGTCCGCGAGAGAAAAGTTCTCGATATTGAGTGTGTGGGGGAACAGGACGGAACATTCATTGTTGAAGTCCTCGGGGAAGCCGGCCTCTACATCAAAGAACTCGTATCCGGGGATTCGGGGCGAACGCATCCAAGTCTTGCCGAGATCCTGCAAAAAAAGACTCACGTCACCAGCCTCGACGTAACACAAGTGGAAGGAGCAAAGGAGGGAGAATAAATGGCACATCACAACGGCCCACGAAAGAAAACACGGTATAAGTTCAAGAAAGATTTACGAGAGAGAGGGCTGCCCCCGTGCACCTGCGTTATCCAGAGATTTGAGATCGGCGACCGGGTACACATTGTCTGTAACCCCAGTGTCCAGAAGGGCATGCCCCACCGCCGTTTCCACGGCCTGACCGGGACCGTTCTCGGCCAGCGCGGCCGGGCATGGATGCTCTCGATCCGCGACGGCAACGCCGACAAGATCGTCATCTCAAGACCGCAACATCTAAAAGCCCAAAAGTAAATTCACTTTCAGGTGATTGGCATCAAAGTAAAGGGTATAATTAGCGAAGAGAAGGTCACACTTCCCGAGATGCGCAGCGTTCTTTTACGGGTAGAGTCCGAGCGACTGGCTGCCGAGAAGGAGATGTCCTACGAGTTCAGGCGCAGTATTGAGCATGCCAATCAGCTTTCCAAAACCGATCCGGAGAAATCCCGCGATCTTGTGACAGAACTGTCCAAGATGGAGAAGATGAAACCCGAGATTGCGTACCGGATTGCCAATATCATGCCCAAGACCCGCGATGAAGTCCGGGCCATCTTTGCCAAAGAACGGTTCACCTTATCTCCCGAAGAGATCGATGCGATCATCGAACTGGTAACAACACACTTCTGAGGTGTGGTAGATGAAGGCCGAGAAGAAAGAGGTCAATGCGATCGTACTGGATGTCCTGATGAAAGGCCATTCGGATGATCCCCGACCCCAGTTCAAGCGTGAACCGATTGTCCAGGCCATGGGCCTTGAACAATTCAAGCTCCTTGAGCTCGTGCCAAAACCTACTGCCATTATCGACCTCCACGAGAAGGTCTATATCGGCGATGCGGAACGCGAGAAGGTGGAACGTGTCAAGCGGCGTATCGGTTATGCCGATCTGACCCCCACTGCAAAAGGGGAACTCCCGTTCATTATCGAGAAGATTGTCAAGGAGCGTGAGCCGGAGTATGTCACGTTCTTTAACAAGTCCATCTCGATTACGCCCAAACTCCACATGCTTCACCTGCTGCCGGGTATCGGCAAGAAGCTGATGTGGGAGATCTTAGAGACCCGGGCCCGGAAGCCTTTCGAGAGCTTTGCAGATCTCTCTCTTCGGATCAAATCGATCCCGCACCCGGAGAAGATGATCCAGGCCCGGATTATCGAGGAACTCCAGGACAAGGACGTCAAGTATCACCTCTTTACCACGAAATGAAAGCGCACCACGACCAGCACTTTCTCGTTGATATCAACGCGGTAAACCGCATTGCGGACCTTGCCGAAGTCAGTGGAAGGAAGGTGCTTGAGATCGGGCCGGGCAAGGGTGTCCTGACCCGCGCCCTGCTCGATCGTGGCGCCATCGTGCATGCGATCGAACTCGACGGGTTGCTCTGCGAGCAGCTTAAGAGTACTTTTTCTCAGGAGATTGCCTCCGGCCAGCTCACGCTTCAGCATGGCGATGCGACCCGCTGCGACATTCCTCCGTTCGAGATAAGCGTCTCAAACCTTCCCTACTCAGCGTCCTCGAAAATTACGTTCCGGCTGCTGGAGATGGGATTTGAAGTGGCGGTGCTGATGTACCAGGCCGAGTTTGCGGACCGTATGGTGGCTAAGGCGGGAACAAAGGACTGCGGGCGGCTCTCCATCATGGTGCAGACCTATGCTGCGGTGCAGTCGTGTTTCCGCCTGCCCCCGCAGTGTTTCTCGCCCAAACCCGAGGTGAACTCGGCTGTTGTGAAGATCTTTCCCCGCGAACCGATCTTCTACATCAATGACCGGCGCCTGTACGCAAACGTGGTCCTGGCGCTCTTCTCCCACCGGCGCAAGACCGTCAGGAACTGCCTGCGGGGTTCTGCCAGCATGCTTGGTGAGGCATGGGTGCAGCGGGTGATTGCAGGCCTGCCGGACGAGATCCTGCAGAGCCGCCCCGAGGCATTATATCTTGAGGATTTCGCCACGATAGCGAATATCACGTAAACCGCGGCCCCGGCACTTTTTTAATACTCCCGCATGATCTTTATCGCGCAGAACTTCCCGCACATCGTGCATTCGGTTTCCCCATCTGTCAGTTCCCGTGCCCTGTCGGGGTCTATGGCACACTGGATCTGCCCTTCGCGGTCAAGGTCTGCCCGAAGTACGGCGACTTTCCTGTCCTGCGCATCCCGGCCGTATTTGACCGTATCCCCGATATGTGCCGCAATCCGGAATGCAATCAGTCCCTCTTTTACTGCATCCGGCCCCGGGAGACCGAGGTGTTCTGCCGGGGTGATATAACAGAGATAATCTGCCCCGGCTGCACTTGCGGCGCTTCCCCCGACTGCCCCGGCAATGTGATCGTACCCGGCACCGATATCCGTGGGCAGCGGCCCGGCCACGAAGAGCGGGAATGGCGACTGTCTCTTCTGGTACCGGATATATGCAGCAATGCGGTCACAGCGGATGTGCCCCCCGCACCCTTCGATGATTACCTGGACCCCGCTCTCCAGCGCCCGGTGCGCAAGGGCAACATTCTGCCGGATCTCGGCAGTCTGCATGGCATCCTTCCGGTCATGGATGCAGCCGCTCCGGGCCGTGTTGCCAAGCGAGAGAACGATATCATGCTCCCGGCAGATCGAGAGGACCTCATCGAACCGTTCCACGAACGGGTTTTCGCACTGGTGGATGAGCATGTAAGCGCTGGTGATCGAGCCCCCCTTGGAGACCATGCCGAGCACCCGTCTCTTTTTTCTGAACCCGTCAAGCATTGCCCGGTTCACGCAGTGGACGACCCTGGAACTGATCCCCTGCTCTGCCTGCATGCGAAGGGTTGCAAAGATATCATCCGGGGTCATCTCCTCAAGCCCGTTCTCCACGACCGCCTGGTATACCGGGACCGTGGTGATGGGGAGCGTGGTGTTTGCAATGATCTCCCTGCGGATCGCGTTGATGTCCCCGCCCATTGAGAGGTCGCTGATCGTGTCGGCCCCGAATTCCTCGGCAATCCGGGCTTTCTGTAACTCTTCGCTGACATCCGCTTTCCCGGTTGAGGTGCCGAGATTGACATTGATCTTGGTACGGAGCCCCCTGCCAATACCGGTCGACCGCTGTCCCCTCTGCATGATCACAACGCTGCCTTCCGCGACCTGCTGGCAGAGGACGGTAGGATCGATCCCTTCCACCCTGGCAACCTCCTTCATCTGGTGTGTGATGACTCCTTTCTGTGCATAATCAGCCTGTGTCTTCATGGATGCGGCAACGCTCCCCGTGTCGGTACTATTGGTATTCCCGGTTTATTGATACGCGCATGTATGTCTGGTGGGGATATCCGGCATCTGGCCGCAAAAGGGAGAACGGCTCCCATGGAACTAATAAACTGTCGGTGAGTTTATACATGCACCGGCCCACAGGATCCCGTTCCCGGGGAAATTCAGGGCTGTATCGGGCGCCGATAACTCCTCATATCTCCGTTACATCCACGTTCCACCGATCTCTTATTGCCCATACAACCCAACCATTCCCGTACACATGCACTATGACCCCGGACAGGTGTACCAGCCTGAAGCCGATACGTACCTGCTGCTCGATGCAGCCCGGTTGGAAGTGAGGCCCGGTGACCGGGTACTGGAGGTGGGCACGGGCTCAGGTTGTATCGCACGGGAGCTGGCGAAGGTGACCAGTACCGTGGCAACGGATATCAACCCTCACGCTGCGAGGTGTGCCCATTCCGCAGGGATTGATGTGGTCCGGTGCAACCTCGTTGACCCGATACGGGGAATGTTCGATCTTGTTATCTTCAATCCCCCCTACCTCCCCACGGAGCCGCACGAACGGATCGATGACTGGCTTGAGTATGCCCTTGATGGCGGGGAAACCGGGCGGGAGACAATCGAACGGTTTGCAGCCGGTGTGCCACGTGTGCTCGGCCCCGGGGGGAGGATCCTGCTGCTCATCTCGTCACTGACCGGACCGGAAAACGTAGATACACTGTTTGCTTCCGCGGGATTTACGTCGGAAATTATCCGGCGGGAAAACGTGGAGGATGAGATCCTGTATGTCCTGCGGATTCACCAATAATCCGCTCATCAGACGATCAGCCGTCTCCGCATCAGGTTGATGGAGAGCAGGCAGAAGATTGCGGTCACCGCTGCTATCCATGCGAAATTGAGAAGGATCGTCCACGAGAGGGCAGGCAGCGTGAGCATCCGCATAATGGCAACGAGGTGCGTGAGCGGGAGCAGGGCAAGCGCGATGTACTGGAGAAAGACCGGCATCAGCGTGAGCGGGAAGAATGTGCCCGAGAAGAGTGCCATGGGCGTGATGAAGAGGAATGCCGGATAGTTCAGGGTGTCGATGCCGGGGCTGATGGAGGTGAAGCACATCGCAATGCCGGCAAACATCAGGCCCCCGATGAACGCAAGCGGGATTGCGAGCAGAGCAAGGGGAAGGGAGATCACGCCGAATGCTGCGAGCACGGGCAGCATGATGAGCACGTAGATGACGCTTCGTGTTGCCCCCCAGAGCAGTTCTCCCGCGATCACGTCCTCGATCGATAACGGAGTTGCGATCATCGCATCGAAACTCTTCTGGTAATACATCCGGACATAGGAGCCGTAGGTGCACTCGAAGAATGCGGAGTTCATGATTGCGATGGCGAGGATCGCCGGGGCAATGAAGTTCACGTAGGGGATGCCCTCAATCTCTTTCACGTATGACCCAATACCAAGGCCGATGGCGAAGAGGTAGAGGAGGGCTTCGATCAGCGGAGGAAAGAAGTTCACCTGCCAGGTCCGGACAAAGACCACCATGTTCCGGTACCAGACCTTCCATGCCCGGCGGGTGATTCTGGGAATTGAGAGAAGAGTCGGCATGGCTACTCCCGGAGGTTCCTCCCGGTCAGTTTCAGGAACACATCCTCAAGGGTTGCGGGCCGGGTGATCACCCGCTCCGGTGTGCACCGGTCGAGCACGGTGCGTGCGATCTCACGGGCCGAATCGGTGGCGATCTGGATCATGTCACCGGTCTTCTCAAACGGTATTCCCAGATCTGTGAGACACGCGATCACGTCATCGCCTGAATCAACCTCCACGATCTCGTGGCCGACATGCTCCCGGACAAGGTCCGCAGGTGTACCTTCGACCAGGATCTTCCCGTTGTCCATGATCACGAGCCTGTCGCAGAGACGCTCCGCCTCATCAAGATAATGGGTGGACATGACGATGGTATTGCCCTGGGCCTGGAGGCTCCGGAGTTTCTCCCAGATCAGGTGCCGGGCCTGCGGGTCGAGACCGATCGTGGGCTCGTCGAGGATGAGCAGATCAGGGTTGTTGACGAGTGCCCTTGCAAGGATCAGGCGCCGCTTCATGCCGCCGGACAACTTGTCGACCACGACGTCGCGCTTCTCTTTCAGCTGGACAAAATCCAGCAGTTCATCGGCTCTCTTTGCTGCGGCCTCTTTCGGGATATCGAAGTATGTTGAGTAATAGAAGAGGTTCCCGAAGCAGGTGAAGTCCGGGTCGAGATTGGTCTCCTGCGGGACAACACCGAGACGCTGCTTGATCTCTGCAGGATTTTTGTCCGGGTCCATGCCGAGGACGCGGAGGGAGCCTGACGTACGGGGGGAGACGCAGGCGATCATCTTCATTGTCGTCGTCTTGCCGGCACCGTTGGGACCGAGAAACCCGAAGATCTCACCATTCCTGATCGTGAACCGGATGCCATCAACGGCAACGGTAGTCCCATATGTCTTTTTCAGGTCACGGGCTTCGATGATGTCGGGAACGGTCTCACCTCCTCAATCAGAACATCGGTGGATGTACTAGAAAATGTTCGTGATTGGGACACCAGGGAAATATAATCAGCCAAGAGGTTCTGGCTTGATAAGCACAATGCCTGCGATGAGCACGGCAAGGAGTGCAACGGTCCCAAATAATGTAACCGGATCTACGGTGTCGACATTGTAGATGAGGACATGCCTCACCATGCCCGTGAGTCCTGCAATGAGGAGTGCCCGGACCTCGACGTGTTTTGTCTTGAAATAGACCGTCACGGTCTCGAAGAGCACGATGATGGTGATGGTCAGGAGCAGAGCATAGATCACGTTGACGAGCCCGTTGGCAAAGTCACGGGTCATGATCATCTGGGCAATCAACTGGAGTGCGTCCCAGACCGAGAAGGCGGCGATGATCGTGAGCAGGATTGCCACGATGGTGTAAAGGATCATCGGTACAAGTGAAAAGAAGAATATGAGGTGATCCATGATCGATTTGTTGGAATCCATAACAGACCTCGAAGTATCTTTTACTTCAGTGTAGAATCGCAAGGGTAAAGAAAATATGGGGAAAAAAGAATTCCTTCCCTTGTCCCTCATCGTTCGAGCCGTCTGATGGCAGCATCTGCGGCTTCGCGGACTTCCGAGAACGGATCGCGGGCCAGCGCTTTCAATGGTTCCACGGCACACCGGTTCCCCAGTCTCCCGAGAACCACTGCGGCGCCAATTCGCACTTCCATCTCCTTGTCCGCAAGAAGGCGGATAACTGGGATCGCGGACCCCGGATCCTTAATTTTCCCGAGTGCGGCAAGTGCTGCTGCACGGACCGTTGGGTCTGCATCGTCCAGCGCCCGGATAATGTGCGGGACCGCAGATTCGTCGCCGATCCGCCCGAGTGCCTGCACGACTTCGCACCGGACTGCCGGGTGGGGATCGGCGAACGCCTCAGCGAGTGGCGGGATCGCGGCCACGTTGCCGGATTTCCCGAGAGCCGCCGCTGCCTCCCGTCGTTTTGCCACGCTTCCCGCCTTCAGGCCGGTAATGTAAGGTGTGATATTTTTCATAGGGGCAGGCATTCCCTCCCGCTAATGTTCACACTCATACCCGGACTCGTACGCAGAGATGACTTTCTGCGCTACCTCCGGTGAGATCCTGTCGTGGACATGGTGGACGAACGCTTCCACATCTTCGACCGGCAGGCACCCGAGGCTCTCTTCACCCTTCTGGATCAGGTCGGTGATATAGGTGAGTTCTTCCGTACTCAATTGGCTGATGCGCCGGATAAAATCCTCAGAATCCTCGGAGAAGTGGTTGGAGACCGGAGGCAGGATGGAGTGGAACATGTGACCGGAACCTGAACAGGTCAGTTCGCCGCATTCCGGTGCAAGCTTCTTCAGGATTGCAATGTCCTTATCGTCGAGTTCACGTGGCATGGTGGATGTACCTGATCACTATGTTCCGGGCTCTGGAATAAACATGCGGGAAGGACACCGGTCACTCTCCCGGTCTGGTTCGGTCTCATCATTGATACGGCATTCGCCCCGGTCTTTTGATCTGGAGGAGTAACTGATACCGTCAGCACAGGTTGGCATACGCTCTCATATGCTGTTCTAGCCGATTCTCATCGGTTTTAAAAAAAGAGATCAGAAATATTTTCCAAGCCAGTTCTTGATTCCCGCAAAAAATCCTCCGGAACTTTTGGAACCCCCGGATTTGGAGCTTCCGGACTTCTTTGATGAGCGGGGTTCTATGGTCTGCGCGTGGGAGATGGTCCGTTTGATCGGGGGTGATCTGGGTTCGGGAATATCCCGGAGCACGGGTTCCGGGTCGTAACCGGTCGGTTCAAAACCCCAGGCAAACCCGATCTTGTAGGACTCTTCGTTCTGCCGGATCCAGTTGGCAGCGTTCATATACCCGCGATCTTCGGCCTTCTTGATAGTATCTTCGTGATCCTGCGTGAAATGGATCTCACGCTGGAGGGCGACTAACTCCTCATAGGCCTTTCCGGGAACCTTGATCTTCTCCCTGCTCATAACTTCTCGTATAGGGTTATGCTGGGATACGATATTTAATCCTTCCTTTGAAAAACCTGTATATTACGGGTGAATTGCACTATAGATTCAGTAAACCGTCTCACCCTCATCGCAGAATATTGATATGGATCACCGCTAATGGTTCACCATACCAGAATGGAGGCGTCAGGATGGCAAAGATCACGTATGAAGGTGATGATTTCAAGCGAATGCCCCGGTCGGATATGGTTGCTCTGGAACGTCTTGTGGCGTCCGGGAAGCTGGGGATCCACGAGGTAAAGTACAAGGATACCAAGTTCAAGGTCGAGATCAAGAAGAAAGGTATGGAAACCGTTGTCAAACGATTCCGGGCAATGTGAATGCCGGAACTGGTTTGAATTTTTTTTACAATTTTATTTCAGGATGCATGTGCCCGCGGACTTTTAAGAAACGGCATGGCGATTGTCTGTCGGAAATTCATGCCATTTACCCGATTGGGGATGATGTAAGACTACGGGAGATGATTCCGGGCATCCTGCGGGTTTACAAGAGAGCGATGGGTATCTGATAATTTCTTTTTTGATTGGTTCCGGTTTTGATGCGACCGGGTTGATCTTTCCAGTTCTGGTGACCGTGGCGTGGTACGCACAAGCACGGGTCTTTGATTTTCACCGTAGTGGGGGGGTCGCGTGGGTACAGAATGCGGGTCGGCATTTAGTATGACAAAAATAACCGGATTTGTTCTGAATTTTTTTAACCGGATCTTGCCCAATATTTTTTGAACGCAAAACCGATCGCGATTGAAAACCGGATCCGGATCAACCGGACCTTGCGTAAATTTTTCAGAGCAGACTTTGATTGAAAATTTTTCAGCAGACCTTGATGATGAAAAGTTAAATGGATCTGTCTGAACCTGCATCAGGAAAATTCCTCTCCGACGTGAAGAAATATGGGAAAATAACCAGACCCTGTTTAAAATTTTTTAGGCAGACCTTGATTAAAATATTTTCAGCAGACTTTGATTGAAATTTTTTTGCCGGACCTTGCTTGAAAAATAGTTGTCGCGATCACGATTGCGATTGAAATGCTGATCCGGATCAATCGGACCTTGCACAAAAATTTTTGAGCAGACTCTGGTTGTGAAAAGTTAATCGAGTATACATATTGCGTTGCGATGCCCTACGCGCAAAAGGTCTGTCGACTTTTGCGCTACGCATTTACCGGTTCTCAGATCAAGAACCTTGCCCAGCGAGGCCCCGACGAGGCGGCCGAGCGACTCCCTGCCACGCAGGGAGGGGGTGGCATCGTAATTAAAGTACAATTTACGGTCTGGTCTCGTGACAAGGGAACTCCCTTCCCGAACCTCAATGAAAAACTTGATCTGGACGATCTCTGCCCTAAAAGCACAATGACAAAGCAATTCTAGAAAAAAGTACGCTAGTATCAATCAATGGCGAAATGAATCATCTTACCTACATTCCCCTATATGACCCCCAATAAGATATCACATTAGTGTTACAGTATGGATTGTAACAGGACAACAATGTCTAACTACAAATTTAAAGAAATTACAAAGTATGTTGAGCTACCAACATCAAAGTGGAAAGTTTGGACTACCGAAAAGTTTTGGCAGAAACTAATAGATTTTCCATATGCCCCTTCTGATGCTGAAATTCAAGATCGATTTCATATAATTAGAACGAACAGTGTCCCAAAATCCCGCGATCTTAATCATGATAAATCCGTTCTGGTAATAAATTACCAATACACTCTTGATTGGTCTATTGTCCCATTCAATTTTCAAATGATTACGTACTTAGGGAAATATGAATATATATATAAAATGATTGATGAATAAACTCTTTTTTGATGAAAAATTATTCATTAATTCCATAACTGCGCTCTTTGAGAGTAAAGTTAATGCATTGAATCATTGGAGTAAAAGTGCTGTTATGGAGAATGTCGTTGACTAGCGCTCTTTTAAAAAAGCGATTTAGAGAATCAATCAATCAGAAGAAGATGCTGCTAAGGGGATTCGAACCCCTGTCGCGAGCGTGAGAGGCTCGCATGATTGGCCGGTCTACACTATAGCAGCAGTTGCTCACTTAATTGGGCGATATGCGTACTTATAGTTTTTTACCTCGCACATTCGGGTGGCGGATTACGATGGGGTCAACGCTGCCACAAACAACTATATCTCGCACATACGGCGAATAATATAGGAATGAGTAGTCTTGAAGAACAGATCAAGGAGCTTGAAGACGAGTTAGTCAAGACTTCCTATAACAAGGCTACCTCGAAGCATATCGGAAGAGTCAAGGCCAAGATCGCCCGGCTCAAGGATGAAGCCGTCGACCGCGCCATGAAATCCGGCGGGGGCAGTGAAGGCTACCAGGTCAAGAAGTCCGGGGATGCGACCGCGGTGCTCGTGGGATTCCCGTCAACCGGTAAGAGTACGCTCTTAAACAAGCTGACCGGTACCGAAAGTGCTGTTGCCGCCTATGCGTTCACGACGCTCACGGTGGTCCCGGGTGCCCTGGAGCACAAAGGGGCAAAGATCCAGTTGCTCGATATCCCGGGGCTTATCGCCGGCGCTGCCATGGGCAAGGGCCGGGGCAAGGAAGTGATCGCCGTCGTCCGTGGGGCGGACATCGTCATCATCCTCGTGGATGTCTTCAACGAACGGCACTTCGATGTGCTCATCAAAGAACTCTATGACGCCGGTATCCGGATCAATGTCCCGAAACCGGACATCACCATCAAGAAGTCCTCGCATGGCGGTATCCGGCTCAACGCGGTCGGTACTCTGGATCTCGATATCGAGGAAGTCCGGTCGATTCTCTCGGAATCTAAGATGATGAACGCCGACATCCTGATCCGTGGGAACGCCACGCAGGACGACCTCATCGATGCCCTGCAGGGTAACCGGGTCTATATCCCGGCGTTCATCGCGGTCAACAAGGTCGATCTCGTGGACAAGGAACGGTACCTGGAGATAGAGCACGATATAGGGGAGCGGTTCGGCAGCCCGCCGATCATGATCTCGGCCCACGCGGGCTACCATACCGAAGAGCTCAAGGATGCCATCTACGACTGCCTCGGGTTCATCCGGGTCTACCTCAAGCCCTATGGTGAAGAAGCCGATCTTGAGGAGCCCCTCATTATCCGGAAGGGCAGCACGGTCGAGGATGTCTGCATCAAACTCCACCGGGACTTTGTCCAGAAATTCCGGTATGCCCGTATCTGGGGAAAATCCGTCAAGCATCCCGGCCAGCGTGTAGGGCTCTCCCACACGATCATTGATTCGGATCTCCTCTCGATCATTGTTGAACGCTAGGCAGACTCTTTTTTTTAGAGATATCAGGATTGGGAACGGATGGCATCGAGCACGACTGCGAGCGGGGCCGTGGTCTTGATCCCATACCCTGAGAAGTGTGTACGGCTTGCCGGATACCCCTCTGCAGTAATGCGGCTGAGTACCGTGGCGATCTCCGGCGGTGAACAGCCCAGCCGTTTTGCAAGTACATGGTAGTCGTAAAAGCCCGGGAACGGGAGCTCTTCCATGCAGGTGTCCAGCAGTTTTACCAGTTCCTTTGCCGGGCCCGGTGTCATCGTCGATATCCGTGCTCTCATGTCAGCAAGGATCGTCCGGTTATGGAGATCACCGAGCCAGACGGGACCAATGGGCTGGAGCGGCTCCCCGCAGTGGGGGCAGGTCCGGGACGATGACAGGATCGCCGCCTCAGTCTCCCGGTAGGGGCATTTCCGGCACTGGTGAATATAGCCCGTCTGACTGAGGGTGTCGTCAGCGGCCTTCGGGCCCCGGAGCAGCCGCAGGTGGAGGCGGGCGAAGTGTTCGCGGGCATAGCAGAAGATCGGCTCGACCCCCCGGTCGTACCGGGCGGTCTGCCGGACAACAAATCCCAACAGGATGCGGAGGCCCACCTCGCTGTGGTACTCGGTATTCATCGGGTATGCGGAATACCGGCGGATCCCGGCCTTGAGATGAGCACCGCAGAGCGGGGCTGTATCGGTGGCAGTAACAAAGAGAAATCTACGGGTTCCCTTGATTCCGGCATCTACAAATGGTGCGGGTGTCCCGAAGGGATCAAGATCCACCGCATCGAACGACTGCTCCGAAAGAAGAGCGTTGACATCTTTCTGGATTATGGTGATCGGCAGGCCGGATCGCTTGACGTTCTCTGTGATCAGGTCAATTGCGGTGGCCTCACGGTCGCAGATCGTGACCGGAATACCGCATTCGTGGGCAACCCTCAGGCCACGGATACCCGTTGCGCCCATGGCGTCAAGGTAATCCGATGGCTGGAGAAGCGAGAGGAGAAGAACGGTGATCGTCCGGTTGATCTCCATACGGCGGTTGAAGAAGATCGGGGCAGACCCCGGGGGGAACTGTGTGGTATTATCCTGGACCGGGACGAGAAACGAGGTACTGCCTTCCGTTGCCTCCGTGAGATCCATGGTGCCAGAGATGTTGCAGCGCGCAAAACTTATACATATTCCCCCGCAATGGTTATGGGCATGGGCGAGTGGCTTAGCCCGGACATAGCGTCAGCCTCCTAAGCTGAACGCCGGGGGTTCAAATCCCCCCTCGCCCGTACATTCTTTTCGTATATTTTATGTGCCGGA
>Ga0265296_1004091_pt1 | contig 12916 bp, 10 predicted proteins | sample MunlanPumphouse1_FD_189073 | JGI IMG/M metagenome (GOLD analysis project Ga0265296, IMG submission 189073) | Groundwater microbial communities from a municipal landfill in Southern Ontario, Canada - Pumphouse #1 | ecosystem: Environmental > Aquatic > Deep subsurface > Groundwater | place... | reverse complement strand
CAACATGTTCAACAGCAAGCTGCCATGCCAATGTGTATGGAGCAGGCGTGGTAACAACACCGACATGGGGCTCAACAGGAGCTGGCTGTTCAGCGTGTCATACAACAGCAATAGCAGCAACAGGCCCTGCAACAGGCAGCCATGTCTTACATAATGAGACAGATTGTACGAAGTGCCATAACGCAGGCGCATCGGCAACAACCAGGCCGACATTAGAACATGCCGATGGCTTAATAGACACGGCTCTTGTCGGCTATACAGACGAAAAGGCCAAGGGCACACCATTCACAACATGTTCAACAGCAAGCTGCCATGCCAATGTGTATGGAGCAGGCGTGGTAACAACACCGACATGGGGCTCAACAGGAGCTGGCTGTTCAGCGTGTCATACAACAGCAATAGCAGCAACAGGCCCTGCAACAGGCACCCATACAAAGCATATGGGGCTTGCCGCAGCAGTATGTACGCAGTGCCATAATGCAGGCACATCGGCAACAACTGCGCCGACAACAGAACATGCCGATGGCTTAATAGACACGGCAAATGTCGGCTATACAGACGAAAAGGCCAAGGGCACACCATTCACAACATGTTCAACCATTTACTGCCACAGCAATGTGCAGGGAGCAGGCGGCAGCGGAGCGCCTTCGACCTATGCGACGCCAACATGGGGCGGCGCAGCGCTGACCTGCGCAAGCTGCCATAAGGATATGGATACGGACGCAGCAGCAACAGGCAACCATACCAAGCATGCACAGGGCAGCTATAACATAGAATGCGCGACCTGTCATAACGGATACACAGAGACAACAGTCGACAGTGCAACGCATAGCAACAACCTGATCACCCTGAACTTTAGCGGTTCGGGCACAGGCACAACATACTCACAGGGCAACAGCCATGCGCCGGGCAACGGCTACGGCACATGTTCGACCAGCTACTGCCACGGCTCAGGCACACCAACATGGGGCGGCGGTGCGCTTAAATGCTCTGACTGCCATGCCTCTGCAACGGCGGACACTAATGACTATACATATAATAACAGCACAATGGCTAAGATTTACTCTGCACAGTGGACATACGCCGGTCACGGCAGGGCAACCGCAAGCGGAGTCTATATTGTTACGGGTAATGCCCCAGCCGACTTCCCGCTCGCAGCAGGCACGGGAGACCCGTGTCTGTATTGTCATGACGGCACAGGCGTGCTGCATGGTAACGCAACGAACGTGTTCCGCCTCAGGAACTTTGCCGATGTGACATACGGCAAGAACGGCAACTGTCTTAAATGCCACGGCACAGGCCAGACCGGAGTTGACCCCGACGGCGCCGGGGTTGTCTATAGCAATAAGACAGCCGCAAAGAAGATAGACAAATACCATTACGGCTCACAGCATTCCGCAGCGCTTAACGGCGGAACGTTCTGCTGGGATTGTCACGATCCGCATGGCGACTCTACAGGCGTTGCAGGGCCTATTGCCATGGTTCAGTTGAATCCTGCACAGGCATCAAATGCCACAACAGGAGCGCCTACAACAGTAACGTCAAATGCGGTTGCATTCACTGCGCGGTCTGTTGCGTCAGACTATGGCTCAACCGTTGCAACAAAAATCTGCAATGTATGCCATACATACAAGGCTGCTGACCCGAACAAGATGGTTCATTACTATAATTCGGGGTCATTTACCGACAGCCACAACTCGGCAACGCTCTGCACGGTGTGTCACAAACACAGTTCAGACACCACATATAACGGCGAGGCATTCAAAGGCGGAGGCTGCAACGGCTGCCATGACTATGACACTCGCGTTGCCATCAACTGGGGCACAGGGTACACTGCCCAGGCGGTTGAAGGGTTCGGCGCTCACAAGAAACATATTGACCATATCAAAGCAAGATTCAGCGTAACGCTTAATCCAAACACAGACACATACGGGACAGGCAATGCCGCGAACGTCTGCGGAACATGCCATACAAATTTAGTGGGGAACCATTCAACCGGCGGCGGACCGCGCTCTATCAACTTCGGTGACAGCACATACAAAGAGGGCGGTGCAGCAGGATTCAGTTTCTTGTTCGGAGCGACTCCCCCTGTTTATAACGGCGTTGTCGGCACGTCTTCAAGTGTTAACCTGAAGTCCTGCTCGGCAGTGGGCTGTCACTTCAAGACGACCCCTGCGTGGAACGCATACTGAGGCGGAGGTTGATTATGGAAAGAAAAATGATAAATAAGTTAAAATTAAACTTGATATTCCCTGTAGCTTGTTACAGGGTTACCGTATTGCTGTCATTCTGGCTTGTCCAGAATCTTTCTTTTCGGAAGGATTCCCGACAAGCGGGAATGACCAAAAGACAATTAAATTATAATAAAAGCGAGGTGAAATCATAATGGGAAGGATAATAGCTAAAAGGCTCAGAGGAATGAACTGGATGGCGAAGGTCAGTCTCATTCTGATCTTCACTGTTATATTCTGCATAATTGCTCTCAGCGGTTTCGGGACACAGCAGACGGAAGCTGCAACGTTGTATTCTCGAGTGACCGGCACATGGGCCACTGTAGGCACATGGTCTGCCGCATCATGCGGAGGCGTGTCATCAGGAACAGTACCTGCTGCAGGAGATACTGTAACTATTTGTACAGGAAATACTGTAACCCTTGGCGCGATACCAGCTAACGTCTTGAATCAGACGATCCAGACTGGCGCAACATTGGCCGGCGCTGGTTTCTTGCAGACGCTCACCGGGAACTACACAAACAACGGAACGCACAGCGGAACTGGCGGAGCTACATTAAGCGGCGCAGCTATGACCATTGACGGAACAGGTTCTATAACCAATACCGGTACATTCACTATTTCCGGTACTAAAACCATAGCCTCAACTGCCAACCTCACCTTTGCAGGCATCGTTACTTGCAGTGCTGCTGTTACCAATAACGGCATTGTTACCATAACCAACACAGGAGCTGGTAGTCTTGCAGGGGCCAGCTCATGGACGCAGGGTGCGAATTCCACGCTTAACTATGCAGGCTCGACAATAACCATTACCACATTTACTCCCACAGGCGCAGGAAATACAGTCAAGTATAGTGCCGCAGGAGTTCAAACAGTTATGGATGTTGCTTATGTCAATCTTACAACTTCCGGTTCGGGAACAAAAACATGGACTCTTACTGCTGCCAGAGTAGTTGGAGGAATTATTACAGTAGGCAGTGGTACTAATCTTACTACAGCAGGAAATTTTACACTCGGAGTTACAGGAGCTACAAATGTTACAGGAACACTTACCCTTGGCGGTACATCAGGCAAAACATTTACCGGTGATGTTACTCTTAATGCCGGTAGTGTTTGGAATGAAACCGGCATTTCGACATATGCTATTGCAGGTAACTTCACTAATAATGCCACAACTTTTACCGCCAGCACGGGTGTGCATACGTTTAGTGGTGCAACCAAAACATTAAGCGGAAGTACTGCTATTGTAATTCCATCAGCAGCATTCACAGGAACCTATACAAATAACGGAACATTGACAGTTGGTACAGCCCTTTCTGGTGCGGGAGGACTAACCCAAGGTACAAATGATGTCCTCAACATCGGCGGAACGTCCACCATTACAACACTCACTGCAACGGCTAGCGGGAACACGGTCAATTATAACGGCGCAGTGCAGACAGTCAAAGGGACAACCTACGTCAATCTTACCTTGAGCGGAACCGGCGCAAAGACGACAGCCACTGTAACAGTAACCGGCATTCTTTCGATGGAAGGAACTGCAGCTGTGACTGCTTCTGCTGTCCCAACGTATGGTGCGGCGGCTACACTGCAATATAATAAAACAGCAGCATTCACCTCCGGTGTAGAATGGCCAGCCGCATTTGCAGGAACCGGCGGTGTTATTATTAAGAATGCAGCAGGAGTGATAACTATTGGTACTGCTGCAAAAGTACTTAGTGCTGGTGGGGTCACCATTGACACCGGTGCAACACTGGATGCCTCTGCCAGCAACTATAACCTGACCGTGGGCGGCAACTGGAGCAATAGCGGGACCTTCACAGCGCGAAGCGCCACGGTACTCTTTAACGGTACAGGCAACCAGAGCATAAGCGGCAGCAACACGTGGTACAACCTTTCGATAACAACTGCTGCGACTGCAAGGACGGTCAAATTTGCAAGCGGAGCGACACAGACGATTGCTGCGGGAGGTTCGCTCAATTTGCAGGGATTTTCAGCAACACAGCTTCTGACCTTAGCGCCGACCGTTAATGGTTCGGCATGGCTCCTTAACAAGAACGCGGCAATCACGCCGACCATTTCCAACGTGTCGGTCTCTTTTTCCAATGCGGGCAGTGGTGGACTGATAGACGCAAGCACTGGAGCCAACAATAGCAATGCCGGCAATAATACCAATTGGAAATTTACGGCCACAATCGTTTCTTGCGTAGGCTGCCATGGCTATAAAGCTACCTTTGGCGACGGCACTGCGCGGAACACTCCGGACGGCCAGTTCCAGGGCTCACATAATGAACATGTGGTGACATACAGCAAGACCTGTTCCGTATGCCATACAGTGCCTGCGGGAGAGACGAGCGCATATTTCAATCACCGCAACGGCACTGTTCAGATAGCTGCGACGCTCGACTCAAGCGGAACAAACGCAGGAACTTACTCAAGGCCAAGCTTTCCTCAGGCTAATTCATTTGCACCCGGCACCTGCAGTAACACCTATTGCCACAGCAACGGCACGTCGGCAACGGTACCTGCCGGTTCAATTCCTAATAATACAACTACTACATGGGGCGGAACAACTGCATGCAACGGTTGTCATGCTGTTGGCGGTGCGGCAGACGGCAGGCCTTTCTATGCAGGTGGCTCTCCAAAGGCCAACGCGCATCAGGCAGCTACTCATCTATCCAAGACCTGCGATATCTGTCACAACAGCGTTACTTACAGCGCCGGCGTTTATACACCGAACACCACCTTACATGTAAACGTCGCTTATAATATTAACTCAGGGATGACTTATACTCCCGGCACAGCAGCATTAGGCGGCACCTGCGCAACCCCGGGCTCAAGCTGTCACGGCAGCGTTAACTGGGGCGGTACTGTTGACTGTATCTCCTGCCATGTAAACGCGCAGGACGATGGCATCGCTCCGACACGGCGCGCAATCACGGCGGAGTTCGGCATGGCATGGAGCCACAAAAGGACGGCAAGCACATCTGCTACCTATCCAACAGCAGCAGGCGTGGCAAAAAAATATGACTGTTGTGTGTGCCACATGGAAGGCACCGCAGCTACAGGCGCAGTGAATCCAACGTATCACAAAAATAATGCGGTTGATCTGAGAGACCCGGACCTTGGCACGGCGATTACCGGCTTTGCATCCTTTACGAGGAACACTGCCAGCGCAACTCTCGAGGCGTGGGTGACGAACGTGCAGAGCCAGCTCTGCCTCAAGTGTCATGACGTGAACGGTGCAAACTCTGCTTTAGCGCGGGTACCGGGTGGAACCGCAGCAAGACCATTTGGCACTGCTCCTACGCATACGCCGGGCACCAATGTGCTTGACGTAGACGCTCATTTTGCGATCGGGAACGCTACGTTCCATCCAATAAAGGGAGCGCAGAACAACAGCTACGCCAACAGCACCACGATGGTTGCTCCCTGGGGAGTTGTCAAGACCCCCGGCACGCTACAGACGAACGGGCTGTTGATCTCTTGTTGGGACTGTCACCCCGCGCTCAACACAGCCCACGGCGGCACGCTTACATTACGAGCAGTGTACCCTGCATACGCAGCGAGCGCCACCTCTACTACTACGGTAAACAACAGCACGGGAACCCTCTGCTCTCTGTGCCACCAGGATGCTGTCTATACTACAGGTGCCTCAGCAGGAAACTCGGCTTTTGGCGACACAGCTCAGGGCGCCCAAATACATGGTAACTCCGGCAGGATGCCGTGGACATGTAATCACTGCCATGGAAGTTCTTGGGCTGACCCCGGCCGTCCTACTCGCGCACAAGACGCACACGGCTTCAATTCGTTTACTGCTGGCGGCTCAGCTGCCGGCGGAGCAACATGGCTGAACGGCACCAAGCCCTATGCCTTCCAGCGTAATGACAAGGCAAAAGGCACAGGCACTGATGGCCGGTGGGAGAATTGGCGGCCAAGAAAAGATGGCGCGACAACGAATGCTACATGGGGTTGTGCATGGACGGTCGCGAGCGGCGGCGGCGCATGCGGCAGGAGCGACCATACTACTGCTTACATGTCCTACTTACCTGGAGGTGTATTCTAAAAATAGCGTGTACCCCGCACTTTCTTAAAGTGCGGGGGTGCAGCGATTAGCGTCCCTATAATTCCCCTCCCTTGATGGGAGGGGATGAAGGGGAGGGTGAAGATAGAAGAGTTATGGGGCGGGCGAAAGCCCGCCCTTATTTTGGGTAGAGTTAAACAATGAAAAGAAATGATTTGCAGGGCTTTGCCTTATTTGCTTTTTTGTCCGTAACGTCTTTTCTCTTTGCGTCCCTGTGTGGAGCAGAGCAAAAAAATCACGGGGCGGCGGAAAAAACGCTGGCCACTGCTCCCGAAGGATACTTGCTCGGTCAGATTGTCTTTGGTCCCGGAGGGCGCAAGGTTGCTTTCAGCGCCGGGAAGGAAGGAAAGTGGCGTCTCTTTGAGGGCGATAAGATGAGTGAAGCATATGACGGTGTGAAGATGATTGCCTTCAGCCCGGATGGAAGCAGGATTGCTTTTTCAGGCCGGAGAGGCTCAAAGGAAACTCTTGTGGCCGATGGAAAAGAAGTCAGCTCCTACGACTGGGTCTGTAATCCTACCTTCAGCCCTGACGGCCGCATCATTGCCCATGAGGCCCGAAGCGGCAATGAATTCTTTGTTGTGGTTGGGGACAGGGAGAGCCCCCATCATGACATGTCCCTTATCCGGCCTGTTTTCAGTCCTGACAGCCGGTATATTACCTATCTCCTGCGGGATCAGGAAAATAAACAGTCGCTCAGTTATGTAAGCGACGCCGATACAGGCGAAGTGAAAAAAGCAGTGGCGTATGATTCAATCACCGGCGTGGTTTTCAGTCCTGATGGGGTCTGGTTTGCGTACGCAGCTGAAAAAGGAGGCAGGCAGTTTGTCGTGGTCAGCGCTTTCACGGGGACTGCCGGGAGCGAAAAAGAGGGCCCGGCCTATGACTCGGTGCGAAATATAATTATCTCTCCTGACAACAGGAATATTGCTTATATTGCGGAAAAGGGGGGCACGAAGTTTCTCGTTGTCAGCACAAGGGAGATGAATAAACAGAAGGAATTCGGCGGCTATGAGGGGATATGGAATCATCTCTTCAGCCCTGACGGGAAATCCGTGCTCTTTAATGTCCGGTCCGGGCAAAAACTGCTGTGGAAGGCCGAGCCCGTTGAATAATTCCGGACCTGCGAAAAATCGGCTTATCTCGTTTATTGTCCTCGGTATTATCCTGTCGCTCTGCTCCTGCGAAAAAAAGCCTGCTCCCTCCTCTTCTACTGACAAGAAATCTCCCGTCAATATGAAGGAGACCAGACTTTCCATCATCCCGCAGGGTTACGAAGCAGGTGGAATTGTCTTCAGTCCCGACGGATATCATGTTGCCTATGCAATCAAGAAACAAGACAGTTATTTTGCGGTGCTCGGCGATAAGCAGGGTAAACAGTATGGTGGTGTGAAGGATATTGTCTTCAGTCCTGACGGTCGGACTGTTGCCTATGCAGCAACAAAGGCTGGGAAAAAACTTATTGTTGCCGGCGAGAAAGAAGGCAGGGCCTATGAGGATGTCGGCCGGCCGATATTTAGTCCAGATGGGAACGTGGTCGCTTATGAGGCAGGAAAAGAGAACAAATGGCATATTGCCGTTGACGGCAGAGAGAGTGAGAGCCGCGACTCATTCTATAGTCCGCCTGCATTCAGTCCCGACGGCAGGCTCATTACCTATATAGAACAGCATCATGACAGGAAGAAGATAGCTCGCGTCGTGAACAGTATTGAGTTGAAGAATCCCCGAAAGGGCAAGGAGTACGACGGCCTGACTGCGTTGGCATTCAGCCCCGACAGATCGCGGGTTGCCTGTTCAGTGATCAGTGAAGGGAAAACTTTCTTGGTCATCAGCGATTTCGGGAGTCCCGGTGAAGGAGAAAAGGCAGGTCCGGTCTATGATGCTCTGAGCAATATTGCCTTCTCCCCTGACGGCAAGAAGGTCGCTTATCTTGCCGGGAAAAAGGAAAAGCGTTTTCTGGTAGTCAATGACCGTGAAGAGAAATTTCCTGCGGATGGTCTTCTCTTTCCGCCGTTCTTCAGTCCTGACGGTTCTCGAATTGCCGCGGTTGCGACAAGAAAAGGACAAACCTTTGTTCTCATAGACGGACAGGAAGGGAAACACTATGAAGACATCGGCCCTCCTGTGTTTAGCCCTGACAGTTCAAAGCTCGCCTTTCCTGCGCGAAAAGACGGAAAGTGGTTCCTCGTAGTAAATGGAAGAGAAAGCGGCTCTTCGTATGACATCGCTGTCTCGCCGGTTTTTAGCCCCGACGGGTCTCGGATTGTTTACCGTGCACGAAAAGACGGGAAACGGTTCGTGGTGATTGCGGATAAGAATGGCCGCACTGTAAAGGAGATTCCACCCTATGAGATGGTATGGCAACCGGTCTTTGCACCGGACGGGAAGTCAATCGCCTATGGGGTAAAGGACGGCCGGGAACTGTGGTGGAAGGTTGAGTCTGTAAAATAAGGGTAAAATAAAAAAGGGCAAAAAGTTTCAATAGGGGAAATAGGGTAAAAAGGTCAAGAAGGGCAAAAGGGTAAAAAGGGCAAGAGGGGAGGCGAAAGCCTCCCCTCTTAGTTTGACAAGGAGAAATTATTAGGCTATTCTAAGTATAAGATAAGTAGGCAAGGAGGGAAGAATGGTTAAGCAAATTTGTATTGGAGTTACAGCCTTGCTTCTTATTTTCATCTTTGTAAATAATGGATACTCTTATGATAATGGGTTTGAGAAAGAGACCATCGAACGCCTTGCAAGATTAGAGACAAAGGTGGAGGGATTGCAAAGGCAGATTGATGATATTAAGACTTTTATGCTCTGGGGCTTTGGGATTCTATTTGCAGGCATGATGACTCTGATAGGTTTTGTCCTCTGGGACAGAAGAACTGCTCTTGCTCCTGCCATAAGGAAAAACAAAGAGCTTGAAGAGAGAGAAGAACGGATTGAAAAGGCGCTCCGCGAATATGCAAAGAAAGAGCCGGGACTTGCAGAGGTGTTGAAAAATCTGGGGCTGATGTAAGGTCTAATGTTTTCCTTATTTTTAATCCTTGCCATCTTCTGTGCCCTCCTCAATATAGCCATTCTTCAAACTATCCCTATCCGTCATGCTGGCTTGTCCAGCATCCTTCTTCCAGAATAATAGGAATAATAGGGACAGCAACCATTTAAAAGTCCCTGTTGTTTTTCCGCCCGGATTTTGTGATATAATCAATCATGCTTTGTCATTGTGGACGTGCACTTTTGCTGTCATTCCCCGGCTTGACCGGGGAATCCAGAAAGAAGCATAAAGACTGGATTCCGCATCCCCCGATTAAGGACTTCGGGAATGACGGCCTGAAAAAAGACTTTTTACGAGACCGTCACAATTAGTAATTATTCAACATTGGATTGAAAGGAGCAAATGAATGAATCCTCGTATTGTATCCGATCCGAACATCTGCGGGGGCGAGCCATGTGTAAAAGGGACCCGTATCCCCGTTCATATCATTCTCAGTCATCTTGCCGCAGGTGAAAATTACGAAACTATTTTGAAGAATTTTCCGCGGCTGACGCCTGATGACATCAAGGCGTGTCTCGAATATGCTTCATTTCTCGCGACTGAAAAGCTTGCAGTTGCATGAAGATCGTTCTTGATGAAAGCGTAAGCTATGGGCTTGCCGAAGTTCTGCGTCATGAGGGGCACGAAATAATCGCTATCGCGGAGTCGGCGACCTCTGGTAATATCGACGAGGAAGTATTCAGTTTTGCATGTAAAATTATGGCTGTTCTTATCACCAGAGATTACCACTTTACAAATCCGCTGAGATTTCCCCCGGAAAAGACCGGCGGAATTATTTATATCAGACACGGCAACCTGACCTCGGAGGAGGAAATTCTGTTGGTCACGAAATTCCTCTCGAATCATACCCACACTGAATTCAGTGGCAGATTGGCGACGTTATACAGGGATAGTGTAAGAATTCGCTGAGGAGCATGTGCATGTCTTTTGTTTTTTCTTGTTCAAGGGAGAATAAATAATCCGGGGGAGGGAATAAAAGAAGACTTTCTTCCTTTAGCGGTCTATCTATGTCGGCTTATAGAGGAGAGAGCAAGGGCGGGGGCTTTTTGTTTGTCCGACACATATTAAGAATGTCAAATGTAATGCGAAAGTGGCTGTCATTCCGGCTTCCGTTCTCCGTAGCATTACTGCGAAGGATGAATGTCCGGAATCGTTCTCTGGATTGTCCGGTCAAGCCGGACAATGACAGAAATATGGTAACCCTCTTTCATCACAATATTCGGTTGTCACACACTTAAGAAAATTTGGATTCTGTTTTTGTGTTCTTGCGGAATTTCCGAATATCTGATATGCTGTATCTAAAGGAGGTTTAATATGCGAGAGACACTTAAGGTAAGCAGCCGCGGTCAGATTACCTTGCCCGCCTCTATACGTAAACGCGTTGGCATTCAGGAAGGAAGCGCTGTTATTATCGAAGACAGGGGCAATGAAGTTGTGCTCAAGCCGGCAGCTATTTTTGAGATTGAAATATATTCCGACAAGCAGATTGCGGAATGGGAAGCAGCGGACAGTATGAGCGCAGATGAAAAAGCAGCCGTTCTGAAAAAACTAAAGCGCAGCAGATGAAAAGACTGTTTCTTGACGCCAATATTTTGTTTTCTGCCGCACATAATAGCGAGGGCAAGTCGGCGTTTATTATTGAGCTTGCGGCAACAGGACGGTGGAAGATTTTCACGAGCGCCTTTACAGTCGAGGAGGCTCGAAGAAATCTTGATTTAAAATATCCGGAGAAAATTTTGTCGTTTAATAAATTGCTTGAGAATATGACAGTTGTTGCCGAATGTTCAGGACTGCCATTTCCGGCAGGACTTATGGAAAAGGACAGACAGGTATTTCAGGCGGCTATAAGATGTAAAGCTACTCATCTTATAACAGGAGATATTGTTCATTTCGGCAAGTATATGCGGAAGCCTGCTGAAACCTTTGGGATTATAGTTATGACACCGGCTCAGTTTTTGAACTCGCTTTGACAAGAGTGAGAATAATTGGAATAATAGGGACAGCAACCATTTAAAAGTCCCTGTTGTTTTTCAGCCCGGATTTTGTGATATAAATGAGCGGTTATTCAGTCTGTCATTCCGGCTTCCGTTCTCCGTAGCATTACTGCGAAGGATGAATGTCCGGTCGTAGCGACTCTCAGCGAAGACTCGCATCGAGAATCGTTCTTAAACAACCCCCTCAATCCCCCTTTGTTAAGGGGGAATAAGAAAGATGCCACGAAAGCTTTCGGGGCATGACAGGGACACACTGTGTATGCGGCATAATTTAAGTCGCTATGTATAAAGAAGACCTTGCAAATCTTAAAACAGATTTTTAGTTTGACAATAAAGATGTTTTAGACTATATTTTAAACATGGCACATGAGCGGCGGAAGAATTTATCAAAGGCTATCTACGAAATAGGCAAATTTGTATTTTCAGGTATAGTTATTGGTTTTATCCTGAAGTTTAAAGAACTAAGCGCAGAAGAACTTCTGGTGATAGCCTTAAGCGCTTCTGTTCTTACTGTAATACTTTTCTTTATAGCTTTTTTGATAGATAAGGAGGATTGAAAATGTACGAATATATGCCTATAATTGTTCTATTTGGCATTCCTGCTATAGCAGCGATTATTGCGGGGATATATTTTTGGATCGAAGACCATAAAAAGCATCCAAGGCCTGTTTAGGAAGAAAGGGAACTTTGCAACCCACACCCCTGCCCCTCCTTAAAAAATATAAAAAATAGGGACAGCAACCATTTAAAAGTCCCTGTTGATTTTTCCGCCCTGTTTTTGTGGTATAAATGAGCGGTAATTCAGTCTGTCATTCCGGTCAGAGATTCGTACCGAACTTGCCCCGTGCGAAGCTTTGCTTCTATCGGGGCTTGACCGGAATCGTTCTGATATAATAGTGTCCTGCCTCCGCAGGAATGACAATAGCTACATGGTAATGGGGAAAAATAGTGTGGTATAATAAAACCATGAAGGAACCTATCAGATACCTTGAAAATGCTAAAGAGCTTTTGTCCAGATCTCCGATAGAGGACAACAGATATGCAAATGAGAAATATGTGAAGTCTGCCTGCGGTGTGGCATATCTCGGCGTACTGAAAGCTATCGAGGAACACCTGCTTAAGAAAGGACTTGCCAGAAAAGAACTTCCGAAAAAGGTGGAGGAGTACCGCAAGGCCCTACAAAAATATGTATCAATTCACAACGGCAAACTTCTGAAGGAATTCGATGATCTTTATGACGAACTGCATATAGCAGGGTACTATAGGGGAATGCTCCATCGCACCGATGTCGTTAAAGGCGTATTAAAAGGCGCTAAAGAGTTCATTGAAAAACTGAAGTAAATAATCAGACTGATTTCTCAGAGAAAATAGTTACCGAGTGGGAGAAAAAGGGGACAGGCTGATTTATTCAATCAGCATAGTCTAATTAAAATATAAATATAGCTCATCCGGGTTTTGTGTGGAGCCTTGAAGTGATAAAAATAGTTCCCTCCCCCTTGAGGGGGGAGGGTTAGGGTAGGGGTGTATAGGATTGACTAATAAGCTGGTCAATATGGCTAAGACTCTT
>Ga0265296_1004090_pt1 | contig 12917 bp, 9 predicted proteins | sample MunlanPumphouse1_FD_189073 | JGI IMG/M metagenome (GOLD analysis project Ga0265296, IMG submission 189073) | Groundwater microbial communities from a municipal landfill in Southern Ontario, Canada - Pumphouse #1 | ecosystem: Environmental > Aquatic > Deep subsurface > Groundwater | place: Canada... | reverse complement strand
GATCTTACGGGAGTCCCTCTACAAGGAAATGGACGAGATCGTCGATGACCTGATGGGTCTTTCTGAAACGGTCCGGGAGAAGAACCAGCAGGCCGGGGAGTTCCGGGAAACCGCAATCGAACGACTGACAGAATTTTTAGTCCGGCTCTCCCATTCCTCAACAGACCCGGCCTTCCTGACGGTATACCGGAAAACGGAAGCCGGAATCACCCTCGAAGTGCGCAACATCGATCCTGCAGCTTCACTGTCGGATGTCTGTGGTTCCCACTTCAGCTGTATCCTGATATCAGGAACGCTATCTCCGGTTGACAGTTTCCGCCGCTACTATTTTGGCGACGCAAAGGTGACCACGCTCTCGCTGCCCAATGCCTTTCCCAAAGAGAACCGGCTGGTTGCCTGTGCAAATGACATCACGACTGCATATTCTATGCGGCAGAACAAAGACAATACCGCCCGGGTCTGCGATTACATCAAAGCCTTCAGTGCACTCAAGGGGAACCGGGCCTGCTACTTTCCCAGTTACCAGATCCTGGAATCGTTTGCCAGCCTCACCGTACCACACATGAGAGGAAGGAAGACCTATATCGAACCCCGCGATGCCGCCAATGCCAGTGCGGCTCTTAATGAATTCCTTTCCCTGCCCACTCGCGGCGAATCCGGCGTGATGTTTGCAGTCTGCGGTGGAAAATGGAGCGAGGGTCTTGACTACCGGGGCGAGATGCTGAATGGTGCGATGGTAATCGGTCTCCCGCTCGCCCCGTTCAACCGGGTCAGGAAGATGACGATTGAGTATTTCCGGCACAAGTTTGGTGAAGAAGGAGAGTTCATCTGCTATACGCTCCCCGCAGTCAATCGCTCTCTTCAGGCTTTGGGAAGAGTGCTCCGCACACCGGAAGATCGTGGAGTGCTGGTGCTGGGCGAAAAACGATTCCTGGAAAGACGGGTACGCCATGCACTTCCCGGCTGGATCAAGGAAGAGATGATCGAATGCGATGTCACGAGATTCCATGAGCTGATTGGGAAATGGAAATCATAAGCGGTTCTTGCCGGTTCGGACTCTGGTATGTCAATGTCTGGTGGAATGACACATCGGTGCAACGCGTGCGTTTTTCTACAACCGGACTTGCCGGAGAAGTCCCCCCGATCATCAGGAAATATTGCGGAGGACAACCAGTTGATTGTTCAGCCCTTGACAGCTTCGCACTCCATGGAGATACCATGTACAGCCGGATATACCGGGTTGTGCGGGACGTGCCGTATGGGAAAACCGCAACCTATGGTGAGATTGCAGAAATGGTCAGCACTTCTCCAAGAGTAGTTGGACAGGCAATGGCCCGTAACCCGACACCGCTGGTTATTCCCTGCCACCGTATTGTCGCAGCGAATGGTATCGGGGGATTTTCACCGTCTGTTGAGATCAAGGAAGCACTGTTGGCGATGGAGAAGAAAAACCTCCACAAATTACTATTGGGAAAAAAATCAACATAATTACCAAGACTCAGTTTTTACATATGGAGAGCCGGTTTTGAAGTCAGCAGTTATCCTTGTTGGTGGAGAGGCGAGACGCGCAAACGGTCAGGAGAAGTATTTCTTCACGTACGAGGGAAAGACCTTCATCGAGCGGTTGATCGAATCTCTTTCGCAGGTTGTTGACGAGATCATCCTTGTTGCCCGGGATCCCGAGCAATGTAAACGTTTCAACGCGATTAAGGGGGTCCGGTGCATAACTGATATCCGTACGGGAACAGGACCCATCGGGGGACTCCATGCGGGAACCCTTGCGGCGCTCGGCGACGTAATTTTTGTATCAGCATGCGATATGCCCTGTGTTGATCCACGCGTAATCGCTCACCTGTTCAACCGGCTTGATAATTACGATGCCGCTATTCCCAGCTGGAACCCGGAAATGCTCGAACCCCTGCATGCAGTGTACCGGAAAACTGCACTGATGGGGTATCTGGAAAATCATGCTTCCTATTCCCTGCGAACCATGGTCAGAGGGTTGAACACCCTCTATGTACCAATCGATGAAATACGCGCCATTGATCATGAACTGAGCACGTTTACCAACATTAACAAAATTGAAGATCTCGAACGAATTAACAACACCGGGAAATAAGATCGGTGTGTTCCCTCACGTTAACTCCTGCTTTTAACGGTAAAAGAACCTATTGTCCTGTAAGAATAAATACAGATTTTTTTTAAGAATCTCCGGCAATCCGAAATAAAAACCGGAAATTGTGTGTAAAAGATGGTGGATTAATAGTAATTTTTCAGGTATGACCGCGGAATAACTCAAATCTTCTTTTTTCTGCCGCTGGCATCCCGCATATAATTCCCAAACTCACTTTTTAAGAGTTTGTCCCCGGAAAAAACCGGGCCATCCCGACATACCCGGAGTCCGGATGGATCCACGCAACACGAGCCGCAGACACCAACTCCGCATTTCATGTACCTGTGGAGGGAGAACTCGGTTTTATGAGCAATCCCTTTCTCATCAACTTTCGAGAGCACCGAACGCATCATCACTTCCGGGCCACAGACTGCTATCCGGTCATACGCACCGAGATTGAGATCGTCCATGAGTGCAGTTACAAACCCTTTCATCCCGAGCGACCCGTCATCAGTTGCGATCAGCACATCCGTATATTCATCCAGCTGATCGACAAAAAGGAGTTCAGTTTCGTTCTTCGCACCAAGAAGCATGGTCATGACACAATCCGCCCGTGCAAGTGGTAAAAGAGGGGCTGCACCGACCCCTCCGCCAATTGCCAGCATCTTCTCTCCTTTGGTAAACCCGTTTCCGAATGGGCCGCGTATCCCCAGTTTTGCTCCCGCTTCAAGAGCAAAGAGTGCGCTCGTGGCATCGCCGACTTTCTGGACTGTGATGCTGCATTCCGTGGATAGTGCCATCGGGATCTCGTCAACGCCCGGCACCCAGACCATCACGAACTGTCCGGGAGCATGGGGAAAAGATTCTTCGAATATGAAGGTCCGTATAGCGGGTGTTTCCTTCTTCACCCGGGCTATAGTAACCGGCACAGGAACCTGTTCAATCCGGTCACTCATGTGCACACCCCACAATTTCTTCTGCGGCAATCCCGTTCTTTGAATACAGCTCCTTTGCGATTGTCTCAAAGATGTGGACATCGCCATGAACCGCACTACCGATCTCGACTGCCCGCGCTCCTGCCATCATCATCTCGATCACGTTGTCAGCGGTTGCAATACCCCCGCACCCGATGATAGGAATTTTACAGGAAGCATAGAGTTCATAGATGCACCGGACGGCGACAGGAAATATTGCACTGCCGGAAAGCCCCCCGAACCGGTTCCCCAGTACCGGGCGCTTTAAACCGGTCGAGATGCGCATCGCTTTTAAGGTGTTGATAGCAACTATAGCACTCGCTCCGCCCCGTTCCGCAGCCCTTCCAATCGCTGTAATATCGGTAACGTTCGGGGTGAGTTTCACCCATGTCGGAACACCGGTGCTGCTCACTGCTCGGGTGCATGCCTCCACAAGCGCCGGGTCGCTGCCAATTGCAGCACCATACCCTTCAGCATGGGGGCAGGAGAGATTCAGTTCAAATCCCGAAACTTTTCCTTTGAACCAGCTGGCAACCGTTGCAAATTCCTCGGGATTTCCCCCAAATATACTTGCCACAACGGGTTGTTTAGCAAGGGGACCGAGTTCTTCGATAAAATCCTGCGACGGGTTGGGGAGACCCATGGCATTTAAGAGCCCGTCTTCCAGTACAACAAGGCAGGGTCCCGCATGGCCCTCTTTAGGCACAGGGCCTATTGATTTTGTCACAACACCGCCCGCTCCCAAAGAGAGCATCCGCGCAAGCGATGTGCCGGTCGTTCCCAATACTCCGGCTGCAAGTAAGAGGTGATTGTTGAAGGTGACCCCACCCACAGTTACCGGTCCGGATTTGATCGAAACCATCCATCAGGAAATGGTCGTTATTTATTATTAGCATAACCCATATTGTAATCAGATGGCGCGCCTTGCGATAGTAGGAGTTGGCAGGATTGGTGGCGAGGTCGCCTATCTTGCATCAGCTATGGGGATCGCAGACGAACTTGTCCTGTATGACTGCGCATCTGCACTGCTTAAAGCGCAGGTCCTTGATCTCCAGCATACGGGACTTGCAACGGATATCAGCACTGATAAAAATGCAATTCGTAATGCGGATGTCTGCATATTTTCTGCGGGCCTCCCCCGCAACCCCTCGGTAAAAACCCGGGCCGATCTGCTTGAAGCCAACTCAGCCGCAGTCAACGAATGTGCTGGCCTGCTCAAAGGGTTCAATGGGATTGTGATCACCGTGACGAATCCCATGGATGCCAACAACTACCTGCTCTGCACCCGGACAGGAATGCCAAGGGAACGCTGTATCGGATTTGGAGGCCAGCTCGACAGTGCACGGTTCGCCTTCGCGCTGAGCAATCGGGGGATCACCGGGTTCTCCTTTGTATTGGGAGAGCATGGTGAGCACCAGGTACCGATCTTCTCCACGCATTCCCGTGAGATCCCCATACCCATGAGAGAAGAGATCCTCACGGAACTGCGGGGGGCGAGCATGGATGTGATCAAAGGCAAGGGCGGGACCGTTTTTGGCCCGGCCCTGCATATCGTCCACCTCACCCGCATGGTACTGTCCGATGCCCGCGAACTCGTGATCTGCTCATCCGTGCTTGAAGGGGAATATGGAATTACCGGCTGTTCTCTTGGGGTTCCGGTCAGGATCGGAAAAGACGGAATCCTGTCAATCGAGGAATGGCAACTCGACAGCTGGGAGCAGGAGAAGATGGACCTGGCTGGCGCATTCGTTTCAGAACTCTGCCGGAAGGCGATCTCCTGATATGACTTCCCTGTCCCAGCGCACGGATACCTGCATGAATACGACCTGCACGACGCTCGATAATTTCTCTGATATCAGTCTTGCGATTAACCAGGTAGAGTATAGCAGGGCACCGGATGGTCCAATCATCCATGTCTTCGGGCGCGATACAAAAGGAAAAGCACTACGACTTGATGTAACCGGATTCAAACCGTACTTCTATGTGCCTGCAGATCAGGTAGTGGGAACTGCACCTCCGGGACAGGCTACATTAGAGGAAGGAACGGAATACCGCTCGATCCGTGACGAACCGTTGCGCCGGATGTATGTCCAGCAACCGGGAGATGTGCGGGAAGTGCGCGAACGGTATCGTCACTTTGAAGCAGATATCCCGTTTGCCACCCGGTTCATGATCGACTGCGGACTGACTGGCGGGGTATCTGCTCCCTCAATGACCGTGGACTATAAAGATCTCAAACCTGCAAAGGTAGACGCACCTGCCCGCTCCTGTATCATCGATATCGAATGTGAGGATGAACGGGGATTTCCTGACACCCAGCGGGATGCAATCATCTGCATCACCTGCTTCGATTCGTTCGATAACGATTATACCACGTTCCTTTTCAGGGATGGGGGCATGCCCGGTGAGATAACAGATAAAGAATCTGAGGGTGGCCTTGCCAACGGTTGTTTCCGGAAAGACACCCACACGATCTGTACCTATTCCGATGAAGTATCGATGCTCAGGGCGTTCTCTGCGTATATTGTCGCACGGGATCCTGATGTCCTCTCCGGCTGGAACTTTGTGGAGTTTGATATGCCGTATATTGCCGGCAGGATGGAACGACTTGGGCTTTCGGCCACTCATCTCGCCCGCCTGCCGGGTATGACTGAACGCAACGCACTGAGAGGGCGAGCACTTTTCGATCTCCTGACGGGATACAAGAAGATGCATCTCACCCAGAAAGAGTCGTATAGGCTCGATGCTGTCGCTCTTGACGAAGTTGGCGAACAAAAAGTGCGCTACACCGGAACAATTTCGGATCTCTGGAGAAAACAACCGGCACTCCTTGTCGAGTACAACTTCAAAGACGTTGAACTCTGTGTCAAGATAAATAAAAAAGATAACATCATCGAGTTCTACCGTGAGATTGCCCGTTATGTCGGCTGCCCGCTCGACAAGACCCTGAATTCATCGAGCGTGATCGATGTCTACATCTTAAGAAAGGCTTCGGGAAAATATATCCTGCCCTCCAAAGGATTTGCCAATGCAGATGAGTTCGAGGGAGCGACTGTTTTCGAGCCAAGCCGGGGGGTCCGGGAGAATGTAGTCGTGCTCGACTTAAAATCGCTCTACCCGATGGCGATGATGACCATCAACGCATCGATGGAGACAAAAGATCCTGCCGGCGAACTGGTGGCACCCAACGGGATCCGGTTCAAAAAACAGCCGGACGGGCTGACACGAAGCATCATATCCGAACTGCTGAAAGAGCGGGACGATAAAAAGGCGCTGCGCAACAAGTACGAATTCGGGTCCCCGAATTACGTGCTCTACGATATGCAGCAGAACGTGCTCAAGGTGATCATGAACACGTATTATGGTGTATCCGGCTACACCCGCTTCCGACTCTTCGACCGGGAGATCGGGTCGGCCGTCACATCCGTTGGCAGAGCTATCATCGAGCATACCCGGCGTGTGATTGAACAGCAGGGCTACACGGTCATCTATGGGGATACCGATTCGTGCATGGTGCACCTGCCCCCGAACCTGAACCGGGAAACAACCATTGCAACAGCCCGGGCAATTGAGAAACGTCTCAATGAAAGTTACCAGGAATTTTCCAAAAAGGAACTGAATGCCGATGTCCATTATTTCTCGATAAAGTTCGAAAAGATCTATGAACGCTTCTTCCAGGCCGGTAAAAAGAAGCGGTACGCGGGACACCTTGTCTGGAAAGAGGGCAAGGATGTCGATGAAGTGGATATCGTGGGCTTTGAGATCAAAAGAAGCGATACGCCCCAGATTACCAAAGTCGTGCAGCAGCGGGTAATGGAAATGATCCTTAAAGGAGAAGAGTATGCAGGGATCAAGGCGTTCCTGTCAAGTGTAATCAAAAAGTACCGGGCGGGAAAATATACGCTTGATGAGATTGGCATTCCCGGAGGTATCGGCAAATCCCTTGATGATTACGGGAACGATGACGCACAGGTGCGTGGGGCAAAATATGCCAACCAGTATCTCCACACCGAGTTTGGTAAAGGGAGCAAGCCCAAGAGGATCTATATCCGGACTGTAACCTCAAAATACCCAAAAACGGATGTGCTCTGCTTTGAGTACGGGGATCAGGTGCCCCCCGAGTTTGTCGTTGATTTGGAACTGATGCTGGACAAGACCCTCGAGCAACCCATTTCAAGGATTATTGAGGCGCTCGGCTGGAACTGGGCTGATGTCGATCCCTCGCGGACTACTCTTGCCCAGTGGGGATTCGGCTGATACCAATTTCTCAGGTACCGGATCAGGGTTTCTGATCGAGCAACCGGTCTGCTTCTGTATGCAGGCCCGTTTTTCTCAACTCGTATTTTGCGAGCGTCCGTTGTATGAGATTGTCATAGACCAACGGCATATCTGACTGGAGCTGTTTTACACCCTCTTCAGTAATCCCGCCGGGTGTTGCTACCCGGCGCAGGATTGTCTCTATGCTATATTTCTGGTCATCAAGCAACCGGGCAGTACCGGAGAGCGTGGGGATAACCAGTGCCCGGGCCTGTTCTGGTGAGAGTGTGCTATGCCGGGCAGCGGCCCGGGCAAATTCGTCGACCAGGACCGCGATCAGTGCCGGGCCACAGCTGGTGAGATCGGTGGCTACATCAAAATTTTCCTCATCGATCACGACTACATTCCCGAATGCGGAAAAAAGTTCTTCGCATTCCTGTGCTGCACTCCGAATGACTGCGGCGTTATGGCAGAGCAGGGTGACCCCGGACCTCATCTCACCAGTCAGGCTCGGAACTACCCGGGTGATCGGGCCTGCATAAAAGCGTGTAATCTGCTCTATTGGGAGACAGGCTGCGATGGAGACAATATGTGTATCCGGTTTCAGATCGTGAGAAATTTCTGACAGGACCTGAACTGCATCAAGGGGTTTGGTGCAGAGCATTACCCGATTGCATTCCCGAGCAAGGGCACGGTTGCTCTCCGCAACATGCACAGGGGGGTATTTATCGAGAAGTGCGGTCAGTACTGCAGGATGACGGGTGCTGATCAGAACGTTATCCGGCTGAAGGCTTTTTTTGTCCAACAGACCTTGTACGATCATGCTCCCCATGCTGCCGTAACCAATGAAACCTGTTCTTACGTTCATGTCTCACAAACCATTCCAGATCCTTGGTGTCACGATCAGGTAAATTCTCCGTAGGGATGCAGCACCACACTATTGCTTTATACTCATACATTCAAGAGGGAGACACAAGGAATCGTAAAACGGATCTGTACAATGTTATGAAGGCTGAAACAGGGTAAAAGCAAAATTTATTAATAACGGCTGATGCAAATCGGATTCATATCTATCGTGAATAAAATTGCAAGCTGCTGACATGCAGTAAATGAGATGAACGAAGGGACTAGTGCACGAATGACGGGTACGAATATTTTTGTTGAGCGCGAAGAAAGTCTCGTTGGTCTCTGGCTTTTTATCGTTATCACCACAACGATACTTGCCCTCCTGATCAATATCCTGAGCCTGAATTCTGGCTCCAATAATGTCGCCCCGTTCCTGCTCTTTATCCCGGTTGTGATTGCTGCCTACTGGTACCCTGACCGCGGCCTCGTTTTTGCGGTGATTATCTCCCTGATGTATTTAGGAATCGTATACTTTTTCACTCATGGAGCAATGAGGGAACTGATCGCTTCGGCCATCAAATGTTTTGTCGTCATTGGTGTGTCAGCGGTTGTATCGAGCCTTGCAACCCATATGCGAAAGAATGAGGTGAAGTATCGCGGGATCTTCAATCACTCGGAAACAGGAATTGGTCTTGTCAATACCAAAGAATACTCAATTGCAGATGTGAACAAGCGGTTTGCAGAAATGCTCGGGCATACCCGGGAAGAACTCTTAAAAATCTCTTTTAACGATCTTTGGCTGGAACCCACAGTAAAAGAAACGTTTTTCAACCAGCTTGCACTCCGTGACAGCGTAGAATATTTTGAGACACGGTTCAGGTCACAGCAGGATAAAGAGCGGTGGGTATTGATCTCTGCAGGAAACCTGCCAGACAACCAGTTTGTCTGTAACATTGTTGATATCACCGATCGCAAAAAAGCTGAAGAGGCATTGCTTATCAAGGATCATGCCATCAGTTCATCGATCAACGCAATTGCGATCCTTGATCTGGATTTCAATATCCAGTATGTAAACCGATCGCTCATGAGAATGATGGAATATAATCATGAGCAGGATTTGATTAAAAAACCCTCAAGCCAGTTCTTTGGTTCAGATCTGGTTTTTGATGAGATCCGTGAGACGATTCCGAAGAAAGGCAGCTGGTTTGGCGAGACCTCTCTGATAAAAAATAACAAATCGCCATTTTTTGTGCTTATCGGGATACATCTGGTAAAAGACGAGACCGGTAAACCGATTTGCATCATGGCGTCGTTCATTGATATTACGGATCGCAAACAGATGGAATTGGTCAAGCGGGAAGCACTTGAGCAGATCGAACGCAATATCGAACAGTTTGCAATCCTCGGGGATCATATACGGAACCCACTGGCTGTTATCATGGGCCTTTCGAGCCTGGCACCCGGTGAGATCTCCGATAAGATCATTCTGCAGGCACGGGAGATTGACCGGATTGTCACCCAGCTGGACAGGGGCTGGGTTGAATCTGAGAAAGTGCGTGAATTTATCAAACGCTATTACTCAGTGGGCGATGCGGATAGGGAACCCCGCAAAGAAGAACAGAAGAAGTACCACGCACCCTGATTCTCTGCGTTTTCCCCGGATTTTGTAAAGCGATTATGCGTGCGGGTTTTTTCCTGCTTCTTTTAACCGCTCATTGAGTTTTTTGATCTGGTCGCGTAATGCGATCGCCCGCTCGAAGTCAAGGCTGTCAGCAGCATCCCGCATCTGTTTTTCGATATCGATGATCACATTGGGGATCTCGTTCTTCGGCACATGTTTTGTGTCGGTCAGCTCGACTTCCTTTTCCTTGACCGGTTTGATGATCGTCAACGGAACGATCCCATGTTCAGTGTTGTAGTTAACCTGCATTTCGCGGCGTCGTCTGGTTTCGGCCATCGCCCGTTTCATGGAGTCGGTCATGTTATCGCCATACAAGACGACTTTACTGTTGACGTTACGGGCTGCCCGACCGATGATCTGGATCAGGCTCCGGGCATCACGGAGGAATCCTTCCTTGTCGGCATCGAGGATGCCGATGAACCCGACTTCGGGAATGTCGAGGCCTTCCCGGAGTAAATTGATGCCCACAAGCACATCGAACTTGCCCAGACGAAGCTGGCGGATGATCTCGGTGCGTTCCAGCGTTTTGATATCGGAGTGGAGATAGCGGGTCTTGATGCCCCGGTCAGCAAGGAACTCGGAGAGTTCTTCAGCAAGTTTTTTCGTGAGCGTTGTTATCAGTGCCCGGTCTCCCCGTGCAATAGTCGCTTGCACCTCGCGGATCACATCATCGGTCTGCCCGGTGATCGGGCGTACTTCGACTTCTGGATCGACAAGACCAGTAGGCCTTATGATCTGTTCCACGAGCCGGGCTGAGTGCTTCAGTTCGTAATCTCCCGGGGTGGCAGAGACAAATATCGTACTTGTCATGTACTGCTCGAACTCGTGGAACTGTAAGGGCCGGTTATCGTATGCACTCGGCAGCCGGAACCCGTAATCGATTAAGGATTTTTTACGGGAACGATCACCGTTATACATGCCGTGGAGCTGCGGAATAGTCTGGTGGCTTTCGTCGATGATGAGTAAAAAGTCGTCGGGGAAGTAATCGAGCAGGCAGTAGGGTTTTTCCCCTGCAGAGCGCCCGTCAAAGTGACGGGAGTAGTTCTCTATGCCCTTGGTTGATCCTGTCTCTTCGATCATCTCAAGATCGTAATTGGTCCGCTGTTCGAGACGGTGCGCTTCAATTATCCCTAACGTGGGCAGGACTTCATCGAGTTCTTTTCTGATGGTGGCAGCAGCCTTCTTCCGGGCACCTTCAGGTGTGACGAAATGGCGTGCGGGATAAACATAGAAATATTTCAGCTGTTCCTTGCGGGCGCCGGTGTTCTTATCCACTTCGCTGATCCGCTCAATCTCGTCACCAAACATCTCGATCCGGATGATGTCGTTGAAGTACCCGGGAATGATATCGATGGTGTCTCCCTTGACCCGGAACCTGCCGGGCATCAGTTCGAGATCGTTTCGCTCGAAGAGGATATCGAGCAGTTTACTCATGATCTCGGTGCGGGAAATCTTCTGGCCCACTGACAGCTCAAATCCCATGTTCCGGAAGTTCTCGGGGTTGCCAAGACCAAAGATACAGGAGACGGATGCGACTACGATCACGTCGCGACGGAACGAGAGCGAGGCGGTGGCCGATAGCCGCATCATCTCTATTTTGGGGTTGATGGCCGAGTCCTTCTCGATATACTGGTCCTTTGAAGGGATGTAAGACTCGGGCTGGTAGTAGTCATAATAGGAGACGAAGTACTCGACCCGGTTTTTTGGGAAGAAGTCGCAGAACTCGGCATAGAGCTGGGCGGCGAGCGTCTTGTTGTGTGCGAGCACGAGCGTGGGGCGGTTTGCGGCAGCGATCACGTTTGCCATCGTGTAGGTTTTGCCGGAGCCGGTTACGCCCAGTAGCGTCTGGAGCCGTTCGCCTTTTTCCAGACCTTCGGTTAGTTCTTTTATGGCTTCCGGTTGGGAGCCGGCCGGTGCGAATGTGGAGACGAGCTCGAACTCAGTCACGGTGCTTAGGATCTCGGATTATGATATTAAAAGGGATGGGGATGCGGCAGGAAAGTGAATGATGGAGGCCTGTCCCGTACTAAGGGAAGAGGTACCCGTCTTGATTATGGAGGGGTGAATACTGGGAGGCCCCTGCCTTAGTGGGAGGGGTACCCTGAGGGGGATCCCTCATGTTCCGGGTGCCAGCCCCACGCAATCATGCCGTATTCGTGCCTCCCCCCCTGTAAAGACCGTCGCAAAACCCGGCTCCGGCTCCGGTTTTTCCTGCGACCGGACTGCGTGTGGAATGGGTCACGCTCAGGACAAGAGGGGTGGGTCGGAAGGGTCCCACCCTCAGCAGGACCCACCCCCCGGGAGGACCCCTGCTGTACCTGGAGGGGTGGGGTTGGGGGGATCCCTGGCACTGAGGGTGGGATCCCCCTTGGGGTGCCCCTCTTGTTTCCGGACGGAACCGTGCAATGACTTACGTCAGATTTCTACACGAAACGTTGGCAATGAAGATGCAATAGAGGAGGGATCTCCCCAAGGGTACCCCTCCCTTAGTACGACCTACCCCCCAAGGAGGACCCCTGCCACTTAGGGAGGGGTGGGTCGAGAGGACCCCTCATGATCCCGGATGGGTCCCTCCTCCCCGGAAAAACCGGCTGGGGAATATCGCAAAAAAACCCGGACCTCGCCCCTTTATGACAAATTATCTCCAATTTCTAGAGCACCAAGGTACATGATCATGGACTTCTCGATTCTCACCCAGCTCAATGTTCTCGTACAGCTCATGTGCGTCATCATTGTCGCCGCTTACCTGCTCTCCCGGAGCCGGATATTCCCGGAGATCCTTGACGGTCACCCGACAATTAAGACCCAGATAATCCTTGTCATTTTTTTTGGCGCCCTCTCTGTGTATGGCACGATCAGCGGCATTGATTTCTTAGGCTCGGTCGTGAATGTTCGCGATCTCGGTCCTATGCTCGCTGGCCTGCTCGCCGGCCCATGGGTCGGTGTTGGTGCGGGACTGATCGGGGCAGCGTACCGGCTGACCATGGGTGGTATCACCGTCTATTCCTGCTCGGTCACCGCAGTCTTTGCCGGGCTCTTCGGGGGG
>Ga0265296_1004089_pt1 | contig 12919 bp, 13 predicted proteins | sample MunlanPumphouse1_FD_189073 | JGI IMG/M metagenome (GOLD analysis project Ga0265296, IMG submission 189073) | Groundwater microbial communities from a municipal landfill in Southern Ontario, Canada - Pumphouse #1 | ecosystem: Environmental > Aquatic > Deep subsurface > Groundwater | place... | reverse complement strand
TCTCGATGAGATCGTGGGGGCGGGGGGGGTCGGGGGCCGAGAAGGTCGTTGACCGGATCCGAAAGCCAGGCTGGTGGCCTGACTGAGGATCCGGGTGACGATATCCGATGGTCAGCGGCCGCCATGGACCGCGAGGACATCGAGAGCGACCCCTAGAGGACACCAAGGTCACCGGGACGTTACGCCAACCCGCGGGAGATACCATCGTTCGTCGTGTCGATCGCCGCCGATCCCGTGCTCCACCGCATCGCCCGCTTCTGGGACGCGCGCGGCCGGGAGGACGCCCGCCGCTACTCGGTCCCCGGCGGGCTTCCGACCGACGAAGCGGCGTTCGCCGCCTCCGGCGAGGCGCTGGTCGACGCGCTCGGCGGGCTGGTCGGCTGGACCCCCGACCCCGCCGACACCGTGATCGAGGTCGGCTGCGGTGCCGGGCGGATCAGCGGCGCGCTCGCCGGCCGCGTCGCCCAGGTCGTCGCCTACGACATCTCGCGCACGATGCTGGCCGCCGCTCGCGACCGGTTGCCGCAGCTGGCCAACGTCGCCTGGCGCCACGGCCACGCGGGCGACCTGGAGGCCGAGCCGGAGGGCGCGGCCGACGCGGTGCTGCTGATCGGCGTGCTGACGCACCTGCCGGAGCCCGAGGATCTGGTCCTGGCGCTGGAGCAGGCCGCCCGGGCGATCGTGCCCGGGGGCGTCGTGCTCTTCGACCTGCGCCTGGTCTTCGATCCACTGCGTCTGCCCGGCGAGGACCCGGTGCCCCCCCACGTCGCCCGCCATCCGATCTGGCAGGGCCGCCCGTCGGAGCTCGAGACCGTCGCCGCCATCGCCCAGCAGGCGGGCCTGGAGATCGAGCGGATCGCCGGGTCCGAGACCGGGCGCTGCCTGGTGCTCACGCGGCGCCTTTAATAGGAGGGAGCGCCGCGCTGTCACTGCTGCCGGAACCGGACGATCACGGCACCGGGTCGACGGCTCGTGACCACGACCGTCGAACGCACCAGCAGCGGTGTGTCAGACATGAAACACGGCAGCCGGCACCGAGGTTTGACCACCAATTGAGTTCTAGATCGCGCCAGAGAGTCAAAACCCTCCGGCGCGATCGGCACTCAGTTGGTTGCAGACGCGGCCAGAGAGATCACGACCGTCTGAACCGCACCTGACGATTCGACGGATACGGACTTCGGCTTCTGCACCGTCACTGCGATGCCGTTGTTCTGAACGCGCGCAGCGACTGGCCCACTTGCCGTATTCACGGTCACCGCGGACACACCGTCAGGAACTGCTCCCCAGACCGTCGTTCGACCATCGCCTGAAGCGGAGAACGCGAGGCGCGGCTTGTCGGCGTACCCAGCCGTATCAGCACACGTGACGATAGCGCCAGGGCCAGCATCGTCAAACGCCCGCCCGATGCACGTCAGCGTGGCACCAGCAATTAGGTACACGTCGCTATTCGGACCAACTGCGCGGGCCTTCGTCGCATTGCCCGTCTCCAGGCTCGCAAGCGCTTCGACCGCTGGCGGCAACTTTACGGCCTTCGATGCCAATGCCCGGAAGTCCCCGCCCAGAAGTCCAGCACTATCCGAGCCGGTCTCAGCAGCCAATCGAGCAAGGAGGGGATCGCCGGACGTAAAGTACGGCTGGTAGATCGGGTCGCAACTTCCCAGGCCGTTTACGGCAAGCCCGGCGAGCGTGTGATTCGCCCCGCCGTTCGTGTGAGAGACCCACGCATGGCGGCTTGTGCCGATGGGGGCATGACAAAACGAGTACCGATTCGTGTTCGTCCCACATCCACTTCCATAAATTCCAGCCGTTGGATCGGCCACGACCGAGTCGCCGACCGTTGCGCAGACCGCAATTGCGTTCACGCCCATCAAATTTCTGTTGAAGTTGTAGAGGCGCTTGATCCCCTGAGCGCACGGGGCAAATCCGCCGGCGACCAGCGTATTGCAGTACCCCCACGAGTCGGCCCGGGCCTGCTTGGGTGCTCCGAGCGTCGTTGCGACGATCGCCATGGTGATACCGATGGCGAGGATCGCACTTATTGCCCGGTTCCGCAGGCTATTCCAAGTCATCATTCTTCTCCTAGGTCTCTTGTAATCGACGCCGCGAGCTTACGGACACTTGACCGTTTTTACAAGATTCCGTAGGGAAACGCGAGGACTTCTATACGTCGTGGGGACTGATTCGGGCCCTCGTACGGACTGGCTATAATGCTGGACAATGCATCGAACCCTTCGCGCGACGCTCGCTGTCCTCGCCGCGGTGGTCCCGCCCACCGCTGCATCAGCCGCAACGCCGACCACGGATACCGTCCCGCCCGAAGTTGTGCGCGTTCTGCGGGACTGCCGCGATCACCGGGACACGATCACGATCCGGCTCGACCCCGCGCAGCTGCTTGCCGTGTACCGGGAGTACCGGCGGGGTGGAGCACTGCGCACGACGTGCGGTCTGGCCGTCAGCAGTCGGTATACCGGCCGGCACGTCCGCCCTCGTGATGCGCAGCCGAAGGCCGTCATCGACGACTGCGTGCGCGGTGCCGGCGCGCTTTCCGGGCGATACAGCCTCCGCGCACTGCGGCGGGCCTACGCCGCTCTCGATCGCCAGCAACGAACCGAGACCCGTTGCCCGGTTGGGATCAGCAGTCAGTACAACGCAAGTCGGCCGGCTGGGTCCAAAGCGCTGTTGCCGCCGCGTCCATCGCGGATGCCATCGGCCGCGCCGGCCGGCACCGCCGAAAGCACCGAACGCGCGCTCTCGCGGTACCTCGCCGTGTTCGCACGGCCACGCACCGACAAGGATGTCGTACCGACCTGGGCGGCTGGTCTGCTCTCGCTCGACACCAAGCCCGAAGGCGCATCGCTCGCGCGGGCGCTGGGCACGAGGGGCGACCTCGTCGTGGTGCCGGCCGCCGAGGGGTATGCGGTCGCACTGCGCGCCGCCCCCGGCGCGGTCGCGTCCACGTTCATCTCGAATCGAACGAGTGTGCCCCCTCTCCAGACCGCAGTCACGCGTGCCGTGGGCGGCCTCAAGGTCTGGGCTCCGGCCTTCGTGGGGATGCACCGCGTGCGGCTCCTCGACAGCGACGGCCGCTGGCGATCGGTGTCGCTCGCCGGCGACGCGATCGAGCTGACGCTGCGGAAGATCCCGATGATCCTCACGTACCTCGACAAGAACGACGTCTTGCACTACTCCGACTTCAACTACGCCACCGGTGGTCAGGTCCCGGCACCCCGAAGCTGACACGCTCGCCTGGTCCTCCTGCCGAGCGGCTGGAGGACCGACGCGCACGAGCGACGAATTGGTCCCCGGATGCTGAGCGGTCGTTCAGAGCAGGCCGCTGCGGCGGAACCAAAACGCCATGCCGGCGAACAGCGCGGCCATCGCGACGATCAGGCCGAAGAACCAGGTCAGGTTGTCCTGCCCGGGGACCTGCACGTTCATGCCCCAGAGCGATGCGACGAACGTCAGCGGCAGGACGATCACGCTCATCGCCGTCAGCACGTTCAGGGCACCGGACTGCTGGTGCGCGAGCACCGACTCGTTCGAGCTCTCCAGCGCCTCGGAGACCTCCTTGAAGTTCTCGAGCATGTCCCAGATCCGCTCCGACGCGTCCTTGATGTCGTCGAAGTACAGCTCCTGGTCCTCGACGAGGTAGCGTCCGGCCGCGTTCAGCTCCTGCAGCGCCGTTCGCTGCGGACGGACGATCTTGCGGAAGTTGATGATCTCCTGCTTGGCGTTGGAGATGTCGCGGACGATCTCCTTCGAACGGCCCTCGAAGATGTCCTCCTCGAGCTGCTCCAGCTTGTTGCCGATCTTGCGCAGCATCGGGAACGACGCGTCCACGCACTCGTCGACGATCCGGTAAACGAGGTAGCCAGGACCCTTGGCGAAGTGCCGGTCCCGCTCGTCGTCGCGCTGCTCGACCCGACTGAACAGGTACTCGATCGTCCGCAACGGCCGGTTCGGGATCGTGATCACGTAGTCCGGGCCGATGAAGACGTCGAGCTCGACGGCGTTCAGGCGGCCGACGGTCTTGTCGTAGTCGGGGAAGTGCAGGACGACGAAGATGTAGTCGTCGTAGACGTCGACCTTCGGGCGCTGGTTGCGCGACGCGACGTCCTCGTAGTCGAGCGCGTGGAAGTCGAAGTTCTCGCGCAGCCAGGCGAACTCGAGACGGCCGGGCCGCTGGACGTTGATCCAGCGCAGGCCGTACGCCTCGACGACGTCGATCTGGGGGGTCGTGGGCTCTTCGGCCCGGACCGGCGGAGGTTCAGGGGCGCGGGTGCCGAAGCCGAACCGGGGACGGGGAAACGCCGGCATACGGACTGAGGGGTTCGTCAAGGGTGGCCAGCACGATGAGTGGAGTGTACCCGTCGGGACAGGTGCTATCGTTGCCAGCGGACAACAGATGAGCACATCCAGAGGGGGGGAGGGACTGGCCCGTTGAACCCCCGGCAACCATCGCGAACACGCCGACGCGAAGAGGTGCCAATTCCAGAGAGATGTGTGGCTGAACCCGTACCGGACCTTCGCCACACCCTTTTCGGCGAAGGCCCAACCGGAGTTCTCCCCATGTCTGCCACCGCTCTCTCCTGCCGCGAATGCGGCAGCGAGTACCCGCTCGAAGCGCACTTCGTCTGCTCGAAGTGCTTCGGTCCGCTCGAGGTCAAGTACGCCGCGCACCCCTCGGCAGGTGACCCCGAGGCGATCAAGCGTCGGATCCAGGCCGGCCCGCGGGACATCTGGCGCTACGCCGACTTCCTGCCCGTCGACCGGGTCCCGGCTCTCGCGCCGTCCGGTCCGGGCGGCAGCGCCGGCTTGGAGGGCCTGCCCGCCGGCAGCACCCCGCTGGTCCGTGCCGATCGCCTGGCCGAGCGGCTCGGGTTGCGCGAGGTCTGGGTCAAGAACGACGCGGCCAACCCGACGCACTCGTTCAAGGACCGCGTCGTCGCCGTCGCGGCCGCCCGGGCCAAGGAGCTCGGCTTCACGACGCTCGCCTGTGCGTCGACCGGCAACCTCGCCAACGCCGTGGCCGCCGCCGGAGCCGCGCTCGGCATGCCCGTCTACGTCTTCATCCCGGCGGACCTCGAGGAGCAGAAGATCCTCGCGACCGGGATCTACGGGGCGAACGTCGTGACCGTCCGCGGCAACTACGACGACGTCAACCGGCTCTGCACCGAGGTCGCCGGCGAGCGTCCCGACTGGGCGTTCGTCAACGTCAACATGCGCCCGTACTACGCCGAGGGCTCCAAGACCCTGGCGTACGAGATCGCGGAGCAGCTCGGCTGGCAGACGCCGGACCGGATCGTCGCTCCGATCGCCTCGGGCTCGCTGTTCACGAAGATCGGCAAGGGCTTCCAGGAGTGGATCGACCTCGGGCTGCTGGCCGACGGCAGCACGGTGCCCGTGATGAGCGGCGCGCAGGCGACCGGCTGCAACCCGGTGGCTGCCGCCTTCCAGGCCGGTCAGGACGTCTGTCGCCCGGTCAAGCCGGACACGATCGCCAAGTCGCTGGCGATCGGCAACCCGGCCGACGGTCCCTACGCGATCGAGCTGGCGCGCCAGACCGAGGGCACGATCACCGACGTCACCGACGACGAGATCAAGGACGGCATCCGCCTGCTCGCCGAGACGACGGGGATCTTCACCGAGACCGCCGGCGGCGTGACCACGGCGACGCTGAAGAAGCTCGCCGACGCCGGAGCGATCGGCGGCGACGAGCGGGTCGTGATCGTGATCACCGGCGAGGGCCTGAAGACCCTCGACGCGGTCCGGGGCACCTTCGAGTGCAACGAGATCGACCCCAGCTTCTCGCAGTTCGAGTCCAACGTTGAAACCCGTACGGAGGTGACGGTCTGATGGCCGCAGTCACGATCAAGATCCCGACGCAGCTGCGTGACGCCACCGGAGGCGAGGGCACGATCAAGCTCGAGGCCACGACCGTCGGCACCGCGCTCGAGGCGCTGTTCACCGCGCATCCCGAGCTGCGCTCGAGCCTGACCGACGACAACGGCGACCTGCGCCGCTTCGTCAACGTCTACCTGGACGGCGAGGACATCCGCTACGGCGAGGGCGTGTCCACGCCGGTCGCCGATCGCCAGGAGCTGCAGATCCTGCCGGCCGTCGCCGGCGGCTGCTGAGCCACGAGCTCGCGACCGCGCTCGACGCGGTCCCCCGAGATCGTCCGAAGTCCCGAGAGCCCGTCGCCGACGGGCTCTCGTCGTTCAGTGACGGTCCGCGGACGCGGCCCCGACCGGGACCTCGTCCCGATCCGGCGTCGCCGGACGCTGCTCGGGCCGCCACGCCTCGTCGGCGGCGGGCGGAGCGGTCGGCGGGGGCTCCGCCGTGCGGGACGTCCTGCGCCGTGCCCACTCCATCGCCGGCTTCTCGAGCAGGCTCCAGCTGAGCATCGCCAGCAGCGTCGACGGCACCAGCACCGCGACGCAGGCGCCGAGCAGCGACGGGGGCCACCACTCGAGCGAGCGCAGCACGAAGATCACCGGGAAGTGCCACAGGTACAGCCCGTAGGAGAGCTTGCCGTACCACTGCAGGGGACCGCGGGAGAAGACCACCTCGCCCGGGATCCGCGCGAGCGCGACGCCGGCGATGATCATCGCCACGCCGATGCTGGCCGGGGTGTCGACGATCACGTCGCGCAGCATCGGCGTGAGCAGGCTGTAGCCGCGGACGATCGCCTCGGCCAGCACCAGCGCGGCGCCGCCGATCACGAGAGCGTAGGCGACCCGCGGGCGGCTCGGACGGCCGTAGACCAGCACCGCGGCGAGCATCCCGGCCGCGAACGAGTTCAGCCGGCCGAGCAACGAGTCCTTGAGCGGCGAGTGGTTGGGCCCGTTGATCGCGCACTGGCCGAGCACGTAGGCGCCGACCGCCAGCAGGACGATGCAGACCACGGCCAGCACGGTGCGTCGCGACCGCGGTCCGGAGAACCTCGACGTCAGCCAGCCGATCAGCACGGCCGCGATCGGTACCGCGATGTAGAACGAGACCTCGACCGCGATCGTCCACGTCGGGGGGTTCAGGCCCTGCGACGTCGCGTCGACGTAGTTCTGCGCGAAGAACAGGTAGATCGGCAGCTGCTCGACCGGTCGTGCCTGGCCGTGGTCGAGCCACGCGAGCACGGCCGCGGGGATCAGGATCGCGACCCAGTAGGCCGGGAGAATTCGGGCGGCCCGCCGAATCGCGTACTTGCGAACGTCGGGATTCGACCGGCCCTCGATCATCGCCGCCACGAACGGGCGGAAGATCAGGAAGCCCGACAGCACGAAGAACATCGGCATGCCGAGCCGCAACTGGCTGATCGCGACGTCGAGCGTGCTGCGCTCCGGCGAATTCAGGTCGCCCTGGTGGAACATCCAGACGTGCAGGATCACGATCCCGAACGCGGCGGCACCGCGGAGACCGTCCAGGGCGTCGAGCCGGCGGCGGTCCGCCGAGCGCGAGAATGGGGCTACCGTCGTCGCAACCAGAGCCACAGGAACGCTCCCAGAGCACCGTTAATGGTCTTTAAACGATCCCAGGGCCCAGTGGTGCGCGGCGAACTGCGACGATGCGGTCGTGCAAGAGATCAGCATCCGCGGCGACATGATCCGGCTCGGGCAGCTGCTGAAGCTCGCGAGCGTGGTCGGCTCCGGCGGTGACGCCAAGGCGATGCTCGCCGCGGGTCTGGTGACCGTCAACGGCGACGAGGAGACCCGTCGGGGACGACAGCTCCACGACGGCGACGTGGTCGATGCGGACGGCGAGTCGCTGCGGGTTGTGGCTGCAAACTGAGGGGTTCCGTCCGACGCACCGCCTAGCGTCGGCGCATGGGAGTGTCGACGACCCCGGATCCGAGCTGGCTCGTCACCGACCTGTTCGAACGGGCGCGCACCCTTGCCGCGGCGATCGCCGCTCCGGTGGGCGATCCGACTACACGGCGGAACCTCACCACCCAGGCGCTCGACCTGCAACGTCGGTGCACCGCACTGACCGCCCAGGCCGTTCCGGTACGCCGCCGGCACCGGCCTCGCGTCGACGGCGCGCTCGGGCGCCTGAGCGACGCCGTCGACGACCTGGCCGCCGTGGTGCTGATGGGCTGCGCGGACGCCGCCCACGGACGGCGCCGGCTCGAGTGCGACGTCGAGGCGCTGGTCGGCCGGATCGGCGAACGGCACGACTACGTGGTCGGTCTGCTCCGCCGCACCGGCGCGCGACGCACGTACACCACCCCCTGACCCCGCGATCCGGGTATCCACGCCCGTGGGTGGGTAGTGGTGTCGCATGAGACAGATCGTCCCGATCGTCGCGACCGCCACCGGCACCGCCATCCTGGCGCTGGCCCCAGCGATCGCCCACGCCGACGGACCGCCCGCGGTCAAGACCGGCCTCGCCGGGAGCCTGACGCCGCAGAGCGCCTCGGTCGTCGGCACCGTCAACGCCAACGGATTGCGCACGCGCTACTTCTTCGACTACGGCACGAGCAAGAAGTACGGCGCTCGGACCGCCCGCCAGAACGCCGGCTCGGGCGCGACGCCGCGTGCCGCGACCGCCGGGGTCTCCGGTCTGAAGTCGAATACGACGTACCACTACCGGTTGGTGGCGACCAACGCCAAGGGCACGGTCCGCGGGGCAAACCGCACCTTCAAGACCCCGAAGCAGCCGCTCGGCTTCTCGGTCGCCCTCAACCCCAACCCGTTCGTCTACGGCGCGGTGACGATGGTCGTCGGCACGCTGGGCGGCACGGGCAGCGCCAACCGGGCCGTCCAGCTGCAGCAGCAGACCTGGCCCTACACGGGCGGCTGGGTGCCCAACGGCAACGCGCTGGTCACCGACAAGGCGGGCAACTTCGGCTTCCCGCTGCTCGCGCTCAACGACAACTCGCGGTTCCGCGTCGTGACCACGGGCGACAAGCCGACGGTCAGCGCGGTGCTGACCGCCGACGTCCGGCTCGACGTGTCCGCGAAGACGAGCACGCGCACGGTCAACCGCGGATCGCGGCTGCGGTTCTCGGGCATCGTCCGTCCGGCCCAGGTCGGCACCGGTGTCGGGGTCCAGCGGCTGTCCTCGAAGGGCACCTGGGTGACGGTGCGCGGTTCGGTGACCCGCAAGGACTCCGTCAATTACTCGCGCTATGCGACCCGCGCCCGGATCACGCGCTCGGGGACCTACCGGGTCTTCGTGAAGTCGGCTCAGGGCAATCTGACCGGCCACTACAGCCCGTCGATCAAGATCCGCGTTCGCAGCTAGCGACCGCCCGCTACGACCATACGGGGCGGGCGTCGTGGCGCGCCGCCGTCAGGCATGCCAGAATGAGCGGCGTCGGCGCCCGTAGCTCAGTGGATAGAGCGCCTGCCTCCGGAGCAGGAAGTCGGAAGTTCGAATCTTCCCGGGCGCGTCGTAGAGAGGAGCCCCAGTCACCGACTGGGGCTTCTTTGCTTCTGGCCTATCCCTTCGGTACGAACGGACCTGCTGCGTGAACCTGGACCTGCTCTTCGTCGGAACCGGCGGCTCGGCGCCGACCGCACGCCGGGGGCTGCCCGCCGTGCTGCTGCAGCGCGGGGGCGAGCACGTCCTGATCGACTGCGGCGAGGGCACCCAGCGCCAGTTGATGCGGTCGAGCGGCCTGGTCGAGCTCGACCTGGTGCTGATCACCCATCAGCACACCGACCACTGGCTCGGACTTCCCGGCCTGCTGAAGACGCTCGACCTGCGCGAGCGCGAGGCCCCGCTGACCGTCGCCGGCCCGGTCGGTCTGGCGGCCACCGTCGCCCTGATCTGGAAGCTCGCCGGACCCGTCCGCTACCCGGTCGAGGTCCGCGAGCTGGCGCCGTACGACCAGATCGAGCGCAACGGCTGGGCGGTCGACGCGATCCCGGTCCGGCACCGCGGCACGGCGCTCGGCTACGTGGTCGAGGAGCACAACCGTCCCGGCCGCTTCGATCCGGACCGGGCCCGGGAGCTGGGGGTCACCGACGTCCAGGACTTCGGCCGCCTGCAGCGCGGCGAGACGGTCGGCGACGTGACCCCGGACCAGGTGCTCGGCGCCACGCGGTTCGGGCGCAAGATCGTCTTCTCGGGCGACACCCAGCCGTGCGACGCGGTGCGCGAGGCGGCGTGGCGGGCCGACGTGCTCGTCCACGAGGCGACCTTCACCGCCGAGCAGGTCGAACGAGCGCAGCAGACCGGGCACAGCACCGCCGCTCAGGCGGCCGCACTCGCCAAGGACGCGGACGTCGGGTTGCTGGCGCTGACCCACCTGTCGGCCCGCCACCGTCCGTCGGACGCCGTGGCCGAGGCCCGCCGGATCTTCCCCGACACGGTGATGCCCCGGGACTTCGACATGGTCCGCGTGCCGTTCCCGGAGCGGGGGGATCCGGTCCACGCGCCGGGCGCCGGGCGACCCGCCCGCGGTGGACCGTCGGGCGGATCCGATGGTGCGACGCTCGACGACCCCGAGGCGGGCGCCGACGGCGACGACGATGCCCCGGCCGCCGCCGAACGCACTGATAACGTCTAGGGCGTTCGTTAAGCCGGTACCGAGAGACCGGCACGATCCCCACCACATGAGCTTCGAGACCACCGTCCTGGACGGTTCCGACATGGCGCGCACGCTTGCGCGCATCGCCCACGAGATCGTCGAGGGCCATCCGGATCCGTCGACCCTGGTCCTGGTGGGGATCCACACCCGCGGCGCCGTGCTCGCGCGCCGCCTGCAGGAGCGTCTGACCGCGCTGCTCGACCGTCCGGTCCCGCTCGGCGACATCGACATCGCCTTCTACCGCGACGACCTCGAGACGCGGGGGACCGCGGCCGACCCGGTGATCCACGGGACCCACCTCGACGGGATCCCGCTCGAGGGCCGATCGGTGGTCCTGGTCGACGACGTGCTGTTCAGCGGGCGGACGATCCGGGCGGCGATCGAGGCGATCTTCGACTACGGCCGTCCGGACCGCGTCCAGCTCGCGGTGCTGATCGACCGCGGTCACCGCGAACTGCCGTTCCGGGCCGATTACGTCGGCAAGAACCTGCCGACGTCGGTCGCCGAGCGGGTCAACGTCCGGGTCAGCGAGACCGACGGTCGCGACGAGGTCGCGATCGAGCGGCGCCCCGCCCCGCGCCCGGCCGCGTCACCCGACGACGACGCTCCCCGACCGAGGCCCGCCGCATGAAGCACCTGTTGTCGATCGACGACCTCGACCGCGCCGCGATCGAGCAGCTCTGCGACCGCGCGGCGAGCTTCGCCGAGGTCGCCGACCGTCCGATCAAGAAGGTCCCGGCGCTGCGCGGGCGGACGGTGCTCAACCTGTTCTACGAGTCGTCGACCCGCACCCGGTCGAGCTTCGAGCTGGCGGCCAAGCGGCTCAGCGCCGACGTCGTCAACTTCGCGGCCAGGGGCTCCTCGGTCGAGAAGGGCGAGTCGCTGCGCGACACCGTCCAGACCCTGGCCGCCCACCGTCCCCACGCGATCGTGATCCGCACGCCGTGGGCCGGCGCGTCGAAGCTGATCACCCGCTGGACCGACGCCGCGATCGTCAACGCCGGCGACGGCCAGAACGAGCACCCGACCCAGGCGCTGCTCGACGTCTACACGCTGCGGGACCGGCTCGGCAGCCTCGACGGGCTGAACGTCTGGATCGTCGGCGACGTCCGCCACAGCCGCGTGGCGCGCTCGCTGGTGCTGGCGCTGCAGACGATGGGGGCGACCGTCACGCTTGCCGGCCCGCCGACCCTGGTCCCGCAGGAGCTCGCCGTGCTCGGCTGCCAGGTCCGGTACACGCTGGACGGCCTGGCCGACGCCGACGTGGTCTACACCCTGCGGATGCAGCACGAGCGGATGCAGCAGGCCTACGTGCCGTCGCTCCGCGAGTACGCCGCGAACTACCAGATCGACGCCCGCCGACTCGGTCGGCACCAGTTGCTGATGCACCCGGGACCGGTCAACCGCGGCGTCGAGCTGGCCGGCGACGTCGTCGACGGTCCGCAGTCGCTGATCCTCGACCAGGTGCGGGCCGGCGTCCTGGTGCGGATGGCCGTGCTGTACGAGGTCTTGGCCTCGCGTGGCGGCCCGACCGTGGCGCCCGACCCGCCCGCCGAATCCTCTTCCGGTCCGTCGCCCTCGGGTCGCTCGGACTCCTTCGCCCCGACCTCGGAGCTGCACTCCGCATGACCCTCGACCTGCTCGTCCGCGCTCCCGCGCCCGACGCCGAACTGCTCGTGCACCACGTGCACGTGCTCGATCCCCGCACGGGCATCGACGCGCCCCACGACGTGCGCGTCCGAGGCGGCGTGATCGCGGAGATCGGGGCCCCGGGGTCGCTGACGGCCGACGAGGGCGTCGAGACGATCGACGGCGCCGGCCTGCACCTGTTCCCGGGCTTCGTCGACCCGCACGTCCACCTGCGCACGCCCGGTCAGGAGCACAAGGAGGACCTGGAGTCCGGCACCCGCGCCGCGGCCGCGGGCGGCTACTGCGCCGTCGTCGCGATGCCGAACACCAGCCCGGTGGTCGACTCCAGCTCGCTGCTCGGCTCGCTGCGCGACCTGGCGTCGCGGATGGCCCGGATCCCGGTCGGCTTCACCGCCGCGATCACGGTCGGCTTCGGCGGCAAGGAACTGACCGAGATGGCCGACCTGCGCAAGGCCGGCGCGGTCGCGTTCACCGACGACGGCCTGCCGGTCACCGACGCCGGCGTGCTGCGCAAGGCGATCCAGTACCAGCGGCTCTGCGGCGGCGTGATCGCCCTGCACGAAGAGGATCCGTCGCTCTCGGGTACGGGCGCGATGCGCGAGGGCAGCGTCTCGGCCCGGCTCGGGATCGCCGGCATCCCGTGGCTGTCGGAGTCGACGATGGTCGCCCGCGACGCGGCGATCGGCGGCTACGAGGGCGGGCGCCTGCACTTCCAACACCTCTCCTGCGTTGCCT
>Ga0265296_1004088_pt1 | contig 12920 bp, 15 predicted proteins | sample MunlanPumphouse1_FD_189073 | JGI IMG/M metagenome (GOLD analysis project Ga0265296, IMG submission 189073) | Groundwater microbial communities from a municipal landfill in Southern Ontario, Canada - Pumphouse #1 | ecosystem: Environmental > Aquatic > Deep subsurface > Groundwater | place... | reverse complement strand
CAATAGGTTTCTCCTGAAGTGAGAGGACTCCCAATCTCTGTCCAGGTATATGCTCCACTTACCGATTGAGAGGGAGTCCAGACATTGAGTGTTGTTGCAGTCATGCCGTACTGAAACCATGCTGTTGCTTCAGTTCCCATTGTCGCTGTGAACGTGACGTTGTTGTTGCTGATGGCGGTTACTACTGTATTTGTCGGTACCGCTACTGTTATGCCAGGGATCAGTATGAGAAGAATGAGGATGATGATGGGGATTATGAGTTTCATCGCGGACCCCACTGGTCATAGGGTTCGAATTCAGGATAATAATCCGATTCGTCTGCGGTTGCCTGAACGATTTTATAGGTCATTATGATTGCAAGGATGAGGATGAAGAAGTATGAGAACGGCTGGATCCAGAATGTCTGGCCGACATATGACTGGACCGGTGCCGGGATTGGAATTGTGAGTATTACTTTATCCCATGAACTCCAGAAAACTGCAGCAATAACGGTCATGACAGAAAATATTGCCATGAAAATTATCCAGGTCGTCCCCATCATCAGCATTTTTCTCCATGATGCCATAGTTACGTCACCTGATCCTGTTCATTCTGGCTTTGTGCCATGTGGTTCCAGCTGATAGCAAAGACGAAGAAGAAGATTCCTGCTACAAAAATATATTTGAGCCATGTCAGCGTGTTGATACCATCCATCGGGAAATTGGGGAGGGTGTTTACAAAGACCGGGATTTTATCGAAGAAGACGTATCCTACCGATGCTGCCATAACCGGGAACACAATCAGATTGATTAACAGACCTAATAATCGCCCTGCCATTTTTACACTCCCAAATTATCCAACGGTGGGGGTTTGAAGAAGATCAGGAATATGAACCATGCATCGAGAAGCAGGATAACTATCCTGAAAATCCAGACGAATGCCATAGCTATCGGACTTAATGTGATCCATGGGAAAGCTGCGAATAGTATCGTATCATATCCGCAGATGCCTTGTATGACGGTAAGGATCATCTGGCCTGACTGGACTGCAAGTGCTGCAAGTCCTGTTGCCGTTGAGATCAACCCACCCATGAACCCGCCAAGGTTGGAGTTGTTCGTTACCTGTTTTTGGACATCGACGTTATTGTATTGATATTCAGACGGAGTTACTGCACTGTTCGTAGCCCAAAGGCCGGTCATATTTACAAAGCCGATCACGGTCTGTAACAGGATAAAGAAATACAGCGCGTTAATGAGTGTGAGCCCGGTTCCTCCGGTACCGTATCTCTCCCGATTTGCCTCTTTCAGGTAAATCGCACCGCCCATTACCCCTGCTAGGATGATCAGCTGGAGTGGCGTCCACCAGTTAACACTGTTTGATTCTTTGATGTACAGATTCATCCAGCCAAACCACCAGAAAATCGCGGCAAAGCCATTAATGCAGAAGATAGAGAATCTTGTGCTTCTCAGACTGGCATATCCCCCGATAAAGAACAGCAGACCTAACGAGATGCTATTGTAGAATAGAAATGCCCATGAGGGAGGCATAATATTTTCTAACCCTAATGGAAAACGGAAACCATAGGGTGTGGTAAAGGTCAGACCGTTTGAGAATGAAACGTTTGTATCCCCTGCAAGTGCCGGGGCTATTACCAGTACGAAAAGAAGGATTATAAGCAGGATGGTCCTGCTGATGCGCATAGAGAATCTGACTGCTGGATTCTTTATAACGCTATGCCGAAATAATCAGATTGTTGTGCAGCCCCATTTCCATTGCTGGTATGGGATAATCGGGACTGTCATACTGAATGTCTGCATACTACTTCCATATGCCCACGTCCTGTTTTCCCACCAGATAGTTCCGTTATCAACACATTTCCACCAACAATTTGCTCCGCTTGTCTTTCCTGTGGCATCATAGACGTAGTCTATCATCGTGCCGTAGCTTGAATTAGGTTCGACAAGGGATGTGTTGAAAACGGATTGTCCGTTGTAGATATTCGAAGATGATAATGCCTGACTGAATATATTGGGACTTGTTGAGTTGTATGTGCGAATCTGGTAATACGAATCCTGTGGCATAATAGTGATAGTTTGTAGTGTCCCTGATGTGTCTGTGACTGTAACCTCATATTCGATGCTTGAGAGCATCAGGACGACTGCATATCCCAACGAGTCGGTATTCCCACTGTATTGAGTTGAACTGTTTAACATCTGGAGTGCTGTTTCCCTTGGTACTCCGAATGCATTCTCCAAAGATGTGAGTGCTCCAGATAATCCTCCTGGTAATGTGCTTTGAATTGCATATGCCGTTATTGGAGTGTTTGCTATAGGATTCGAGTTTGAATCGACAACCTGGAATGCTACCTGATGAGGGCTATAAAACGTTGTCTGGGTATTCTGGTTATAACTGACGACGATATAATTAGTTTTTATCTCAGTACTAGATCCGAGTGTATTATTGACTGTAAGTTTCACCGTATATGTTCCAAGAGATGAATAAACATGGCTGGTACTACCGACGATACTGGAATATGGTGCTAATGATGATCCTTCGTCACCAAATGACCAATTATAGGTCTTTCCGGATGATGGTGTTCCAAAAGCAGAGAGATCGGTGAATGAAACGCTAACCCCTACAGAGCCGGAAGTGGGATTGCCTGAGAAATCCGCTTTTACGTATGTTGAGTTATAAACCGGAGTGATATAATCCAATCTTGTTGTTGTGTTAGTTACTGAGAGATTATCGCTCCTATACGCAGTAAGTGTCACGTCCATTAGGCCAACCGATTCGTATGTATGGATTGCGGTATTATTATGCGACAAAAATGTTGTTCCATCCCCGAAATCCCATAGATATCTATCAGCAGATCCCGGGACTTCTGGAGTGAATAATACCGGTTGTTCAAAGGCTATTGGTGCGGTATTGTTGGCTATGAAATCAGAATACGTTTTATACCACACACCGATGTAATTTGCAACCGTTTTTGTATCTGTGGTGTCGGGACTTGTAACGGTAAGAGAGACGGTCTTATTCCCTTGCAGATAATAAACGTTTGTTGGATTTTGCAACGTTGATGTGTTTCCATCTCCAAAATTCCATAACCGTGATATAACATCTCCAGTGCTTGTGTCTGTAAATGATACAGTCATAGGTGAGAAATCGTATGTAGGAGTGCCAGTAAAATCTGCAACGAGTGTTTGATTAACCAACACATCGTGTTGAACGGTGGATATAGGAGAACCGAGGCTTATGTTTTGTACAGATAGTGTTATGTTGTATATACCTGGGGTTGTAAATATCTGGGTTAAAGTTTGATATACGTTATCGGAAACCGATTCGTTATACCACGATCTTGTGGTCCATGCAGTATTATTCACCGACCAGTTTCGTACATCTGGCAAATATATAGATGTGTCAGTAAACAACACCGATAACGGCGCCTGTCCACTGATTTTATTTTGAGAGAATGAGGCTATAGGAATGGCAGTGTATTTACTTACATTCACATGCGTTATCTGAGTACTTATGTTTGAACCCGCAACATTTGTTGTGGTTAGATTTATGGACCAATTTCCTACAGGAAAATTAAATGCTTGATTTTGCGAAGTTCCTATTGGTATCCAAGTATCATTTCCCGTAACATTCTTTGCTCCATATTTCCACGATATCGGGGTATTTGTTGTTGTATCGGTTAGCATAACAGATAGCGGTGCCGTACCTATCGTGGCATCTGTTGTGAACGACGCTACAGGGAGTATTGGGGTGAGATATTTAACAATAACTATGCCTGCTGCGCCATTACCTCCAGCTCCCCCTCCGGTAGCACCACAACCCCCGCCTCCACCACTACCCGTATTTGCAACACCGTTTCCTGCGGCGGTTGTTGATACCGATCCCTTACCACCTATTCCAGCAAACCCAAGACCGGCGCCATACAATGGATCACCCACGTTATTCCCACCAGCGCCACCACCCTCCGCATATGGTGTTGATACCCCGGTGATGCTACTATACGTTGCATTACCCCCATCACCGGCATGGTAGTAAGACCCCGCATATCCTGCGTGTGACGAACCCCCGCCACCACCCCCAGGATATAATGGATCATCTATTGCTGTGGAACCACCTGCATACCCTTGGCCAGAAATACCATTAGCCCCGGCACCAGAAAATATGGTTCTTTCCCCACCACCACCACTACCCCCTGTTGATGGATTTATACCCTGGACTGCTCCCGATCCGCCGCCATAAGCAGTAAGGGTTGATAATACAGAATTGCCACCCCGCGTTCCGTTTGTTGTTGAAGATCCTGTACCTCCGATACCAACAGTGATAGTTACCGATCCCGATAATGAACTGGAAGTACCTGATAATAATCCGCCTGCGCCGCCACCGCCCGCTCCGGTATCAAATGAATTACGACCGCCGGCACCACCTCCAGCAACAATAAGATATTCAACACTTGTAACCCCATATGGGACCGACCACGATGTTGTTCCAGCAGTTCCATTCCACACTTCTATCGTATATGAGCCACTTGTCCAAGAATAGTGATCTAATGCAAATACTGGAATGATAGAAAATCCTATAAATAGAACGAGAATAAGAAGAGAGATTATAATCGATTTCTGCATGATGGTTTATTTTTAAAAGGATTATATTATTTTATGGCGAAACCGCGGAAATCTCCCATGATTCCCGTGAGGGTGCCGATGATTTCGATCATGAGATTATCCTTTCGCTCTCGGACATGTGACGCCCCCCCCATCGAGACACTGACCGGCATGTTGTACCGGTACCACGATCAGATCTTCACGTTCCATTATCCGGACGGTTCCACAACTTACCAGGATGCGATCGATATGATATCCTCTTTCGCGTTCTTGTTTGTGCCAATAGTAATCCAGGCGCTGACCATCACCCTTTGATTCGATCGCTATGGAGTGCAGAGTTAATTCTTTGACCGGGTCAATGAGAAGGATCCGTGTCATAGGTCAGGCACCCTCTCAACGGTTCGGGGGTATGGATTTCTCCAGGCATCTTTCCAGAATGCCCTCATGCGGTCTGCATGCTCATTTTTACGTAACCATACGGGATTCATTAAGAGGAAAATTAAAAATATCCTGAAGATACATCGGAGTGAAAAAATACTGATTTTAAGGAATATGCTGTCACATGATGATGGCTCATGTCTCCAGTATAGCCGGCACCTGAAGACAATCGCCATGAGCCTAGTGAGCCAGGATAATTTTCCTAAGCGTGGGCAATGCCATGCGGGAGAGTGACGGCGGGAACAGGTTGAACAGGAGATCATGGCTGCTCCTTTAATTCTTTCAGGTATCGCATGCACCGGATCAGGAATATCCATTCTCGAATGACTGCGATGATCATGAGCGGTCACCCGGGCTTTCGTTGAATGAATGTTCAGCGAAATCCTGCAGCACAAAACGAACTGCCTGTTTTATTGAAGGATGATTTTTTAGATCTCTCAGATCTTCTTTTTTGGCGATCGCTATAAGAATCCGATAATCCGATCGATAAATACTGACGGTAATTTTTTCGGGATCTCTCATCAGTCCTCACCATCCAGTTCTTTCTTTTTCTTCTCCCATGCCTCCTCAGCTGCTTTCCTTAATTCCTGCGCTGACCTGGGAGGCCGAATACTTTTTTTGTCACACATCTCATTCACCACCGGTATGCAAGCGGAGAAAATCCCGGGCTTCGTGGATCTTTTCGAAGTAATCTGATTCCCTCATATAGCCGGTAACTGCCTCCGGTTTTTCCTTCATACACTTTTCACAAAGGAAAATCAGAGAGAGTTTTTCTCCATGACATCCCATTCCGATCCCGGATGAAGTCCATGAAACGAGCTTCAATCCTTTTTTCCTTTTCCCGCATCGATGGCAGGACGTTTCGAGTTTGCCGAAGTAAGGACTTTCCGGATTGTTGATCGCTCGTGTGATCAGGGTTGTGAGCTTCATCATTCACCATCCGCACTGCAAGCCGGAACAACCTGCCGGCGCTTCCGGTATCGCTTAACCGGGCAGGCCTCGCCCGGAGATCCGCTCATGCCAGCTGCACGCTCCCGCCCTGCATCGCTCCACTGGCCGCCCTCATCATAGGCGCGATCGTAGTTGCGGATGGTCATGCGAGGCTCCCGGCGATCGTCGCTGCCATCTCCCGCATATATTCAGCGGATAGGGCCTCGGCCATTTTCGGACAAACTGCATTGCCGATCTGCTTGACGACTTCGCCACGATTACCGGTGAAAATGTATTCACTAGGAAAACTCTGCGCTGCCGCCAGTTCGTGCGGTTTCAACATCCTGAAACCGATGCGAACGCTTTCAGGAGTGATTAGGGCAAACCGATCCCGGGTCGTGATTACCGGCACCGGCTTTGATATCGGATGGCATACTCCAGTCCCGTAGTACTCCATGATAAGGGGTTCAACGAGACCGATCGCGCCTTTCGTTGCCACCGTTGACAACGGGCCAGTTGTCGGCCTCACTTCACCGCATGAGTGCTGAGGGATAAACAGCGGCTCAATAAGGCAGGCTTCTTCCTTTGTTACTACCGTTGCGAGAGGCTCATCGATGCTTCGCATCCGGCCCTTGCTCGATGTCTGTCCTATGTGCATTATGAGTGGTTGCACGAGGCCGTACCGGTTCGACGTGTCTAAAACGGGGATGGGCTCGTCTATTGAGTGAATCCTGTTTTCACCGCCATTATACCGCACCAGGAAGGGAGTGGCATAATCTCCCCAGTACTTCTCGATCCCACGGAAGATCCGCTTCATGGTGTTTGCGGCCAGTGGTTTCGATCTCTCATCGAGAAGTTGCGTTGGTAATGACCAGTCGATGATACTGCTTGCAGGTACCCATGAGGGTAAATTCCCGGTGAGGGTCCGTTTGGGATCGGCTCTGATGTTTGTCGCTTCCGGCCAAAGTATAGATTTTCCGGATCCCGTCCTTACGGCCTGTATGAAAAGCCGGCGGCGAGTGGTTGGAGCACCATAATCAGCGGCATTGAGGACTTGCCAATCTACTGCATAGCCCAATGCCCTGACCATGGCGATATAGGCTGCAAAGGTCTCGCCCTTCTTTTCGGATATCGGGCGATTCTTCTCATTGAGCGGGCCCCATGACATGAACTCCGGGACGTTTTCGATGATGAGCCGATCAACCGTCAACTTATCCAGCCAGTCTAGGATTGTGAAGGCAGTGCACCGGCTCTGGTCGCTCATGGGTTTTCCGCCCCGGGCAATGGAGAAATGGACGCATTCGACACTCGCCCAGAGCAGTGCAACATTTCGACCCGGTACAAGGCTGGGAGGATTGATATCCGCCACGTCCCGGCAGATGTGTTCCGCGGATGGGAAGTTGGCCCGGTGTGTTTCGATAGCTCGCTGCCAGTGATTGATTGCGAACATCTCGATGTTGACACCGGCTTTTTGCGCGGACTGTTTGATTCCTTCGCTCTCGCCACCGGCTCCGCAGAACATATCGATGACAACCGGTTTATCCTCACAGTTTTCCTGGATCGACTCCGGAAATAATCCCCGCTGACCTCGTTTTATGATCATGCGGTGACCTCATCAAGCGTGATCTGCCCTTTTAGGATGCATGGCGATTTCTGAATCTCCAGCTCCTCGGGACCTTCGCAGAGATTGAACTCCATCACAGGTATTCCCGGCTTGTCATTTTCCAGTTCGAGATTCTTTTTCACCATCTGACAGTAATCGGGGTTGAGATCAATACCGATCCCGCTGCGGCTCATCCGTCGTCCTACAATGAGCACGGTACCGCGACCACAGAAGGGATCCATTACCGTACAGGGAATAGGATCGCCAGCGTTGCAGTCACAGGTTGGAGCCCACCCGAGCGTCTCGCAGATACCGGCCTCCTCGGGGCCATAATCGGCGATTTCTCCCTCACTGGCTTCATACTGGACGCCAAGCCCACTCTTATCGCTGATAATGCCCTTCTTGCCGTCACGGACACGGATGTTCATGGTCGAAGCAATGCGGTGAACCCTGCGGAAGTAAGGTGCCCCGCACCGGGGACAGCATCCGGCCTCGCTGGAGCCTGCCTTGATCGCTTCCTCAACTAGACGATCCGGGAAGCTGGCGAAGTGCTTTTCCTTCCGCTGTGTTGTGGGGATCTTCCACACGTCGCGTTTATTCGCCGTTGGGGTGTGACCTCTTCCACTCTTGTTCAGGTCGGCGTAAGTGGCCTTCCCGATCTCTTCCTGCTTATGTAGTGATCGGACTTTCCTAAACTGCGACTCTTCACGATCGTACTTAGTGTTGTCATTGCATCGCTGCCTTAGGATCCCCTCGGGACGTTTATCCTTTGCATAGCTGGAACTCGCTGGCTCCCGAATCGCCTCGGCATCGTAGAAGTATTTCCAGCCTATCCAGCGATTGCGTCGGGACCAGAGTTTGCTCTTTTTACCCGTTTCTTCATCCACATACGTAAGATTCTTCCAGTTCTCGGGAGGCTCCCCTTCTTCGCTTGTCTGGTTGTTCACAAAATAATAATCCGGCGCCGGTTTTTTCCGTGTACCCTCAAATGTCGGGTGCGTCCAAAATTGCACTTTCCCTGATTTTGCGAATAGGAAAAGGAACTCATGCGCCCTGGTGGGTCGGGTCTTATTACTCTCCGGCATCGGGTTCGGCTTGTGCCACACGATATCTGTGCGAAGATACCATCCCGCATCACGAAGGGCGAAGGCCAGCAGCCAAGGGATACCCATGAGGTCCCCGGCTTTCCATCCCTTCGGTACGTGGACGTTCTCATCATGGAATCCCTGCCGATCTTCCTGGCAGCCAAGACCGGTATGCCCGCTCGGACCTTTCCCGGATCCCGCATAAGAATCGCCCATATTGAGCCAGAACGTGCCATCGTCGCGGAGAACTCGCCAGCACTCGCGGAATACCTCAACAAGGATCTCGATAAACTCCTTGGGGGTTTTCTCCAGACCGATCTGGCCTTTAATCTTGTAGTTCCGCAGCCACAGGTATGGCGGACTTGTCATAATGAACTGCACGGATTTATCCGGCAGCTTCCGAAGTGCAGCAAGGACGGTCGAATTTATCACCGTGATTATAACAGTTCCGGTCATGCAAGTGCACCCCCGGGATCTCCCCTCGACCATCCTAAAGCATCGAGATATCCGGCCTTACCTTTTTCCCGGGCCGTATGCAGGGTTCGCAGCCATACCGGTACTTCATCGTTTCGAGTGGTCCCGATGAATTCATAGGTTGATTCGATCTTCTCTGTCTTGTCCGGAAGCTCGCGGTCCGTTTCCAATACTCGAGAGTTTGTGAAGAATCGTTTATTGATTGCGAAATACATTCCATAGCCGGAGCGGGTCTTCACTCCCTTTCCCAGATACTTTCCGAGATAATCTACCGGCTGCCGATTCCTGGCATCTTTTGGCTGCTCTTTCAGCCAGACCCATGTATTGCCCTGTTTCTGAATTCCGTATACGTGGATTCGTTCTCCCTGTCCGGTCTTCATCCAGTCGAGAGCGATATCCTCCCAGTACGCAAGATATGATTTTCCGAAAATGGCAACGTGGGAATGAAGCAGGCCATTTTTTTGAAATTCGTAAACCTGCAGGTACCGGGGCCTGAAGCTTGCCGATTCTGTTACCTCTGCGATCTCGTCTTCAGTAAGTTCTATCCGGTCCGGTTCAGTCTTCAGTATCTCTTCGAGTTTCAGATCGCAGAGATATTTTTTCGACATTGGCAGGAGTGCTTCGGTTCTCTCTGCTTTTGTAAGAGCGATCTTCATCAGATGCCCTTTCCCTTTGCATCTGGGACACGTCCGGATCTTTGTTGCCTTGGTGACTCCCTTCACCTTACCGGTCCCTTCACAATGCCAGCATCGTTCCTGTTTGAGAGTGATGGATCGTATCTTCTCGATCTCCATTCTCTTCAGGTCCAGCAGCTCATCGCGCCGGATCGCCCGGTTCCGTTTTGTCAGCTTAGACATGAATGCATTCCAAGCCGGGCCGAAATGCCGATCTACATGCCTCAACGATTGCCGGTGAAAGTGTTTTGGAACTTCCGAAGGGGGATAAGATGTGAGGGTAAGGAGAACACCGGTATTATAACAATCGCCGGCTTTATTCCATACCCGGTGATATCGGGCAATAGTCCCATCCTTCCGGGTTTCATCGGTGAAGCGGGTTTGATAATCAATAAATTTGATTTCCCCGCTTTCTTTATTCTGGAGAGTTATTTGTAAACCCTCGATCGTTTCCATATACTTTTCAAAACTTACCTGGACCGGTGCGAGTCCCTTTATCATTTCGTCATTGAGCACCTTCTGATCACGGCGTTTAAACATCGAATGTCTGCGGATGCCTTGCAATCTGAAGATCGCATCCATCCGATCCGTGCGGGTCCGAACGGAAACATAGTACGGGCAGGGCCTCCGCTTCTTTTGTATTTTTAGCTTTGCAAAATTTATGCCGGCATTTTCCCGGACTTCCTGCATTTCTCGACGGCCCTTTGCGCCCCGCAAAAACTGGTTTGAATTTTGCACCCGGCTTATCAAGGCAAATAGGTTTTCTGTTGGCACGACGGTAAACGCGGTTTCCTTAATTTTTACAGTGGAAATGGCCTCTTTGGTCTCCGTCGGGAGCGTTCCACAAGAAACGATAGGGGGGGCGGGTTTTGATAAATTGAAAGCATTGATCGGACTTTTCTGATTATCCATTTGAGACAGTCTTGATGCAAAGGCATTGTGAACGGTTTCACATTGCTCCTTTTCTTGAAGATCAAAGGTCTTTTGAGTGCTGATGTATTCCCGCTTCTCCAATCGCACATAACCCGCCTTTGCCAAGGCTTTACAGTGCCGATACACCTGCCAATAGATCGGACTGTCCGGTATCTTTGCATCTGGCTGGAACTTCCGGACCATGTCAACGAGTTTTACCGAACCCGAATTAATGAGCGGATGCATCCAGTAGGTGCATTTGTTCACTCTGTCATTTATGAAAAGTAATTTTATATCCCTCAGGGGATACTGTACAGTAGCCGGCGACGACATTCCTTCTTTCCCTCCGTGACCCTGGTAAGCTACTGAGAGGAGACGGAAACGTCCCGGTGTTGTTCTTTATTCAATACGATTGCATAGACTTCGACCGGATCGGGTCCGAAGATACTAACCGTGCCTGTGGTTATCGGAGTTATCGATTTCTTGGTAAAACCATTCCAAGGGAAGACGATTGTATTTTCATCAGTGTGGCGTGATGGGTATCCCCAAATGATTATGACTCCTGAAAATTCCTTATCTTCAAGCCTTTTTTTATAATAGGGTTTTACTTCCCGGTACTCTTCGATTTTTTCTCCAGATTTTATCTGGTCAAAATATATTTTTTTGACATGTAGAACGAGATCATGAAGCTCTTTTTTTATCCTTCCCGTTCCACCGCACTCAGGGCATTGAACCTTTGCACCACATGAATGATGTTCAAATTCACGGTGTTTTGCTGTGGTTGTTCCGGTCCCATCGCAGCGTATGCACTTCGTGGAATTATCGTTCTGTGACATCAGGATTCACACTCCTTGATAAAGTCATCAATTGTTGACCTGACCCATTCAGTTTTCACGAATATTCCAAACTCTTTCAAAACTGCTATTCGTCCTCTCTTCCAAAGTGATGTTGATAGGGCCGATAAATTCCCGCGAGCTCTCACTTTCTCACAGATTTCCTCTGCAATTTTTGAGACTCCGTTTTTCTCTAACCGGAGCAATTCGTGTTCCTTGATCATGAATTCAGTGAGTGCTTCTGGTATTGACCTCAACGATGAATGGCACATCAAACCACATCGAATCGAGACATCCCGGACCGCTTGTGATTCGAACTCCTCGCAATCTCCACGGTCAGCGCATGTCGAACATCCTTTCGTAGAATCATTGTTCTGCATCAGGACACCGCCGAAAGGGATTGCTGTTGTGCTGTTGCGATCCTCCATTTCTCGATCCGGTCTAGATTGTTATGCCGCATCGGAGTAGATCCATCACATGAATCTGCACCAACGGAAGCCGAGAGAGTATAGATTTTCCCTGTCCCTGCCTTCCCGATATGAGCTAGGAGACCGTGATTGTGAGCCATAACAACGTATTTTCGGATCTCACTCGGACGTGTGAACGCTGCGAGAGAGATAAACAGGCCGTTGATCTGATCGAAGTATGGAGATAGATCCCGTTCGGATATTTTAGGATTCACCACGAAATACCGGTTTATTCCCTTCGGGATAATATCGATATTTTCAACCGAGAAATTGAAAGAATCCATTCCGCCCCGGACTATATCGGGAACGACTGCGAAGTATGGAGATCCGCGTTGTGTGGTTTTCGTTATGAACTGCCGATATAAATCGACGTTCATTATTTCTCCCTTAAGGTGAGCCGGGTAAGCTCCATCATCAACGATAAAGTCCGTGACCTGGGGTAATGCTGATCGATGAGGGCTATACAACATTCCTATCCTATGCCTGATGCAGTATTCCCGGCGGATCGCATGACCATGATCCGGAACATAGATCCGCAGCATCACGCATCTCCGCAGGATGCTTTTGCTTTTTTACTATACTTTTCAAAGGGACATCCGAAACAACAAAGATTACCGGCTGGAAATCCTGTTACCATCACGCTATCCCTATGCGCCGAGATCCTTTTTGGATCGTTACATTTCCATTCATGAGGGCAGGGTAATGATTGGGATATCGTAACTTGCCCTGAAACTTGCGGGAAATGGTTATTCTCCGACATTATGGCCCCTCCATAATTTTTTCAATCTCTACTCGGGTTTTATATTCAAAATTGATGTAGAGCCCCGCGAAGATTGCGACCTTGATTTCTCTCCAGTACTTTTTGAGGGACGCACCGTCGAGGGACGCACCGTCGAGGGACGCACCGTC
>Ga0265296_1004087_pt1 | contig 12923 bp, 10 predicted proteins | sample MunlanPumphouse1_FD_189073 | JGI IMG/M metagenome (GOLD analysis project Ga0265296, IMG submission 189073) | Groundwater microbial communities from a municipal landfill in Southern Ontario, Canada - Pumphouse #1 | ecosystem: Environmental > Aquatic > Deep subsurface > Groundwater | place... | reverse complement strand
GCGTACATGGCGCCGATGCTCGGAATTACCTTCAGTGTGGCTTCGACGAAGCCGCTTCTGGCCGTCTCGCTCGTTCTCTTCTACGCGATCGGCCACTGTGCCGTGATCGTGCTGGCGGGGACTTTCACCAGCATGGTGCAGAGGTATCTTAACTGGAACGAGCGTTCGAAAGGGGCCGTCATTCTCAAGAAGGTATGCGGGGCTCTCGTCATACTCGGGGGCGTCTATCTTGTGTGGAGCGTGCACTGAGGATTGAGCCCGCGGGTGCGGCTCCCCGGAGATAACCTCGGCGGCCTCGGATGGTTCTGGCTCGGTTCCATCTGTTCCACCATTTCCCGCATCAAACCGTCTTCGGAGAGGCTCGGGACCATGAATGCCGTTCATGGGGACGGATAAGCACTTGACGAAGCCCTGCAATATGTAGCATAATTCGTCATGTATCGAAATGAGTCTGAGTATTCCCATCGCGAAACGGCCGATAATCAATCGCCTTGAAAGGTAATGAGAAGGAGTGAGACATCATGAGGATGAAGACATTGGTTGCGCTTGGCGTCCTGCTTGCGGCCGCGGCGATTGCCGGGTGTGGGCGATCGGAGGGTCAAGAGAAGAAAATTGCGGCGCTGGCCAAGGTCAATAATGCCGGAACACCGCGGGCGAAAGCGGCGCAGAGTCCGGGTCCGAGCGCTTCGGCCGAGGCGATGCGGCGCGCGGCAGGCGACAACAAGCATCTCTTCGTTTTCTTTTTCAGCAAGGACGACGAACCGACGCGCCTCGCGAGGAAGACGCTCGAACAGGCCGTGCGCGGGATGGGCCGGTCCGCCGAATGGATGGCTGTGGATATCGCGAGTGCAAGCGAAGCCGAAATGGTGAATAAATACAACGTTCGATCGGCCCCCATGCCTATTGTCCTCGTCTTTGCTCCGAACGGTGTCGTTACCGGCGGCTTTCGGAGTGCGGAGATCAACGAGGAAAAAATGAAGAGCGCCATCGCGAGCCGCGCCATGCAAGAGTGTCTGAAAGCGCTGCAGGAACGGAAGATCGTCTTTGTTTGCAGCCAGGGCAAGAAGACGCAATTCAATAAAGAGGCCATGCTGGGCGTCGACGAATTCAAGGCCGATGCGCGCTACGCGGCGTACACGGCAGTTGTAAAGATCGATCCCACCGACGCCGCGGAGAAGGGTTTCCTGACCCAGCTCAAAATCGATCCGAATGCAAAGGATGCGGCAACGGCGATTCTCGTTCCGCCCAATATGGTTCTCGGCGTAACGAACGGCCCGACGACGAAGGAGTCGGTTCTGAAAATGCTCGCCTCGGCTTCATCGGGAGGCTGCGGATCCAAAGGATGCGCGCCGACCGGGTGCGGACCGGTCAAGAAATAGGAGCACGAACGTATGAAACTGAGAACATTGGTCTGGCGGGAGCTCTTCGAACGGAAGAATCAGCTCGGAACGAGCTTTCTCGCGATTCTTCTCGGCATCAGCGTGATTGTCTCGATAAAGAACATCACCTATTACTCCGAAAAGGCGGTTGCCCGCGAGCTGGACGCCCTCGGCGCCAATATACTCATCCTCCCCAAGTCGGCCTCGCTGCAGGATTACTACAGCGCCGACCTACAGCAGGAGGTGTTTCCCGAGGAGTACGTCGCGCGGCTGACGAACTCGGATCTGCAGGGACTCGATAATCTTTCTCCCAAGCTCTCCATGCCCGTCGATATCGACGGAAAGCAGTTCACGCTGACCGGGATATTGCCCAAAAACGAATTTCAGGCGAAAGTTGCGTGGCAGGGGGCCGGGATCTTCGCTCGGCCCGAAGGCTGCGGGACGGTGGTCGCCGTTCCCGGGCAGGACGCCGAGCCCGCCAAGGAGACTCTGTCGCGCAAGCGCGTCATCGAAACCATCGGCGAGACGGAGATACTCGTGGGCGCGGATATGGCTACCTCCTTGGATGTCGCCGAGGGAGACAGCGTGTCATTTCTCGGCACATTGTTCACTGTCACGGCCGTTCTGCCCCAGACGGGAACGGTCGACGATTCGCGCGCCTTTGCGCATCTCCATACCGTCCAGCGGCTCGCGGGCCAGGATTCGGTGCTGAACGCCATTGAAGTCGTGGGATGCTGCAACGCGATCTCGGACGGGCTCGTGCAGAAGATCAACAAGCTACTCCCGGATGCCAAGGTCGTCACCATCTCCCAGATCGTGGATACTCAGATCAAGACGAACCGCATGATGTCGAGGCTTTCGCTGCTTTTTCTCGTCATCATCGTTCTCGTCGGAGGAGCGAGCATCGCGAACTACATGTACGCGAACGTATTCGAACGGAGGCGGGAAATCGGTACGCTCATGGCGCTGGGCGCCGGATCCGCGGTCGTGCTGCGCATGTTTTTCCTCAAAGCGCTGCTGCTCGGACTCGCCGGGGGACTTGCCGGCTATGTCATCGGGACGATCACGGCCGTCATTCTCGGACCCCGTATCGCCGGTGTGCCGGTTCTGCCGATGCCGATACTCTTGCTCTGGGCTATCGGAATCAGCGTCGCGATTTTGCTCGCCGCGAGCTTCTTTCCGGCCCGGCGCGCCGCCCGTCTCGACCCGGTTTCGGCCCTTCAGGAGGTTTAACTGATGCTGAAAATGCACTCGGTCACCAAGAGCTACAATCATCGCGGCAAAAGAGTGCTCGCCCTCGACGACGTGACGATGGAGATTCCTCGGGGCGATTTCGTATCGATCGTCGGCCCGAGCGGTAGCGGCAAGAGCACGTTTCTCCTCATGCTCGGAGGCATGCTTTCCCCCGCCGGGGGAAAGGTGTTTGTCGACGGCCAATCGCTCTATGATCTCAACCCCGAGAAGCGCGCCGCCCTGAGGAAAGAGAAGATCGGATTCGTCTTTCAGACGTTCAATCTGATACCGTACCTGACGGCGCTGGAAAATGTGCAGATTCCACTCCTTCTCGCCGGCGTCGACGGGGATGAGCAGAGAACCAAGGCGGCATCTCTCCTGGAGCGCCTCGGGCTCGGCGATCGACTCGACCACAAACCTTCCGAGCTGAGCGTAGGGCAGCAGCAGCGGGTAGCCCTGGCGCGGATGCTCGCCAATGACCCCGCCGTCGTGCTCGCCGACGAGCCGACGGGCAATCTCGATCCGGATACGGGGCAGGCGATCCTGGCGTTCTTCGAAGAGATCCATCGCGAGGGACGCACCCTCGTGATGGTCACGCACGACGAAAGGGCCGCTTCGAGGGCCGCACGAACGCTCAAGCTCTTCGAGGGCAAACTTATCGACGGCCGAGGAGAGAGCATATGACGAAGTCCGGAATGAAATCGGTTCTGCTGATCACGAAAGCCCTTGCCGACCGGCAGCGCATCCGCATGCTTTTACTGCTGCAGGGCAGGGAGCTGTGTGTTTGCCAGATCATAGCGGTGCTCGATCTCGCTCCTTCGACTATTTCCAAACATCTTTCGATCCTGAGCGCGGCGGGACTCGTCGAGCACCGCAAGGAAGGCCGGTGGGCATACTACCGTTTGCCTGCCGGTTCGGCCGACGCTATGGTACGATCCGCGCTGCAGTGGGTGGGACAATCTCTGCGACACGATGAAGCGATTGCGAAAGACGTGAAGAAGCTCGCCGGGGTTTTGCGGTGCGATCCGGAGGTTCTGTGCCGGCAGCAGCGAAAATGCTGAGCAGCCGCCTCGGATCCTCGACTCCGCCGCGTTGGATCATGGAAAGGAGCCTGATCAATGGCCGCCGAAGCGTGCATTACGAAGAAGCCGAAAGGCCTGAGCTTTTTCGAGCGTAATCTCACCGCCTGGGTAATCCTCTGCATCGGGATCGGCATCGTGCTCGGCAAGCTCGCGCCGGGCGTGGCGAAGTATCTGGACGGCCTGTCCATCTTCGTGGGCGGCGCGCCCGTTGTTTCCATCCCCATCGCGATCTGTCTTTTCTTCATGATGTACCCCATCATGGTCAAGATCGACTTCGCGGAGGTGCTGAAGGCGGGAAAAAGCGCGAAGCCGGTGGGCCTCACGCTCTTCGTGAACTGGGCGATCAAGCCCTTCACGATGTACGCGATCGCCGTCTTCTTCCTCGGTTTCGTGTTTCGAGGCCTTATCGGCGCCGAGGCGATCGATCTCGTGAAGATGCCGTTCGGCCTCGACCTTCCGGTCGGCGCGACGCACGGAGTCGGCACCGTCGTTTTCTCTGATGGCGTGAAGATGTTGCAGGTTCCCCTGTGGCGGAGCTACCTCGCGGGCTGCATTCTCCTCGGCATCGCGCCCTGCACGGCGATGGTGCTCGTCTGGGGCTACCTCGCGAAGGGAAACGGCGGGCACACGCTTGTGATGGTGGCCATTAATTCGCTGACCATGCTGTTTCTCTACGGACCGCTGGGGGGATTTCTCCTCGGCGTCGGGCGGCTGCCCGTTCCCTGGCAGGCGCTGCTGCTCTCCATCGCCGTGTACGTCGCCCTGCCTCTCGTGGCCGGTTATCTTTCGCGAAAATGGATCATCCGCACGCGGGGCGAGACCTGGTTCAACGAGGAGTTTCTCCACGTGCTCACGCCGATCACGATCGTCGCCCTCCTCGCGACGCTGGTGCTCCTCTTCTCGTTCAAGGGGGAAGTCATCATTTCCAACCCGCTGACGATCCTCTGGATCGCCATTCCGCTCTTCATCCAGACCAACCTGATCTTCTGGATCGGGTACCTGCTGTCGAAACCGCTGAAGCTGACCTACGAGGACGCCGCGCCCTCGGCCATGATCGGGGCGTCGAATCATTTCGAGGTCGCCATAGCGACCGCGACGATGCTGTTCGGCATCTCGTCCGGCGCGGCCCTGGCCACGGTCGTCGGGGTGCTGATCGAGGTGCCGGTGATGCTGATGCTGGTGAAGATATGCCTGCGGACGCGTCACTGGTTCGCGGCGGAGAAGCCTCGAGCATCATGAGCGCTTCTCTATCTGCTTGATGAGATCGATGAAGATGAAATGGTGAAACGGGAGGAAGATGTACCAGTAGAGTCTCCCGAGGAAGCCCTCCGTGTAATAGTACGCGATGACCCAGAGCCTGTTTCGGTCGCCTTCCGGATCGATCTTGAACTCGAGCCACGCCTTGCCGGGAAGCTTCATCTCGGCGCGCAGCAGGAGCCGGATATCCGGTTTCAGATCCTCGATTCGCCAGAAATCGATGACGTCCGATATCGTGAGCGTCGTCTGGCTCCTGCGGCCCCGCGACGTGCCGACGCCGAGGAGCGCCCGGTCGAGCCAGCCGCGCAGCCGCCACATCCAGTTGTGCGTGAACCAGCCCTCCTTGCCACCGATCTTGCAGATTGACGCGAAGAGCCGCCACGAATTCTTCCGCGAGAGGATGGAGTACCGGGCCGTGTACTGCGGCCCGGAATCGAGCTCATGCAGCTTGATCGCGAGCTCGTGGGCGGGCGGATACGCGCTGAACCAGCTCGTGCGCACGTTGTCCTGCTCCTCACGCGTGAGCGCGCCGACGATCGCCTCGCGATAATGGAGAGGTTCGAACGGCAGAAATCCCTTTATGGATTCGTCATGGCAAATGACCTCGTTCTTGAGCCCTTCCATGAGGCTATTCGTGATTGCGGCGGGTATCGGAGTGAGAAAACTTGCGTTGTATGAGTAGAACCCCAAGTTCGAAATGGGAATGCGTAAGAAGAGACGCTTCTTGTGAAGGACCTCGGCGAGGGTCCGCATCATGCCCTCATAGGTGAGGATGTCGCTTCCTCCGATATCGAAGGACCTTCCGGCTGTTTCGGGGATCTCAAGAACGCCCACGAGATATTTGATCACGTCGCGGACGGCGATGGGCTGGCATCTGTTGAGCGCCCATTTCGGTACCGGTATAATGAGAAGACGATTCACGAGGTGCTTGATGATTTCATATGAGGCGCTCCCCGAGCCGATAATAACAGCGGCCCTGAGGATCGTCGTCGGCACCGTGCCCAACTGCAGTTCTTCGGCCACCCGCGCGCGGTTTCGCAGATGCGATGAAAGCTTGGTGCGGGCGTCGCCGAGCCCGCCGAGATAGATGATGCGCTTCACGCCGTTTTCCTCGGCGGCCCTGCGAAAGTTGATTGCCGCGTGAATGTCGGCGGCCTCGAATTCTCTTCTCCCCAGCAGAAGGGAGTGGATGAGATAGTATGCGGTATCGATTCCCTTGAGAGCCTTCTTCAGCTGGCTGATCTTGAGCGCGTCGGCAACTATGAGCTCGACGCTGGGCCACGTCTCCCGGTTGTCTAGGGATTCTCCCCGCATCATGATTCGAACCCTGTAATTTCTCGCGAGGAGCTCGGGAATGAGTCTTCCGCCGATATATCCGGAAGCGCCTGTAACAAGCACTTTTCCCATCGATGGGTCGGGTGTTGAGGGGAGATCATGCGTATAGCGGTATTCCCGCCTCGAGAGCGAGAGAAGGAGATCCTTTTCCATTGGCGGGTAGGTCACGCGGTTCCTTTGCCTATGAGCTTATCTCGGGCATTATGCCCATCTTCCGGTAAATCGGGTGAAGGACTTCTCTCATCGCCTTGAGCCTGCTCGCAAAGACGATCCCTCCGGCGACGCAGAAGCCGCCGCCGATGGCGAGCGTGTTCGGGGCGCCGATCCGGCTCGCGAGCGCGCCCGCGAAAAGACTCCCGAAGGGCGCCATCCCTATGAACGCCATCGTGAAGAGACTCATGACCCTTCCCCGCTTGTCATCGTCGACGATGGTTTGAATTATTGTGTTGCTGCAGGCCATTTGCGCCATCATCCCGAGCCCCGCGACGAACACGAGGATCATCGACAACCATACTACGTGCGAGAGCGAAAAGGCAATAAGGCCGACGCCGAAAACCGTTGCCGCGGCCGATATGATCCGTCCGAAACCGCGAATGCTTTTCCGCGTGGCGAGATAGATCGTGCCGACGAGCGCGCCGAGCCCGGAGGCGCCCATGAGAAAGCCGAGCGTATGCGCGCCGCCTCCGAGAACGTCCTTTGCGAAAACCGGCATCAGAATGTAGTACGGCATTCCCATCAAGCTGATGAAAGCGAGGAGGAGGAGAATGTCGCGCACGGGCGCGAAGCCCGCGACATACGCGAAGCCCGCTTTGAGCCCGTCGATCATGCGGCCGTTCGCCGGCCGCGCGGGGGGCGGCGCGACGCGCATCGCGAGCAGCGCCGCGATTACGGCGACGTAGCTGATCGCGTTTACGAGAAAGCAGATCCCCTCGCCGAAGGCGCCGATGAGAATGCCCGCGATCGACGGCCCGAGGAGGCGCGTGGCGGTCACCATCGTCGAGTTGAGCGCGATCGCGTTGCCGAGATCCTCCTTGCGCTCGATCATCTGGACGATGAACGACTGACGCACCGGCATGTCGAGGGCGTTGATGGTGCCGAGAATGACGGCGAGCGCGACGAGGTGCCAGACTTGGGCGGTTCCCGTCAGGACGAGGATCGCGAGAGTCGCCGCCTGAAGCAGCGCGAGCGTCTGCGTGACGACGATGGTACGGTGGCGGTTCCATCGATCGGCGAGAACCCCGGTGAAGGGGGCGAACAGAAAGGTGGGAATCTGGCCGGCGAAACCGACGACGCCGAGGAGGAACGCGGAATGCGTCAGACGATAGACGAGCCAGATCATCGCGATCTGCTGCATCCACGTGCCGATGAGGGATATGCCCTGCCCGGCGAAAAAAAGGCGATAGTTGCGGGATCCGAGCGCGCGAAAGGCGAAGGCAATCCCCCATGGTTTCATCGGTTCCATAGGGGACACATTATAGGAAACAATTTATCTGTCATAGTGTATAATTCCACAGGTAAAATTCAGGAGAGTTTAGACAGGATCGGTGGGGCAATGATCGCCAGGAAATCGTTCGTGATTGCGCTCGTCGCGGCGGCCGCGTTCCTCGCCCTTGCATGCGCGGGATGCGAGAAGGGGGGCGGCGAAAACGCGAAATTCGAGAGGCTGGCCAAGCAGTATTTCCGGGATAATTTGCGAACGAATCCCGCCTTCGCCACGTGGGCCGGGGAGCACCGGTACGATCACGATTTGGACGACGTGAGCCGTGAAGCGATCGATGCCAGGATCGCGAGCGCGAAGTCGTATCTGGCCGGGATCGGGAGCGTCGAAGCGGACAAGCTCTCGCCGGACAATCGCATCGATGCGGAGATACTCGCGAACAGCATCAGGCTCGATATTCTGCTCTTCGAGGATATTCGGGCGTTCGAGACGAATCCGATGCTCTACACGAACTTCCTCGGCAATTCGATCTACTACCTGATCGCGAGGGATTTCGCGCCGCTCGATGAACGGCTCGACGCGGCCGCCGACCGTCTCGTGAAATTCCCGGCGGCGGTGGAACAGGCGATGGCGAATCTGTCCAATCCGCCGAAACCGTACACCGAGATGGCGATAAGCCAGAATCGCGGCCTGATCGCGCTCATCGAGCGGGATCTGCTGCGGGAAGCGGAAAAGGCGCCGGACAAGAAAAAGAAGATCGAGAAAGCGGCGAATGTCGCGCTCGATGCGCTTCACACGTTCCAGATTTTCCTCGAAAAGGATCTCCTGGACCGCTCGCTCGGAGATTATCGGCTCGGCGACGAGGTCTATCGTCGTCTGGCCGACGGCCTGCTCCAGTCGGACATGTCCCCGGAGGAGATCGTCGCGGCCGCGTACGCCGAGATCGACCGGGTGCACAGCGAGATGTACGAGCTTGCAGTACCCCTCTTCGCCGAGATGACGGGTATCGAGCTGCCCGCGAATCCGGGCCGCGCGGAACGCACGGCGATCGTTCGAAAGGTGCTCGATGAGATTGCGAAGGATCATCCGAAACCGGCGGAGCTTCTCGACGCGTGCAAGGCCGCGTACGCGGAGGCCGAGGCGTTCGTGCGCGAGCGGGACATTCTCACCATTCCCGACGAGCCCATCGAGATCATCTGGACGCCCGAATATTCGCGCGGTCTCTCCATCGTTGCACTCGAAGCCCCGGGACCGCTCGACCGGGGGATGAAGTACTGTTTCGTCGTATCGCCGGTTCCGGAGGATTACGATCAGAAGGAGCTGGATTCATACCTTCGGGAGTACAACAACGAGATGATCAGGCTGGTGACGATCCACGAGGCGATGCCCGGGCATTACGTGCAGTTCGCCTATGCGAACCGGAATCCGTCGATGGTGCGGAGCGTTTGCCTCAACAGCGCCTTTGTCGAGGGTTGGGGAGTGTACTGCATGGAGCTCATGAACGAGCTCGGATTCCGGGGGGGCGACGCACGGCTCGTTCTCACGTGGAAGAAATTCTATCTCCGCGTCCTCACGAACGCGATCATCGATTCGGGAATGCACCGGGAAGGGATGACGGAGAGCGAGGCCGTGCGCCTCATGACCGGGGAGGGATTCCAGGAGGAGTCGGAGGCGGCGATCAAATGGCGCCGCGCGATGATCAACCCGGGATACCTTTCAACCTATTTTTCCGGATACCTGGAGATTCGCCGGCTGAGGCTGGAAGCCGAGCAGCGATTGGGCGACCGGTTCAGGCTCAAGGAGTTTCATGAGAAGCTCCTGCGCCAGGGAGCGCTTCCCCCGCGTCTCGCCCGGGAAGCCTTGTTCCGGGAATAGATCGATCGCCGCTCGGGGCTCCTATAATTCCGTAACGCCGCGTACCCCCGGGCTCACCGAGAGCTTTTCGACGAGCTCGCGGTGCTTTTCGTGCGACGACGCATATTCGAAGGTGGCCCGCCAGATATCGCCGTTTCTGATGATCTCGAGCGCTTCGCTCGACAGCCCCATCGCCGCAAAGAGGGCCATTACGTCCCTGATGATTCCTTCGCCGCGCTCGAGGGTGACCTGCACGACGTGATACGAACGCTTCGTTTCGAGCCTTTTTTCGATGTAGCCGATGAAGATGAGCGTGATCGTGATGAGGAGAGCGACGATCGCCGAGAGGAGGATATATCCCGCGCCGATCGCGAGGCCGAGCGCCGAGAGCACCCATATCGTCGCCGCGGTCGTGAGCCCGACGATGTGGAAGCGCGACCGTATGATCGTGCCCGCGCCGAGAAAGCCGATGCCCGTGACGACCTGTGCGGCGATGCGGCCCGGATCGGCGATTCGCGCGGCGGTGCGCGCGACTTCGATCGACAGAATCATGATGAGGCACGAGCCGACGCAGATGAGCATGTTCGTACGCATCCCCGCCGGTTTGCCCTTGAACTCGCGCTCGAGCCCGATCGCGCCCCCGATGAGGAGGGCGATCAAGAGGCGCATCACGTATTCTGAAAGCGGCTCGGTCATTTCGACACCACCTTGGTTCGTTTTATAGAGATACAATACGCCGGGAATAATGCTATCATCCGCGAGTCTATTTTGCCCGGCGCACCGGATACAAGAGAAAAAAGAGCGGGGCGCGCATGAATGTGAACGAAATACTCGAGGCGTTTCAATCGAAGGGGGATCCGGCGCGCGTCCGGATCCGCGTGACGGGGCGCGTGCAGGGAGTGGGATTCCGCCCGAGCGTGTACCGCGTCGCGGCGCGGACCGGGGTCGGAGGGTGGGTCCGGAACACGCGGCTCGGCGTCGTCATCGAGGTCGAGGGATCCGCACAGTCGATCAGAGCCTTTCTCCGCGGGTTTGAGGGCGGGCTGCCGCCGCTCGCGCGGATCGATTCGATCGAGGCGGCCGAGATCGAGCCTTCCGGAGAGAGCGAGTTTGTGATCGCGCCGAGCGAGAAGCCCGGCGTGGCGGATACGCTGTTCCCCGTCGATGCGGCCATCTGCGCCGAGTGTCTCGCCGAGCTGCGCGATCCCGCGAACAAACGATACCATTATCCCTTCATAAACTGCACGAATTGCGGGCCGCGCTTCACGATCATCGAGGGGCTGCCGTACGACCGGCCGCTCACAACGATGCATGAGTTCGAGATGGACGGCTTCTGCCGCTCGCAATATACGAACCCTTCCGACCGGCGATTCCATGCCGAGCCGATCTCGTGCCCCGACTGCGGTCCGTCGCTCATGCTCTTCGACGAGCGGTTCACGGAGCTTCCGGGAGACCCGATCGCCGGGGCCGTCGCTTTGATCGAGAAGGGTCTCATCGTTGCGGTGAAAGGGCTCGGAGGGTATCACCTGGCGTGTCTCGCCGGCGACGGCGAGGCGGTGGGGCGCCTGCGGGAACGGAAGAGGCGTCCGGCAAAGCCCTTCGCCTGCATGTTTCGCGACCTCGCCGCGGTCGAGCGCCGCTGCATCGCCGGCGACGCCGAACGGAAGATGCTCCTCTCGATCGAGGCCCCGATCGTGCTCCTGCGGCGCCGGGGCAAAACGCTTCCCGACGCGGTCGCCCCGAGGAACGGATACCTCGGAGCGTTCCTGCCATACACGCCGATCCACTATCTCCTCATGGAGCATTTCGAGGTGCTCATCATGACCTCGGCGAACTTCACCGACGAGCCGCTTATCTCGATGGAAGAGGAGCTCATGGGGATCCTCGGCTCGATCGCAGACGCGGCCCTCGTCCACAACAGACGCATCGCCCACAAATGCGACGACTCGATACTCTTCGCTCCGGGAGGCGCGATCGTGCCGGTGCGGCGGGCGCGCGGGTACGCGCCCGAGCCGATTCCGCTGCCCGCGGCGGCTCCCGTGCCCATGGCGGCGTTCGGCGCGCAGGAGAAAAGCGTATTCGCCCTTTCGAAAGGGGGGAAGGCGTATCTCTCGCCCCACCTCGGGGACCTCGGGGACCTGAGGAGCGAGGAGAATTACCGGCGGGAGCTCGCCGGATTCGCGCGAATGCTCGCCATAGCGCCCGAAGTGATCGTCCACGACATGCATCCCGATTATTTCACCACGCGCCTCGCCGCGTCGATCGGCGGCGTGAAGAGGATCGCCGTCCAGCACCACCACGCACACGCCGCGGGCGTTATGGCCGAACGCGGTCTCCCCGGGCCGGTTATCGCCGTGGCTTTCGACGGGACGGGTTACGGAACGGACGGGGCGCTCTGGGGAGGAGAGTTCTTCCTCGCCCGCTACGACGGATTCGAACGGCTCGCCGCGCTCAGGTATGCGCCGCTCCCGGGCGGAGAAGCGGCGATTCGCGAGCCGTGGAGAATGGCGCTTGTTTACCTGCGGAGCATCTATGGAGACGCCGTGCTCGAGAAGGCGCTTCCCCGGCCGATCTCGTTCGAGGGATTGCCGGCGAAGGAGGTTCTCGCCATCGCGAAGCGGGGGGTCAATTCTCCGCTCGCCTCGAGCATGGGGCGCCTCTTCGACGCGGTCGCCTTCCTGCTCGATTGCGGAGCGCTCGTGAGCTACGAGGCCGAGGCCGCGGTCGCTCTCGAAGCTCTCGCGCTCGAGGCGACGGATCTGCGGAGCGCCTACGCGTTCGAATGGAAAAACGGCCCCGGCGGCTATGCGGAAATAGACCCGGCCCCGGTCGTCGCGGCGATCGTCGACGATCTGGCCAAGGGGCGGGAGCTCTCCGCGATCGCGGCCGCGTTTCATCGGGGAGTGGCGAGGCTCGTCGTCGATCTGGCGACGGAGCTCTCGAAGGCGCACGGGTGCACGGACGTCGTTCTCTCGGGGGGCGTGTTCCAGAACAGGTTCCTCTGCGAATGCGTCATGGAGCGCGCGCAGGGTTCGCCGCTGCGCTTCCACCAGCACGGGGTCGTGCCTCCGAACGACGGCGGCATCGCCTTCGGGCAGCTCGTCGTCGGCGCCGCGCTATTACTGAAAGGGAGTGAGGATTTCAATGGCTGAAAAGGGGAGCGAACGTATCCTCCTCGCGCACGGGGGCGGGGGGATCCTGATGAAGGAGCTCGTCGGGAGGATCGTCGGGAAGCTCGGGGGCGCACAGGCTCCGCTCCAGGACAGCGTGACGCTCCCGACGGATGCGGGGCGCATCGCCTTCACCACGGACTCGTTCGTCGTGAGCCCCCTGTTCTTTCCCGGG
>Ga0265296_1004086_pt1 | contig 12923 bp, 12 predicted proteins | sample MunlanPumphouse1_FD_189073 | JGI IMG/M metagenome (GOLD analysis project Ga0265296, IMG submission 189073) | Groundwater microbial communities from a municipal landfill in Southern Ontario, Canada - Pumphouse #1 | ecosystem: Environmental > Aquatic > Deep subsurface > Groundwater | place... | reverse complement strand
GTTTTGCGGGCTGGAATTGGAACCGAGAGGCATTTCCATTTGGTATGGGGAATTTGATGAGCCGATGTTTTGCGTAGCGCCGACATTAACTTTATTAGTATTTGGTTCCTGCCAGCTGGTTAATCGCGGGTTGATTGTTGAAAGAATTAAGAAAGAAAAAATAAGCAGAACTATTCCGGCAATGGCGGCCCAGATTCCCTTTTTGCTTTCCGATCTGCGGGTGTCCGAAGAGCCGGCGATGAGATAATTAACCCCGCTGTAGACAATGGCGAATAAAGCGGCAACTCCAACCATGCCCAAGCCATAGACAAAAATCATTTTAAAATATTGGCTCAGGCTGGTAACATTTTCCTGCCCCGATAAAAGCGGCATTTCCAGCTTGTAATCAATGATGGAGGCGTGGACATAGTTAACAGCCAATAGCCAATAGCCACTAGCCGATAGGAAAAAGAAAAATTTAATTTTATTTTTCAAAAAAATCATTGCTATAAAAAGAATAAATCCAACCCTAGCCCTCCCTACCTACCGGCAGGCAGGCTTTGCAAAAGGAGGGAGTTAAAGATTTTAAAAAAAAGATTTTAGTAAACCGAGACGTGGATGTGGGTTGTGTGCCCTTTGCTTCCTGGAGTGCCGTCCCCATAGAGAGTTTTTGCTCCGTAATCATGTTGCTTGCCAAAAAGCATATTCATTTCCGGCAATCGGGCGTTGATGGTTTTAGAGACATTTGGGTTATTGTTTAAATATGCCATCAACGTCCGGACTTGGTCGTTGGTCATATTCCCGATATAGATATCAACGGCTTTTTTTTGGTAGTGGTCGGAGTTTGGCGCGTGACCCGTGCCTTGGTCGTATGAGGTGATAACCGACGGAAGAGGAAGGCCGGCGACAACCTGGCGCAGATTGTTCGGAGCGGTGTTATTAAATCTTTGTTCCATGTCCGGGTATTTTGAATTACTGAAGGTTAAACTGCCTGGCAGTGTTCCAGTTTGGCTGCCCATGTTTAATATCGCTTGAGTTGGAGGTTCGGGCACGTTTATTTCTATAGTTGGCAAAGTCGGTTCTTTAAAGCTGGTAAGTTCCGGATTGATAGTATAAAGAATCAGCCAGGAACAGAACAAGAGCGCCAGGCCGGCGATGGCTCCAGTTATCCATCCTTTGCCTTCGGTTTTTCCGGTTTCCGAGCTGCCGCTTGTCATATAGCGGATGCCGCCATAAACAAAAGCGAATAGGGCCGCGGCTCCGACCAGGCTGAGCCCGTAAATAAAAAACATCCGGAAGTATTGCGCCGGACCCTGGACTGCGCTCGCGCCTTCTGTTAAGGGAAGTTCAAGAGTGTAAGAGGAAGCCGCAAGGGCAAGGTAGGGCAAAAAGCAACAGACCAGAGAAATAAAAGGTTTCTTCAATTTTATTTTCATCGCCTAATTTCTAATTGGTCTAATTAGTCTAATTATTCTAATGAATGACTAATTCCCAATATCCAAATTCGGCCATTTGGGTTTTGAAATTATTGGGACTTGTTTAGGTTAATTAGAATAATTAGAAATTAGGTCAATTTTTGGAAATAGTAATTTTAATATCCCCCGCTGCTCTTTCAATCTCGTTAAAGGGATTGACGGCTAAGACGCCAAGATTTTTTGTAAATGCTTCTGTGATATCTCCATCGGCGATTTTGACGCTGAACTTATTTTTTTCCTCTGTTCTGGTGATCTCGGCATTATCAAATGTCCATTGGTAATTCAAAGAGAACGGGTTGGAAACATTAAAAAAATACGGGGTAGCGGCAAAAACCGCTGTTTCCCCGGGGGAAAGAGAGGCTATTTCAGCCGCGCTTGAATAAGCAACGGCTGATGGAGAGCTTTCCATTGATAACACTGTTACCGGAGCCGTGACGGGAATAATGGTTGTCAAAGATAAAAGCTGGTTATTGTCGCTGTCTGTTATTTTCAAGGTGGCTGAGTGATAGCTTCCCGCCGCCGTGCTTGCTTTGAAGAGAAAATCTTTTGCCTTTTCTCCATAAGCTGACGGCCCTTGGGCGCCGTCAATATACCAATTGTAAATGACATTTTGAAGATTTTCGCCGGCTTTAGTCATTGGCAGGGTGGAAATCTTAACCATGCTGTCGTAAGTTGGCAGGGCTTTTCCCGGATAGCCGGGCGGAACATAGGTGTTGGCAGACCAAACTAAAACCAAATCGCCAGAGTTGATTTTTATTGTCGGCGGTTTTTGCTGCTGTCCTAGCAGAAGAGAGCCAGGAAGATCAAGTTGGGCCGAGGCAGGAGAAACAGCTAATAACCAATAACTGATAGCTAGGCAGACAATAGAAAAATATTTTTTAGGCATTAAAAATAATTTCTAATTTCTAATTTCTAATTTCTAATCAATGACCAATGATTAAATTTTTAATGACTGAAATTTGATTTCAGATAATTAGATATTTTGTAACTTGTAAGTTCTAAGCGCTCTGTTGTAATTTTTAATTAAAATTAAGGATAATTGGAGATTAGGTCAGTCATGCCGCGGTTGGTTTGGCCGATGTCCTGCTGGTTGATGGTGATTTTGCCGCAGCTTTTTTCTTGGTGTAAGCGATAATAACCATGCCGATATTAGACGGGAATATCCCCAATGAGCAAAGGTCTATAATTTTTGTAACGATAAGGGAAAGCAAAGGATCTTCTTTAGGTGTGTAGGTTTTTTGCCAGAACCAGAAAACGGCACCTGCTAAGATTTCAGTAAGAAAATTTACTATCGGAATTAATCCAACAAGGTCAAAGAGGACGGCGACAAAAAACATGCCCCACGGGAAGGATTCTTCTCGGTTTTGCTGATTTGCAGTTATTTTGGCTGGTTCTGGCCGCGGAGGATTGTAGGAATAATCGGGCATAGAATGTCATGAATAATCTCGCGAATTATCCATTAGAGAGTATTCGCGAAAAATTAGCGGTTTATTAGCGATCTTCTTTCGCTTGTTCTCTTTCCAAAATCTGTCTTGGATCTGTTGTTATAATTTGATCTTCGGTGTATGAGGCGACAACTTCAATAGCCACGTGCTTGGCTCCGGCGAAAAGAATTCCGCGGCCTACTTCTGCCATTTCAAGGAGATGCTTTTCTTCATCGGTCAGGCTAAAAATATCCTTTAAAGCTTCAAGAGAGGAAGGAGCTTGCTTCATCAAAAGCTGGAGCGAGGAGTTGGTTATAATCGGTTTGCCATACGGGGAATTCATAAAATCGGTCACGTCCTGGGTTATTGTTGTCAGGCCCAAATAATATTTCCGGCAGCGCTTGGCAATGCCGAAAAGGAACGAAGCGCCTTCGGCATGCTGCATCAGCCACCAGGCTTCGTCAATCATTAAAAGCCGTTTTTTCAACTCGGAGCGGATGATATTCCAGATGTAATGCAAGATAATATACATTGCCATTGGCCGGAGTTCTTCTTCCAGGTCGCGGATGGAAAAAACAACAAGTTTGTTTTTAAAAGAAACATTTGTTGGCTGGTTGAAAAAACCGGAAAAGCTTCCTTTGGTAAATTTTTCAAGCCGCACAGCCAGGTCTTTGCCGCCGTCCATGTTTTCAAGAACCGCATGCAGGTCGCTCATTAGAGGCGGTGATACTTTTGAAAAATCTGAATCGGATGTAATATCCCGCAATGCGTATGCTTCTCTTAAAGCCTTGTCAATGAGAGCGTCTTCGGCCGGAGTCAATCCGCCAAGCATAATTCTGATCAAGCCGACCAGGCTGATAATGTTGTTTCTTAAAATGTCTTCCGGAGATTCATCTTCTCTTGGCAAAGGCAGGTCAAATGGATTAAGGTGATTCGCGGATGAGAGAGAAATATTAATAAAACTTCCTCCGACTGTTTCCGCAAGGTATTTATATTCTTTTTCGGGGTCAATAATAATAACGTCTGTTCCCAGCATCAGAGAGCGCAAGACTTCCAGCTTAACAAAATAGCTTTTTCCCGCTCCGGCCTTGGCAAAAATAACCATATTATAATTTTCAAGGGAAAAACGGTCCAGCAAAACCAGGGAATTATTGTGCTGGTTAATGCCATATAAGACCCCCTTGTTGTCAGTCAGGTCCATTGAAACGAACGGAAAAATTGATGAAATCGGCGAGCTGTTCATGGGATTATGAATCAGCAGCTTATCTTGCTCAAGCGGCAGGGAAGATAAAAAGCCTTCTTCTTGCTGGAAGGTCGCCGGCTTGGCGTAGACAGATCTTATTTCCAAAAGGGATCTTAATTGGTTTTCGGTTTCATCAAGTTCTTTTTCCGAAGACCCGAAAAAAGTTATATATAACCCAAGTTCAAAAAATCGTTCTGTTCCCCGCATCAGCATATCGCGCAGGTTTTCAATGTCTTGTAATCCGGCTTCAAGCATCGGGTCTCTGACGTGGCCTTGTTCGGATTTTATTGACATCTGCGATTGTATTTGAGCGACTTTTTTCTTGAGGTTTCTTAAAATTATGGCTGTGTCTGTCGGATGGATGTAAATGGATATGTTCATTTCCCTGTCTAAGGTTATAATCGGAGAAAACCAGTTGGTCATCAGCGATTGAGGATAGGTGAAAACAAAAATAGTCCGGCAATATTTCTCGCCGATTTGCAGGTAATTCGGAGTTATTTTGATGCCAGCCGGAGAGATTAAGTCCGTTATGGCGACTTGTTCCGTTTGTTGCTGATTTTTAACTTGTTCTTCGGATTTCCCGAAAGGATTGGTGAATTGCATAAAAAGATTTACGAATTACGATTTACGATTTAAGAATAGTTTGGAACTTCTTATCAGCCCATGCAAAAGTTGATGGGTTTTGTTTGCTTGAATCGCCAATTGGTTAAAATTATCTTTATTCACATAACCAATATCTTTCGCGGCCAAAAGCTGGTTTTTTAATTCAGTTAAAGAGCCTTGGGCTAAATAGTAAAAATGGATTTTTTCTTTATAGCCTTGCCTTCCGAAACCTTCCGCGATATTTGAGGTTATTGAAAGCGCCGCTCTTCTCATTTGTGAAATTAAACAGAATAATTCTTCTTTGGGAAATTTCTTTGTCTCTATATAAATTGCTAATAATAATTTATGGCTTTCTTGCCAGGCCAGCAAGTCGGTGAAGCTTCTTATCTTTCTTTTCTCCTCATTCATAAATCGTAAATCGTAAATCATGCTTGCCTTGCTGATGCTAACCCTATATTTTTCTCTTTTGCTTCCGGATTGTACATTTTATAATAAAGTTCAATCAGTTCCTCATTGTTCAGGGCAGCTGCGCGCAAGCCCAGGCTTTCCAGTCCGCCCACAACATAGCTGATCCTCTGCCATAATTGTGTTTTCAATTCTTCAAATGATTGTTTTTCTTGATCGGCTGTTTTTCTGGATGTTCCTATCAGTGAGCCTATTTTATCCATGACTCCCATTTTTTGCGATTCCATCGGCGCGAGTGGAACCACGGCGTAAAAGGTTTCAGTTATGATATTGGCGAGTTCAGTCATGCTTTTAATAAAGTTGATGTATCCGCCTATTTGTATTCTCAGTAATTCATTTTCTTGTTCTTTTTGTTTTTGAGTTAAAGTCTCTATGTAGCTGGAGATGTCAAATTTGCGCGAGGAAATCATTATTTGAACCGGGAAATCCAGCGAATTTAAAAAACCCTGGTATTGATAGGTTATGGCATCTTGTTCTTCAACTGATTTCAACGCGAAATTAATTGAAGAAACAGCTAGGACAGCCCTAAGCCCGCCGTCTTTTAAAACGACTAAGCCGTCTTTGATCTCGGCGATATCTATTTTGTCTTGGACACTGGGGGTTGTAGCGGGCATTTGTATGTTAGCGACCCGAATAATCCGAATTGACACCCGAATTATCCGAATGGTTAAGTTTAGCGTTAAGCACTCTTTTGGGTTTTAAATGAGGACTCTGAAAGTTCACAATCATTCCTAATTCTAATGCAGCGCTTTCTAAATATCTGATCATTTGCGAGTAGTCTTCTTTCGTTACAAATTTTTTTGCTTTTATGTCAATTATAATATGATCTTCTATCAAAAAGTCTACTCTGTTGCCCTTTGGACTTTCTGGTTTAAACTTTATAATTTCATATTCTCTTTTATATTTGATATCATTTTCTTTAAATAGTGGCTCAAGCGCATCTCCATATTGTTTTTCTCTACAGAAGCGACCTAGATTTTTATGCACAGAGAAGAAAATACCGGTTAATTTGTATGATAGAGTTGGATATAATATTTTTGAATTTATTCGGGTCATTCGAGTGTATTCGGGTATTAGGGTCGCTTTTTCCAAACATATAATCTTGGTTTCTTGATGTAGTTCAAAAAAGCTGTCACATAAATTATCAGCGGCCGTCCGTTTATTTTAACAAATGCCAGCGCCAGGGCAAAGCCGCCGACCGGAATGGCAAAAATAAGGAAAACCCAGAACTGGAAGAAGTACCAGATAAAGAACAAAAAAACACCGGCCCCGGCGAGATAAAAGAATTGTTTGAGTGTTAAGGGGCCGACTATCTTGTCTTCAACATCAATGAATTGTGGAATGTTAAACTGCATGGTTGGCGAATTATGCCAATGGCTTTGCCTGCGAATCACGCGAATGGGAAACTTTGGAATTCAGAACGCGCACAGGCTTAAGTGGTCTTTGGCGGAAATTAACTATTAAACCTAATTTCATATCAGATGCTTGCAGGTAGCGCAAAACTTGTTTTAAGTGATCGCTGGTAATAATATTTGTGGTTTTGAATTCTATTATTATTTTATTCCAGACGGTGAAATCAACGAAGAATTTTCCTAGAATATTGCCATGATAATTGACTTCAAGAGGAAATTCTTTTTCATAAGGTATTTTATTTTCATTCAGATGTCCTTCAAAAGCTCTCTGATAATGTTTTTCTTGGAAATTTGTTCCCAGGTCATTTTGAATTTTAAATAACAATCCATATATTATCTTGCATTCATTTTTATAAACTATTTCGGGCATAATATTCGCATTATTAGCTGGCGTAGCCATTCGAATTATTTGCTATCTAAATTCTTCAAATCAACAATGTTTCCCATTATCCTGTCGTCGGGAGGGCGCTGGCTGGCCGGTTTCCGGGGCAAGTCACTTTCTTCAATTGGCTCCAGATAATTATTTCTTTGCAGGGGATTTCCGCTTTGGGTAGCGGGGCGCGATCTTATGCTGTCTGGTATGGGGCGCGGCCTTATGGCGAGGGGCGGTTGTGGCGGGATTGTTGGTTGCGGCAGTGGCTGAGATCGCGGTTGATCTAGCGGTTTTACATTTTGTCCCGTGTTGGATGGCGCGGGCGGAACTTGCCGCGCCAATTGGTCATAATAATTTTTTATCGCGTCAGCGTGTTGCTGAGGTTGGGGTGATTGTGCTGGTGGGGATGGCTGGCTGGACTGCTGGGCAATTGGATTTCTGGGCGGCTGGGGAGGAAGTGATTGAGGAGACTGGAGTGGGGGTGATTGAGGAGGTTGGTAACTTGTAACTGGTAATTGGGCATTAAATTTATTTGTGTAATCTGTGTTTAATTTGTTTTCAATCCGTGGGGAATCCGTATCTCTTCTAAACGGGTTGAATTGCGGGGGCGCTTGGCGGAGATGGTCAAAGTTGTCAGGAGAGTGATTGAGTGATTGAGGGGATGAGTGATTGAGTTGTTGGGCAGGCGTGGATTGGGGCTGTTGGGGAAGGGGCTGGTAATTGGTAATTGGTAACTGGGAATCAGAAAATGGGAAACGGGGATTTAATTTATCTGTGTTTAATTTGTTTTTGTTTCGCGTATAATCAGTGTCTGATATGGGTTCAAGGTATGGGTTTTGCGGCGCAGTCTGAATGGGGCGAGGGGCGTGCCCGCCTGCCATCGCTTGAGGCTCAGGCTGCTGCTGGCGGGCAGGCATAGACTTTGGAGTTGCCGGCACAGCGGGTTGAGATTGTTGATATTGAGGCTGGGTTGATTGCGTGTTTGGTTTTTGCTCTTCAACAGGCTGAGTGGGAACCATTTCTTGCATTTCAGCCATGGCGATTTGGTCAATAATATATTTAAAAGTGTCATAAAATTCCAGAACTTTACTCAGGGTTTTTTTGTCCGCATCGTTTAATTTTTTAGCATTAGGGCTTTTAAATAGATAGCTGGATTTATCCATGTCAGTTGGATTTTTGGCAGGAACTGTCCGCAAATAATCAATCAGCCAGTTTTTGATTGCCGGACGCAATAAAACCGTTTCTCCTTTAATCATTATTGGTTCTTTGCCAATTTCCTGGGAATTAGCCCGCAACGCGGAAAGAACAGCCGCTAAAAATTCGCGCGAACCAACTCCGAATAAAAGCTCGCCTTTTTGCGTTACAATTTCAATTAAATTCAAATCGGGGTTTGCTAAGCCGTCTAGAAAATAGTTTTGAACCAGGGCGGACATGTCTTCGTTTTTCTGCATTAAAGGAAAAGCAACCCATTTTAGTTGGGCAACATAATTTATCCAGTCATGATATAGGCCTGGATTTGTTGTTCTAAGACCGTAGGATTCCTTTTCCATTTCCTGCGCCAGCAATAACGCGTCTTTTCGCTGGAGCTCATTGAAAATGTACCAATGGTCTTTTTTTATTTTATTTAGTATTTCTTCTGTTAATTGAACCATATGTCTTAAATAATTTTTATGGGCCTACGTGCCGGCGAGGCGGCGGGGGTTGAGGAGGGCGTTGGGCCTGTTGTTGACCTTGCTGTCCTGGGGCTCTCCCCCAAGTTGGTTCGCCTTTTTTCCATTTGGTCTTATCGTTAGGATCATAAGTATTTGCATGTATGCCAATATATGTTTGTTGTGCGTCAACATAATCGTTATATTGTTGATTTGTTGTCATGGCGGCAGTAGCGGCTTGGTAGAGGGCAATCGATCTGCTATAGAGGTCTGGATTTAATTGTTCTACTTCATCGGCATGATTGAGCATCATGACATTCCTGGTATGCCTTTGGACGCGGTTGGCGTGTTCTCCGCCAATTGTGGATATCATTTTTCTGCCGGCGTTGGTTATGCCGCCGTCAATAGTCACGCCACCAGCGCCATATCTTTCTTTAATTAAACTGAAGCGTCCGGTTGTCCTGGCTTGGGCTTGCGGGTCTTGTTTGCTCCATTCAATAGTCGCGTTGTTACGCGCGACATCGTATTTGCTTTGTATGACATTGCCAGAGCTGTCTTTCTCATCGTCTTCAAAAGCGTATTGGCCTGTTTTGCCGTCATATTTAATAATTCTGCCCAGCCATTGGCCGTTATTCTCGTGCATTCTCATTAAGTCATAGCCAAGGCGCAAAGCATCTTGCTTATCCATTCCGCTTTCTCCGATAAGTTTTCTGTTAACAAAATCTTCCAGACCTTCGGCGCTCATTTCATTCTTTCCTTCGCCCTGTTCAGTAGCGCCTCCGGTAGCAGCGTAATGCCGGAAAAGTTCATTAAAATCATTTTGTTCGGCAAGCGCCTGGGAATAAGCACCCATTTTGCCATAGTTTTTTTCTTGTTTTGCTTTTTCAAATCCGGCAACCAATTCTTCGGCGTTGTTGCTGTTGATTTCCCTGCGTTCAGTCGCGCGCCTGGCCCGTTTGGCGCGGTCGGTAAATTCATGCATATCAGATCCTTTCTTACCCCATTTTTTAGGCCCGCCCCAGAATCTGTTTAAGCTGTCTTGGCGAGCGCCGCCGGCAACTTCAAAGGCTTCGCGTTCTTGCTGGGCGCGCCTCTTTGCAAAACCTTGTTTCCAGGCGGTTGGCGATAGATAAGACAATCCTTGCCTGAATCGGCTTTCACTTTCAGCTCCCTTCGCCAGCGAACGGTCAGCCCACCTGCCTAGAAATCCAGACGCGCCTTTGCTCGCCGAGGCTCCCAAATTGGCCATGGCGGAAGCTCCGGTAATGCCTGATGACCGGGCGAAAATAAGGCCCGCAACGAGAAAGATGATCATGATAACATAATTTGTAATTATTGAAAGACTTGAATAAAAGCCGTTTTGAATAATGCTCCCCGCTTGTCCTGTCCATGTCGCATTCGCCTGGCTTGTCGCTTCTAATATTTTTGGATTATTTAAGAGAACTCCTTTTGAGATCATGGCAACTGTCAGGTATATGAAGAATCCGTAGACCACGGGGAAAATATTCCATTTTATAAATTCACTCCACCACTTGTTCCACATAGATCTCGTTCCCGGCAGGATCATCGCTAGCCAGGCAAGCGGGGCGAAGATAAGAAGGATCCATAAAACAACCATTCTAATGAAAAACAAAAATGCCGCAGCCATAAGAACAAAAGCGGTAACTGCCATTAAAATTATTCCAAGAATGGTATTTAAAAGAAGCCCGCCAAAATTTGGGCTTCCAGGTGTCGCGGCACCCTGCAATTGGCTGCCTTGTAATTGGTTTCCCTGTGCTAAGTCACTTTTCCAAAAATTTGTTGTTTGCAAGCTATTTAAAATGGCTGATGAGATAGTCGCTTCTTTATTATTCAGTTGGAAGTTATCTTTGATGAAAAATCTTGTCATGACATTTGAAGCGTCTATGACAACTCCGGCTATGACAAGGCTGAAATTTATTAAGAGCGCCGCGACAACCAGGCGCCATAAAATTTGTTTCATGCCGTAGCTTTCTATCCTTAGAATTGTGGCAAAAGAAATAACTAAAAGAATAAGCGAGAAGAACATATTGGCCAGGTCGCGGATGATGGGCCAGCCGATTTGGACAATTTGCGAGTTTGTGAAGCCCAGAGTTGTGCCGATATTAAACGCAATATCCAATAAAAAGCCGCCTAAGGCGACAAGCCAGCTGAAAAGCCAAAGGATTGTATCACAAATCCATGCGAAAGCGCGGAGAAGCGCGCTGTAGATGCCGAGCGGGTCGGAACCAGGGTTTTTAATTTTTGTATCATAGGCAACACTTGCCTGTGTTGATTTTTGTATTATGCTGTCAGGGTTAAAATTTTGTTTTTCAACATCTGTTAATGGGCGATAAGCAGAAGAGCCATCTCGTACATAAAAATTACTGTTGCTATCAACAGCATATTGCTTGCCGGTAGCGTTGTTAATATTAGAAATTTGGCTAAGATATCTTGTTTCGTCCGTATAGCCCCCGCTACTATTTGGTATCTGGACTTTTATTGCATCAAAGGTTTGGTTAGCTAAATATTGTTGGAGATTTTGTGGCTGGCTTGTTGTTTGTGCTTTTATTTGTGCGATAGGTAAGATAATAAAAAAGATCAAAACAAAAACTGCGGCGAGAAGGAGAGCCGATTTGCGGAAACGGGAGGAGCCGCGCGATTTATTTTTTGGCTTATTAATAGTTGGCGGCATTAGAAGCATTTAAAATTATTAATTACTAATTCTTAATTTTTTAAACTCCCTCCTTTCCTAAAGGAGGGTTGGGGTGGATTTCTATCTTGCGTGTCTCAGTATTTCTGCGACAACACCTTCAATATTTTTTAAAACGTCCGTATTTGTGAATCTTAAGACTTTCAATCCCAAAACATTTTTTAAAAACAAATCCCGCTCTTTGTCTTTTTGGATATTTCTTTCAAAATAATGTTGGCCTCCGTCTATTTCAACAACTAAGTTTTTTGCGGGACAATAGAAATCAACAATATATTTTCCTAGCGGCCTTTGGCGGTAGAATTGCAGGTTGTTTATCTGTTTGCCTTTCATAATATTCCATAACTTTCTTTCGGTTTCTGTCATGTTCTTTCGTAGTAGCCTGGCGGTTGTCTTCAGATATGGTTTGTAACATCGCATAAAAATCCCCCTTAATCCCCCTTTAGGAAAGGGGGAGATTAAAATTAAAACGCAGGGTTAAAATGTTTATCTTTAAATCTCCTTTTAGGAAAAGGGGAAATTATTGCTTCGTATTAAAAATCAGATTGTTGGCATGAAGATAGCGCGGATTGGGCTGAGTTAAGCGTTGAGTTGGCGGAGGAAAGCTGAGTGTTTAGGCCGTCGCGGGAAGATTCAATTGTCTGGGCTTCGGTGACAGCGGTTTGGGACTGCTGGTTGACGTCGTTGAGCAAAAGATCAAGCGAAGTTTCGTTTGAAGCGGCTGCTTTTTGGGTAGCGGCAATTGAGGCGTCATAATCATCTTGCACTTTATTTTGGGCATCTTCCAGTTCTTGCGGCGTTGTTTGATTTAGCGAGGAACCTGAGCTGTTCTCGTAGAGCGTTTGGTAATTTTCCGCGTCAGCTATGGCAGTCCGGTTGGCGGAGATGGCCGTGGCAATGTTATCGGCTTGCTCTTGAGTTTTGGCGGTGTCAATTTGCATGGCCTGAAGCTGAGGCTGGATCGCTGTTAGCGTTTCCAGGGTTTCAACCGAGGAACTTGTGCCAATCCCGCTTGCTGTAGCGGTTCTTTTGACGGTTATTGAACCAACGCCATTGGCTGTTATTTTGATGACTTGGCTCGTGCCGTCGTCGCTTATAATCTGGCTTGTGGCCCAGGCGGGCATGGAACAGTTTTGTTCAACCATGTCTTTTAAAGCCGACAGGGTTTGCGTTTGAGAACTGTTTATTGAGTTTAGGACTGATAAATTATTTTGCTGTTGCGCCAATTTATTGGCGATGTTTTCGTCCAGGAGATTTAGGCTGATAATCAGAGCCGGCGAAGAGGCGGAAATGTCTTGCGACGCGTCTAGCGTGCCGGTTGCTTCCATTTGGTCATTAAAAAATGAATTGTTAAATGGATCAACGTAACTTCCCTGGCCTTGGGAAGCGGCATCGTAATAGTAGTTGCTGCCGTTACCGCTACCGGACTCGTCTCCGCTTATGAGTCCGCTCATCATTCCCAGTCCTTCGCTGATTACTCTATTCACCAGGGCGCCGAAAATTGCTGAAAAAAATGGAGCCAGCGGGATGCCCATGATGTCCGTGTGCGGCGTGATGGCGGCTATTTGCTGCTGGATTAACTCCCGTCCTGAG
>Ga0265296_1004085_pt1 | contig 12926 bp, 12 predicted proteins | sample MunlanPumphouse1_FD_189073 | JGI IMG/M metagenome (GOLD analysis project Ga0265296, IMG submission 189073) | Groundwater microbial communities from a municipal landfill in Southern Ontario, Canada - Pumphouse #1 | ecosystem: Environmental > Aquatic > Deep subsurface > Groundwater | place... | reverse complement strand
CGTTTCAAACCTTATGGAGCCGTTTTCGGGCATACGCATCGCCAGGGGAGAGCAGACCAGAGAAAATTTTTATATCAATAATGCCAAGCAGAATACCGGCACATCGACCGAGCTGATCACGTCAATGAATATTTTCGCCGGCCTGCGCGGGAACAATAAAGCGACTCCTTTGAGCTTTGGCTACAGCGCTCTTGTCCTCTATCCCATGAGCGTTTCAACCACCAACAATTTACTGCCCGGATTTAATTTTGGCGCTTCCGGTTATACTTTATCATTAAGCGGAAATGCGTCCTACTGCGTCTTTGGCGGATCTTTTCTAGTCTGTGAGATCGGTTACGGCCTGGTCCATTATAGCGGCAGCGGCTGGGCGGTCCAGGGACAGCAGCAGGCGCAGTGGCCGATCAATGATACGCAGGACCTTAATGTGACATTGGGCTGGACCAGTGATCTTTAATGCTGGCCCCAGATGTTTTGGTTATATTCCGCCACCATCCGGTGGGTATTAAAGAAGCCGAATTCAGATATGCAGTTGATCATCATGTCGATCCATTCCGAATCTTCCACTTTTGACCTTCCTTGCGCGGTATTGTAATAAATTGACATCATCTCTTCAAGGTTTTTATACAGTTCTTTAGAATCTTCCGCCATCTTTAAGTCGGCTTCACTGCCGATCTCTCCGGGGGCGGGTACATAGCCGAATATTCTTCCGATCTTTTTGTCCGCGGCCTCAACTACCCAGCCGTCAAGCGTGCTCAATTGAAGCACCCCGTTGGCGATCGCTTTCATCCCGCTGGTGCCGGAAGCCTCGAACGGGGGGAGGGGGTTGTTGAGCCAGACATCGACGCTGCTGGTCAAAAGATTGGCAAAATAAGTGTCGTAATTTTCCAGGAAACAGATACGCAGAACTTTCTTTTCCCCTCCGAGCAGGGCGATCTTTTCAAGCATTTCGTCCATGTGTATGGAGGCGGGGACGTCGGCGGGGTGGGCTTTGCCCGCGATTATTATCTGCAGAGGCCCAAACCTTCTGGCAATATCGAGCAGACGATTGGGATCCTGGAGCAGCATGGTGGGCCGCTTATAGGTGGCGATCCTTCTGGCCCAGCTGATGGTAAAAGTTTTTTCATCAAAGAACCAGTATTTAAGATATTCGGCCAGCTTTTTTTTGTTCTCGATGTGGGCATCCCAGAGGTCTTTTCTTAAATTGACGTCGGACCTTAGATTTAAAATATTTTTAAGCAAAGTCGGATCGGCTTCAAAATCGCCGATCTTATCTTTATATTTAAGGAGGATATCGCGGATCGGCTTCGACATCCAGGTATGGCTGTGGACGCCGTTGGTGATGCTTTTTATCGTATCCTTATATTTGGGGAACTGTATGCGCATTACCTCTCCGTGCTTCCTGGCCACTCCGTTGACGCTGCTTGACGCGTTTATCGCCAACTGTGTCAGATTGGCGAGCGAAGAATGCTTTTCATCGCGGCCCAGCTTGTAAACCAGTTCCATCATTTCAGGGCCAAGCACCGCTTCTAATTCCTGAAGATTAAACCGGTCATGGCCGGCATCGACGGGAGTGTGGCAGGTATACGCGAACATTTTCTTTATTTCTTCCGGGTTCTGTTTTTTTGCTCTTTCAAGAAAAGCAAAAGCGGCGTGCCCCTCGTTTAAATGGTATTTATTGATCGAGTAGCCAAGAGCCTCAAGCGCTTTTATTCCGCCGATCCCCAGGATGGCACGCTGGCAAATCTTGATCCAGCCGTTGGTGCTGCGGTAGAGCTGGTCCGTAAGTTCGCGGAAATACTGCGGGTTTTCCGGCAGATTGGAATCCAAAAGGATCAGCGGTATCACCTTTTTCAGGTCGTAAGAATAAACATAATATTTCCAGAGGCGGAGCGCCACTTTTTGTCCGCTTAAATTGATGCTGATCTTCGGCTTTAACGGTATCAAACCCGGGTAGGAGTTTGGGTCCCACGACAGGACATCGGGTATTTGCCCTCCGGCCCGGAACCAGAATTTTTGCCGAAAATATCCTTTGTTCCATAAAATCCCGACTGCCGCGAGTGAAAGGCCGTGGTCGGCGGATGATTTCAGGGTGTCGCCGGCCAGTACCCCCAGGCCGCCGCTGTAAATGGGAAGGTCAAGGATCTTTTTTACCGGAAGATAATGGTAATAATCCATGTCCTTCATGTTGGAAAAGACTTCATGCTCCGAGAGGATGTTCCTCCCGTCTACCGGGTTTACGGTCTGAAAGGTATGATAGACGGAAGGCGCCAGCCCGTATTCCATTGAAAAATAGGCGACCGAAGGTTTTTCATTATTTAAAAGGTTCTCTTCCGCTTCGATCAGCGGCGCCATGGGGAAGCCGAAGAAATTATCATCCGTAATATCTTTTAGGTATTTTTCGTCGGAAACATCCAGCTTGATCAAGTCAATCGCTTTTTTAGACACAGTGCCTTATTCTAAAACAAAAAAGCGCAGATGTGAAGTGTTATAATAGATCATGCCCAAATCAAATTTATTTCTTTCTAAAACAAAATATCTTGAAGGCTTGAGATGTCCCAAACTCCTCTGGCTGGAATACAACAGAAAAGATCTGATCCCGCGCCCGGACGCCGCCACCGAGCATGTTTTTGCGGAAGGAAGGAGGGTGGGCGAGTACGCGCAAAAGCTGTTCCCGGATGGCTTAAAAATACAGAGAGACTTTGATCCCGAAAAACAGGACCGCAAATCGAAAGAAGCGCTGAAACACCGCAAGCCTCTGTTTGAAGCCGGTTTTATTTTTGGCCGGGCTTACGCGCTGGCCGATATTCTGGTCCCGGTAGAAGAAGATTCGTGGGATCTTATTGAAGTTAAAAGCTCGACATCGGTAAAAAGCGAGCATTATCAGGATGCCGCGTTTCAGAAATACGTATACGAAGGGGCAGGCATTAAGCTCCGCAGCTGCAGCATTATGTATTTAAATAATCAATATGTTAAGGTCGGTCCGATCGAGCCGGACCAATTATTCGCGCAAAAAGAGATAACCGCCGAGGCCGATAATTTAAAGATCGGGATGGAAGAACGAATAAAAAATATGATTGAACTGATCTCTCAAAAAGAGATGCCCGGTATTAAAGTCGGGCCGCAATGCCGCGACATCCGGGATTGTATCCTCGAGGATATGTGCTTTGAATTTTTGCCTGAAGAAGACCATATCTTAATTCTTTACAAAGGCGGAAAACAGAAATTTGAACTTTTGGAGAGAGGGATAATGAAGATCACCGATATACCGGTTGAAGAACTTGAAGGAAGGCAGCTGATACAGGTTGAAAGCCATAAGAACAAGACCATTCATATAAACAAGGAAGAGATAGCCGAATTTTTAAAAAAGATAAAATTCCCGGCTTATTTTCTTGACTTTGAAACGATCGCTCCGGCGATCCCGGTTTACGACCAGAGCCGCCCGTACCTTGAGATCCCATTCCAGTATTCGCTTTTTGTTTTAGATGAGGAGAACGCCGTCCCTAGGCATTTTACTTATCTTGCTCCCGGAGATGTTGACCCCCGCCCGCAGGTGCTTAAAACCCTTAAAGAGCTTCTTGGCGATAAAGGCTCGATCCTTGCTTACAATGCCGGATTCGAACAAAGATGTATCAAGAACGCCAGTGAAGTCTATCCCGAATATATTCCCTGGGCGGAGGCGACCAATGAAAGGTTTGTCGACCTGATCGAGCCGTTCAAGAATTTTCTTTATTACAATCCGGTGCAGGAGGGGAGCGCGTCGTTGAAGAGAGTCCTGCCCGCGATCGCCGGCAGTTCTTATAAAGGCTTAAAGATCGCGGAGGGGCAGACGGCGGCGGCGGAGTATTATCGCGTCACCTTTGGCGAAAATATAGACGAGGCGGACCGGCGGCAGGTAAGGGAAGCGCTTCTTAAATACTGCGACCTCGACACCAAGGGAATGATCGATATATTTTATGCGTTGAAGGAAGCGGTGAAATAAGTTACTGAAAATCTTTGAAACCTATTCTTCTTAAGGCTTTTTTCCCGGAGACCATCTTCTTTTCCCTAAGCATCTTTTCTTTTGACCGTTTCGATCTTTTTCTTTTTTGCCGGCGGATCTTTTCGCTCTCTCTGCGCTTTGTGCTTTTTTCTCCAAGAATTTTTCCCTCAACCTTTTCTGCCAGAAGGCGCCAGGCGAGGAAACGGTTCAATGCCTGCGAGCGCTCTTGAGACATTTTTACTTCAATGCCGGTCGGGATATGTTTAAGGTAAACACAGGTCGAAGTTTTATTGACATTTTGTCCGCCGCTACCGGAGGAACGGATGAACTTTTCGATCACATCCTGATCTCTGATTCCAAGTCGGGTTAATTTTTCCTCAAGCGCTCTCTCTTTATTCGGGTTGACGATGAAGTGGTTCATGAGGGAATTATAGCAGAAAAAATATTTCAATTGCGCCATCAAAATATTCGATATATAATTCCATATTATGGCAATAGGGAAATTAAACGAAATTGAAAACTCCGCTGTTAAAGAATTTAAGGAAAAGATTATGGCGGCTTTTGGCGCCCGGATTAAGGAGCTTTTATTATTCGGCTCAAAAGCCCGCGGGGACTTTAACGCTGAATCGGATATCGACATTTTTATCCTTGTGGATAAATCAGATCCAAATTTCAGGAAAAAAGTGGCATCGTTTACAACTGAAGTATTAATAAAATACGGCATTCTCCTTTCGCCCAAGATAATTGAAGAATCCCATTTTTCCTTCCTTAAAAAACTTGAATTTTCATTCGCAAAAAACATTGAGAAGGATGGGATAAAAATATGAACAAAGAAAATCTTAAGCTGCGGATTAAGCTGGAAATAGAAAAATCCGAAGAATCATTTAAGGCTGCTAAGGTATTGTTCGATTCCGGTCTTTATGACGAATCCGTTTCCAGCGCTTATTATTCTATGTTTCATATGGTAAAAGCCCTGCTTCTGACAATTGAAAAAGAGCCGTCAACTCATCATGGATTGGTTTCCCTTTTTGGGCTGAATTTTATTAAGCCAAAATTAATTGAGGGCAGTTATAATGACCTGCTGATTGACGCAAAAGAATCAAGAGAGGCGGGAGACTATGACGCTGCGCGTAAATTCACAAAAGAGGAAGCTTTCGAGAAAGTTGAAAATGCCGAAAAATTCAATAAACGCATCTTGAATTACTTGAAAGATAAAAGCTGCATTTAAACTGTAAAACATGAAAGCAGGTGTCATCTAATGAACAAAGAAAAGAAAAACGTCATCTGGCTCGGGCTTACGAGCTTACTGAACGATATTTCCTCCGAAATGATAATGTCGCTTCTGCCGCTTTTCCTGCTCGACCTTGGAATTTCCAGGACTATGATCGGTTTTATCGAAGGAGTGGCCGAAGCGACTGCCAGCATCTTTAAGGTAATATCAGGCTGGATCTCTGACCGCCTTCAGGCAAGAAAGGGATTGGTGGTAGTTGGCTATACGCTTTCAACGGTTGTAAAGCCTTTTATCGCGCTGGCGAATACCTGGTATCAGGTTATTGCGGTCAGGTTTATAGACAGGATAGGGAAAGGCGTCCGCAACGCGCCGCGCGATGCCCTGATAGCCGATTCGGTTGAAGAAAATGAAAGAGGCAAATCTTTTGGATTGCAGAGAGGGATGGATACGACTGGAGCCGTGATCGGAACTCTTTTGGCTTCCGGTTTTCTCTTCTTCTTTTCAAAATATATGAACCTGCCGGTGTTAATGCAATACCGCACTATTTTCTGGTTCTCCGTGATACCCGGGATACTTGCTATTCTGATCGTCGCGATCTTTGTGAAAGATGTGGCGGCGAAGAAATTTGAGAAAAAAGAGCAGAAAATATCTCTTGCTTCAGTGGACCATGGCTTCGGTGCATTCCTTTTGGTCTCGGCGGTATTCGAATTTTCCAATTTCAGCTATGCCATTTTTATTCTTAGGGCCAAAAATCTTGGCGTCATCCTGGCCCTTATCCCCATCATATATCTGCTCTATAACATTATATATGCGTTGCTGTCGCAGCCGCTGGGCGCGCTGGCCGACAAGATCGGAAAGAAACAGGTGTTATTTGCCGGTTATATCCTTTCCGCCGTTATGTGCCTGGGTTTTGCCTATGCCTCAAGCCCCCTCCATGCCTGGGTCCTCTTCATTATATATGGGGTAGCCATGGCTATAACCCAGGCGGCTCCAAGAGCGCTCTTGGCTTACCTGGTTTCTCCCGATGTCCGCGGAACCGCTTATGGATTTTATTATACCCTGATCGGCTTTGTCGCCTTGCCGACATCCGCCATTGCCGGATTTCTCTGGGACAAATTTTCTCCAATGGCCGCGTTTTCCTATGGGGCGGCGGCAGCCCTGATCGCGGCAGTGTTGCTTATTATCTTGGTGCCTGCCAGAGCTAAATTGACAAGCTGATACATAACACTTATAATTATAAATTGTTGTGCCTATAAAAATTGACATTACCCCGCTTTTAAACGGCGTGGGCGGGACCTTGAAGATCGAGGAAGAAGAAACGGTTTCTTATCCCGAAGACAATCTGATCTTAACTTCGCCGGTCAGAGTGACCGGAAAGTTCGTAAATGCGGGAGAGGTGATCGTGTTCGCGGGCAAAGTCAAGACCACGGTCTTGATTAACTGCGCGCATTGCCTGAAAGAGTTTGAATATCCTCTGGAATTTGAATTCGAGGAGGAATATAACCGGGAAGGCAAGCTGGAGGGGAAAGATTTCGTGTTCTCGATAGATCCGGACAACACGATCGATCTTTTAGAAATTATCCGCCAGAATATTTTGACCGAGCTTCCGATTCGGCCGCTGTGCAGTGAAAAATGTCTGGAGCCGGAAGTAAAAGAGAAGGATAAGGAATAGGCTTAGGAATAGGATTAGGATAGAAAAGGAGGCCCAGTAAAATGCCAGTTCCAAAAAAAAGACACTCTAGATCCCGCCAGGGAAGCCGAAGAGCGGAAAATTTCCGCGCTAAGCTCCCAAATCTTATAAAATGCCCAGCGTGCGGCGCTTTGATCCCCTCGCACCACGCTTGTACTTCTTGCGGCGCGTATAAAGGCCGGGCGGCAATAAAGATCAAACAGAAGAAGAAAGGTAAAAAGGAATAATCCTCCGTGATCAGAATTGCCGTTGATGCAATGGGCGGGGATTTTGCGCCCGCAGAGATTGTCAAGGGATGCCATCAGGCTATCGCCGAGCTTCCCGGTGTCGATATCATCCTTGTCGGCAGGGAAGAGAAAATATTAAAACCGCTCAAGGAGCGTATTTCCGTTGTTAACGCTTCACAGACGATTGGCATGGATGAACCGCCGGTATCGGCAGTCCGCGAAAAAAAAGACGCCTCGATCAATGTCGCGCTCCAGCTGGTAAAAGACGGCAAAGCCGACGCGGTCGTTTCCGCCGGCAATACGGGCGCCTTTATGGCGGCCGCGCTTTTTAAGCTTGGAAGGATCACGGGGATTGAACGCCCGGCGATCGCGACCTTTTTCCCAACTGCATCCGGCCGGGTCTTGTGCCTTGATGTGGGAGCTAATTCCGACAATCGGCCCAAGCATCTTCAGCAGTTCGGCGAAATGGGAAGCGTTTACGCGGAACATGTTCTGCACATTAATTCCCCAAGGGTCGGGTTGTTGAATATCGGCGAAGAACCGGAAAAAGGGAATGAACTTACGATTGCCGCTTATCCACTTTTAAAAGGATCAAAAATAAATTTTATCGGAATGATTGAGAGCAAAGAGATCCTTTCCGGCAAAGTTGACGTGGTCGTTTGCGACGGGTTTGTCGGCAACCTGATCTTAAAATTTGGAGAATCGGTCGCTTCTTTTGTCATGGACCTTCTAAAGAAAGAACTTACAAAAAACCCAATAACCTGGCTGGCGTCGCTGCTGCTTCTGCCGGCGTTCTTGAACATCAAGAAAAAAGTCGATTATGATGAATTTGGAGGAGCCCCGATACTGGGGGTCGACGGCATTTGTATCAAGGCTCATGGCCGCTCAAAGGCAAAGGCGATCAAAAACGCGGTTAGAGTGGCGATGGAAGCAGTAAAGGGAGATATGATCGGATGTATAAAGAAAGTGGAGGCAATATGAGAGCCAGTATAATTGGGACGGGATCGGAAGTTCCTCCAAAGATCGTGACCAATGATGACCTTTCAAAGATCGTAGAAACCTCCGATGAATGGATAAATACGCGCACCGGAATAAGGGAAAGGCGGGTATCCGATGACGGCACCGCCACTTCGGATCTGGCCGTGATCGCGGCGGAGAGAGCATTAGCTTCCGCAAAAATGGACCCGTCGGAGATCGACCTTATAATTACGGCAACCTGCTCTCCGGACACTCTTTTCCCTTCAGTTTCGTGCATCGTGCAGGACCGGATCAAAGCAAAAAAAGCGGCCGCGTTCGACGTATCCGCGGCCTGTTCGGGGTTTAATTTCGCGCTTTCGTGCGGCGCGGCTTATATTGAATCGAACATGTTTAAAAACGTGCTGGTCATCGGAGCGGACACTTTGACCAAATACCTGGATTGGACGGATCGTCAGACCTGTGTTTTATTTGGCGATGGCGCGGGCGCGGTGGTGCTTCAGGCGGACAAAGAAGACAACGGCGTGCTGGCGAGCTATATTAAAGCAAAAGGCGAGGGAGGCAAGTATTTAGTTATGCCCGGCGGCGGATCGCGCGACCCCGAAGCAAAGAACGGCCGGTTCATCCGTATGGACGGGAAAGAAGTTTTTAAATTTGCGGTCAGGGCGCTTGAAGAATCCGTGATCGAAGTGTTAAAATCGGCTAAAATGTCGATCGACGACATGGATCTTTTAATTCCGCACCAGGCCAATCTACGGATCATAGAGCATGTCAATAAAAAATTTAACTTGCCAGAAAAAAAAGTCTATGTTAATTTGATGAAATACGGAAACACTTCGGCCGCTTCAGTGCCTCTGGCGCTTGACGAAGCAAATTCCGACGGCAGAATAAAATCCGGGGATATTGTTGTCTTGGCGGGTTTTGGGGCCGGATTGACTTACGGGTCAAATGTTATAAGATGGAGGTAAGGTAAATGTTGGATTATTTATTGACCGAAGAACAAATAATGGTTAGGGACCTGGCCAAAAAGATCGCGCAGGAAAAGGTGAAGCCGGTCAGGGCGGAATTGGACGAAAAGGAAGAATTCCCCTGGGATCTGATGAAGATCTTTGCCGAGGCTGACCTTTGCGGGCTCTGGATCCCGGAAAAATACGGCGGTTTTGGGCAGTCCGTGCTTGCATTTTGCCTGGCGACCGAAGAGATCAGCAGGGTGTGCGGCGGTGTGGGGGTAACCTTTGCGGCGACCGCGCTGGGCGGGACGCCGATACTGCTTTTTGGGTCGGATGAACAAAAACAAAAATATCTTCCCGATCTGGCGTCAGGAAAAAAACTTGCCGCTTTCGGCTTGACCGAAGCCAATGCCGGCTCGGATGCCGGCGGGATCGAAACTACCGCGACCAAAAATGGCGACTACTATATTTTAAATGGCACCAAGCAGTGGATCACCAACGGCGGCGAGGCCGAAACTTACTCCGTTATTGCCATGACGGATAAAAGCAAAGGGCCGCGCGGCGCCAGCGCTTTTATAGTCGAAAAGGGCACTCCCGGATTTTCGTTCGCGAAAAAAGAAAAAAAGATGGGGATCCGCTGTTCGGCCACCAGGGAACTGGTTTTCCAGGACTGCAAAGTGCATAAAAGCCAGCTGCTCGGAAAAGAAGGAATGGGCTTTATCGTGGCGATGAGAACTCTCGATCTGACCCGTCCGGGGATCGGGGCGCAGGCCGTGGGCATTGCCCAGGGAGCGCTTGATGAAGCGATAAAGTACGCGAAGCAGAGAGTGCAATTCGGCAAGCCGATCCTTTCGATCCAGGTTATCCAGCATATGCTGGCCGATATGGCCACGCAGATAGAAGCTTCGCGGGCGCTGGTATACGCGGTTGCCAAGGCGGTTGATGCCGGCGGCAAAGATTTTACCAAAGAAGCGTCTATGGCAAAGCTGATCGCTTCGGATACGGCCATGTTTGTTACCACCCAGGCGGTTCAAATTCTTGCCGGATACGGCTACATGCGAGAGTATCCGGTCGAAAAGATGATGCGCGACGCCAAGATCACCCAGATATATGAAGGGACCAATCAGATCCAGCGGAATCAGATCGGGCTGGCTCTGGTGAAAGAAAGTGCAAAAAGCTGATGGAGATCGTAGTTTGTATTAAACAGGTTCCTGATACCACCGAGGTCAGGATAAATCCGGAAACCAATACGCTGATCAGGGAAGGCGTGCCGAGCATCGTCAATCCTTTTGACGAAAACGCGGTCGAAGAAGCGCTGCGCCTGCGTGAAAAACACGGCGGCAAGGTTACGGTAATAACAATGGGGCCTCCGCAGGCGACCGAGGCGTTAAAGCAAACGATCGCCATGGGTGCGGATGAAGTTTTCCTTATCTCCGACCGGGCATTTGCCGGATCGGACACCTGGGCGACGTCATATACTCTTGCTTCCGCCATCAAGAAACTGGTGAAATATGACATTATCTTATGCGGAAAGCAGGCGATCGACGGCGACACCGCTCAAGTAGGGCCGGGGATCGCGGAATGGCTTGGCATTCCCCAGGTAACTTTTGCGGTCAAGATAGAAGTTGACGGGAACAAGGCAAAAGTTGAAAGGCTGTTGGAAGAAGTTAACGAAATAGTTGAAATTCCCACCCCCTGCATGATAACGGTCGTAAAGCAGATAAATGAGCCCCGCCCGCCGTCCTTAAAAGGAATGATGAGAGCTAAAAAAGCGGAAATAAAGACTTTGTCCGCGGTTGACATTGAAGCCGATCAAAACATTACCGGCTTAAAGGGTTCTCCGACCAGAGTGGTAAAAATATTCGCTCCTCCCCAGAAGGGCGGAGGGGAAATGCTTTCCGGATCAACCGATGAAATGGTCTCGGCATTGGTTTCTAAACTTAGGGAAAGGAAGATATTCTGATGGATTTGAGGAAAAATCCGAACGAAGCGGCGGCCTGGAAAGGCATCTGGATCTTTGCCGAACAGAGAGAAGGGACAGTCCAGAATGTTGCCTATGAACTTTTGTCCGAAGCGAAAAAGCTGGCGCAGGACCTTAATTGTGAAGTGGCTGCCGTCTTGGCCGGCGATGAGGCGATCGAGGGGCAGGTTAGCTCTCTTTTTGAATACGGGGCCGATAAGGTTTATCTTATTACCAACAAGGAATTAAAAGATTATCGGACCGCGCCGTACGCGTCTGCCATAACCGATCTGGTCAATAAATATAAGCCGGAAATATTTCTGATCGGCGCTTCTACTCTGGGGCGCGACCTGGCGGCGAGAATAGCGGTGAGGATAAATTGCGGCTTAACCGCCGACTGCACGGCGCTTTCGATCGATCCGGTAAAAAAGATCCTCCAGCAGACCAGGCCGGCGTTCGGCGGCAACATTATGGCGACGATCATCTCTCCAAACCATCGCCCGCAAATGGCTACCGTCAGACCCAAGGTCTTCCGGAAATCCAAAATCCAAAATCCAAAATCAAAAAAAGAGAATACAATTATATTCACGCCAACCATCAATCAAAACGATCTGCTGGTAAAAATAGTTGATGTCATTAAAGATGAATCGGTAAAAGTTAATCTGGCCGAAGCGGAGATCGTGGTGTCCGGCGGGCGCGGCATTCAAGACCCCAAGAATTTTAAAATGATAGAAGAACTGGCGCAGGCGGTTGGCGGAGCGGTCGGCGCTTCGCGCGCTACCGTTGACGCCGGATGGATATCCGCACATCATCAGGTCGGGCAGACGGGCAAAACCGTTGCCCCCAAACTTTATATAGCCTGCGGGATAGCCGGTAAAATCCAACATCTGGTCGGCATGCAGGGGGCGGATACGATCGTTGCGATCAATAAAGACCCCGATGCTCCGATATTCAAACTTGCGACTTACGGGATCGTGGGCGATTGCCTTGAAGTGGTCCCGGCTTTGACCAGGAAGATCAAGGAGGTACGTGGATGAATTGGGTCCCTCCTGCGACTAAAAGTCGCGGTTCCTCCCAATTCTGGGGAACCGAGAATTTTATTCTCGGGGGGCCCCAGAATTGAAGACGGCGTTTGTTTTTCCCGGGCAGGGGTCGCAGGCGGTGGGGATGGGAAAGGGTTTCGCGGAAAGCTTGCTTGAAGAAGCGAACCAGGTTCTAGGCTTTGATCTTAAAAAATTGTGTTTTGAAGGGCCGGAAGAGGAGTTAAAGAAAACAGAGATAACCCAACCGGCCATTTTGACGGTAAGCGTTGCCGCTTACGGACTTTTGAAAATTAGGCCGGATGTAGTGGCCGGACATTCGCTGGGCGAATATTCGGCGCTGGTGGCCGCGGGCGCGATAAGTTTTCGCGACGCGGTAAAGATAGTTAATTTGCGCGGAAGGTTCATGCAGGAAGCGGTTCCTCTGGGACAGGGGGCAATGGCGGCGGTCCTTGGAGGGGATAGAAAAAAGATAATAGATATCTGCCTGCAGGTGGGCGGCGTCCAGCCCGCCAATATGAACGGTCCGGACCAGATCGTGATATCCGGCAAAAAGGGATCGGTTGAAGAAGCTGGAAGATTGATAAAAGAAGCCGGGGCAAAAAGAATAATTCCGCTGCAGGTTTCGGCTCCGTTCCACAGCCAGCTTATGGAGCCGGCGGCGCAGAAGTTAAAAGGGGAGTTGGCAAAGATAGAGATTAAAGATGCTCAAATCCCGGTGATTGCAAATGTCACGGCGGATTATGTGACCGGCGGGAAAGAGATATCGGATCTTCTGATAAGACAGGTTACCGGACCGGTTTTATGGGAAGATTCGGTCAGGAAAATGATAAATGACGGTGTGGGATCTTTTGTTGAGGTGGGACCGGGAAAG
>Ga0265296_1004084_pt1 | contig 12929 bp, 7 predicted proteins | sample MunlanPumphouse1_FD_189073 | JGI IMG/M metagenome (GOLD analysis project Ga0265296, IMG submission 189073) | Groundwater microbial communities from a municipal landfill in Southern Ontario, Canada - Pumphouse #1 | ecosystem: Environmental > Aquatic > Deep subsurface > Groundwater | place: Canada... | reverse complement strand
ATTCCAATTTCCGTCCGTCTCGACTCCAAGATGACCGGCGAGAGCGCCTAGGCCAGTTTCCAACACTCGCATGATGTGCATCACACAGGCGGTCCAACGGCCTAAGGAACGACATTTGGCAGCTTCACCTATGTCGTAAGCAACGGACGGAAAAGATTCCTCGACCTTTTCGCCAAAAACGGCATCGGCGGAATAAAAATGCGAGTGCTTTGAAGGCAGGACAAACATCAGATGTCCTTCCATCTCATCCCCAAAGACAACCAGCATTTGTGAACCGAGAGCAGTCAGCCGACCCATGTCATCGGTGTTTAATGCCCCAGCCGATTTGGTAGCTTTCTCCATCAAAAAATCATGAAATCGCGATGCCGCAGCCTTGGCACCCGTTAGCTCCAACTGATTTGCGGTATCACGTATCACGATACTACATCTGATAATGTCGCCGAGTTGGTTGACACTCATGTGGCAAACGCCACCCGCTGCGGCCAATAACTCGGAGCGCCCAATTTCCAGATGTTTAATGGCGGCCCCAAGGTAGCTGTGCGATGCGAGCACGTTGGACGCGTCAAGTTGGATCACTCGCCAAAGACTCCAGATTTTGAAGGGTGCCATCACCTAGCACCACCTTGAGCATCTAGGTATGCCAAATATAATAACGCCAACGGCAGGATCGATCTTCAGGCGGTCGGTCGGATATTGAGCTAGGCCGACCATCATTCGACAATGCGTTGCAGTCGCCTTGCCAACGACACCCTAATGTCGAAGGTGGAAGCTAGCACGGCCACAATGCTTGAGCCTAAGCTGGCGGTTTCCCAGAACTAACCTTTCCACAATCGCGACGATCTTGAACTTTATCGACGCCTCACTGTGGGGTTGAGCCACGTACGATTGAGTGGAATTCCCTTGGCTTAATATTTAACTCAATTATAACGGTGCCAGATTCAGTAGGGGGAGTGATATGAAATTATTTTCCATAACCTTTTTCAACATTTCGATTGTTGCGCTCGCCGTCGCAGCAAGCCCGTCTTTCGCCCAAGAAGCTGACCCGTTTGAGAAAACTGAGGCGCCTGGGTGCTTCGCATTTGACAGTCAGAATGGTGCGCTACAGAATGATCAGATTGTAACAATCAAGGGCGGCGATTGTGGCGGAACCGCGCGAATAACGGCTGGCTTCTCTGGGAAAGCTCAATTCTTCAATGCAGGAAAAGACGAAAAGAAGTTTGGTTTTGCGAGTATAGAAATACGAGATCACACAGGAAAAGTGGTTTGCTACAAAGAAGATAAGAGATTTAACACTTTTAATATTCAGTGCGTCGCAAATTTTGGCGTAAATCCGTTCGTTTCATATAACTACACCGTCCGCTATGGCACCAATAATGTCAGCGATCAGCCCTTGCCCATCTTGTTGGTGCGAACTCAATACAAACCAAACTAGGGCATTCAGCCGACGCTCGAACATTCGGTCATGCCAATCGACAATGCGCTACATTCGCCAACTAACAATATGAATGGCAGCGTTCGAAGCGAGAGCGGCAAAAACGCTGAGGGCGAGGCTGGCGGTCACCAGTGCTTGGTTGTCCTTGGTTGCTTCCGAACCCGCTTACCCGCAACCCGTATGCCGACCTTATGGGTCGCTGAGCGACGGTTTTCGAACTTGAACCGTACCAACCGCTGCTCCAAATCCCGGCGCATCGACGGCTTAACCCTGGTAAAGCCTCTTCAATCGGCTATGTCGTTGGCCGTAATAAAGAATTGATGGCCGTGCCGTCGGCGTCACGAATGGAGCGAGAAATGAAAGTTGTGGTTTGGATACACGCTCCTGGAGAAGACCCGTTTGGCCATAAGTCGGAAATACAGGACGAGACTTATCTCCCCGACGCGATGGCAGAAGCATTCCAGGCCTTTCATGCTGCGCGTCCTGGTCAAACGCTATTCAGCGTGCCGATCAGAATCGAACAACTTGCGTGAGATAAGATGAAATTGGGCCTGCTTTGTGATTAGCTAATCTTCTGCGCGCCGTGACAAGCGTGGTGCGCTTAGACGGTAGCGTTCGTCGCAGCCATGGCCAGTGCCACCTTAAGCGTGACGAACGCGTCCATCCCTGCGACGTGCAAGCCTGTCCGGTCGATGCCGTATTGAGCCGCGAGATGGGCGAGGCGACGCGGGTTGGCATTCTCCGTATTTGTAAGGCGTGACCAAGCGCCGGTGTCGACGACAGGCAAGATTTGCGGGCTAGGCAAAGGACAGCCCCACTGTTTCATTTTCAGCCTATCGTTTTGAAGCGCGTGGCCCACCAGCAGGTCCGCTTCTGCCATCATGCCGCGCAACCAGGCCTGCGCAACGTCATCGGTCATTCGAACAGTTTCGCCATTCCGGAACTGGCGGCCCTTCCCCCTGACGCGCACGTTATGCACTTCAACGACCCCGTCACGCCACGTGGCGATGCCAAGTTCCGTTACTCGATTGGGACGCTGATATTCCCACTCGGAGTCGAAGCAAACGATGCGCTGCCGTTGATCCAGTGCACTTCGCATTTGGCTCCACTGCCGCGTTTCCCAAATCGGCATTGCGATGCGCGGTGCCCGTCCTCTACCGGCCGCCGGTCTCTCTAGTCCCTCATCTGTCGGCTTTACGCCTGCTCCATCAAAGCCCATGCAATCGTGCCTACGCTGAACTCTATTCTGAATTCGCCGGATATCAGCAAATACGAGGAGCGGCACAGCAAATTTCTCTGGCACCGATATCCGTATCGCCCGTCATAAGCCCTCGTCGTAGGTCGGATCGGGCCAATGCCCTTTTTTGTTAGGTTTCAGACGGCTTCGCATGGAGTCAATTAAGGCAGCTGTTCGCCACAAGCGGTCACCTGGACCGACGACTCTAGCGGAAATTGGCCCGGCTTGAACTCCGCAATTGGGTCCAGGTGGGGCAAATTTTTCTTTATTCTTCTTCGGGTTATGGCCACCCTATCTACGGATTGAAGGGGGAGCATGGTTTGGCACTCGAGGATAACGGCTCGTATCAGCGAGGGCGGGACGCCGTTAGCCTGCTTTGGAGCAAGTGGCGGGAGCGCCCGCAGGTGGACGACCCTCATGATGACGAATTCGCCCGCGGTGCATTGGAGGAGATCATTTATCGGCTCGAGCACTCTTCTGATATCGACAAGGAGATCAGAGAGTTTTCTGAGGCTGCCGCAGAGCAAGTTACGACGGCGAGCCGGACGATCTTTGAAATACTTCAAAATGCAGATGATCTAGGCGCGACCTATCTGAAGCTTGGGGTCCGACGTCGCGGTAACGGTGACATCCTAGCTGTGCATAACGGTCAGGGCGTCGAGGTGGCGGATGTCATCGCAATGACCTTGGCGTTCTTATCGATGAAGCGCCAAGATTCGCGCTCAAAGGGCCGTTTCGGTATTGGTTTGAAAACCCTGAACCAAGTCGGCTCGAAACTAAGCGTGCACTGTGCACCATATCACTTTGCCGTTGAGAAGGGCATGTTGTCGGTCGTTCGGCCGCACACGGGGGTACGTGGACTTTACGACCCCAACGCGGGGCATACCCTGCTTACGATCGACCTGGATCGCGAATATAGGGCAGTTGATGTCGAGGGCTGGGCGAAGGCAATTGATGCTTCTCACTTGCTCTTCCTAGACCATCTCCACGAATTTTCCCTTCTCGATGTTCGGTCAGCTCGCAGTATTCACCTTGCGAAGATTGAAGCGAAAAAAGCGACCGAAAGGTGCTTACAGTTCCGACCAGGCAGTAATTACGAGGCGGAACGCGTCGTATTCACTGACGCTCTCAAGAAGCGTCGGCGCTGGACACGGTATTTTGTCGACTATCCCGTGCCTAAAGGTCAGAAAAGAACTCACAAGGCCACTGGTGATCTCACTCAGCTATCGATCGCTATTTCTGAAAGCGCTGAAAGCGGCTTTCTGTCGGCTGGGTTTCCGCTTGACGGCTCGTTCGAGCTCCCAATCAGCCTAAACGCTCAATTTGACCCCGATCTCTCTCGGAGAGGCGTGCAAGAGAACCCCTGGAATAGATGGCTGTTTGAGCGTCTCGCGGAGATGACATCTGCAGTCGCGCTCGATCGTTTTGAAAGCGATCCCAAAACGGGTTGGTACGCGATTCCGCTGCACGACGAAAGCGAGGCGGGTCAAGATTGGACAACCGAACGCTTGATCGAACTGACCGAGAAGGTGCAAGGTAGGGTGACGTCCCAGCTTCGTTTTCGTGTTGATGAGAAGCTGGTGGATCTGAAACAGTTATCTTACGTCGATGCTCTTACAGACGGACTTATTTCTCAGGAGGATCAGCGTTTTCTAGCCCCTGATTTCTACCCGCTGCCGTCATCGGTTTGTGACAAGCAGGGGCGATGGCGGGCCGTGCTTGACGAGCTGGAAACAGGCACACAGCTTGGGATCGGCGACGTTCTAGCGCTGCTGCGTTTATCAGATGAAGAGCTAGGGACGCGAGAGCCTCGGTGGTTCGTCCAGCTCGCCGTTTCTGCCTTGGCGAGCGGCCGGACACACGAGATCGAAACAGAAAAGTCCTTGCTGTGCCATGATGGGTCTCGAGCAGCGCCTAGGGGCGATGTGTTACTGGTTCGGGAGGAGCAGGGAGACGGCATCGCTTCCCATTTGGGGCTGCAGAAATTGCTTGCGCCAATTTACTTCACCGACACAACTCCGGATAATGTCCAAAGCTGGGTCCTAAAGCACTGCGCTTCGCCCTCGGCAGGCAGCGGGCTGCAGATGTTAGATGTGCTGGCAAGAAGGCCGGTGGGGCAGCCCCTTTTACTGGATGACAAAAGCCTTCTTATGCTTCGAGATGCCTTGATGACCGTCGACAATGTGAGTCGCGGTTCGCTAGCTGCGTCAATAGGCAGAGTTATCGCTGTAAGGGGCTACCAGTTTCGCAAAGGACGTAAGGTCGACTGCGCCGTTGTGCCCGGATCCGCATATCTGCCTACTACAATTGCGAAGGACACAGGAGGATGGGCCGCGGCGGCCAAAACGACTGAGGGCTTGCTTTGGATCGATCCGCAATATGGACCTCTGTTGAGTGCCGGTCGGAGTGCGAATCTAGGCGCCCGTCGACTGTTTATGATGCTCGGCGCTCGTCCGGGGCCGAGGATCGTTCGGTCTGAAACAGGGAGCCAAAAGCCGCTGCCAGCGCTAGTGAACCCCGCGCAGTTTGCGGCGTTGCAAAGACTTTCTCCTCGGGCTTCGCATATTCAAGATGACTCTCATTCCCCCGATCTTGATAAGGTAGTCGCGGACATCGCTCAACAGCGTGTGGACGACAAGCGCAGGGCACGTTCGCGAGCCCTGTTCGAGACACTGGCAAGAGACTGGGACGATTACCTCTCTGAATATTCTGATGCCATGGGCGCATACTACTATTACGTGTGGCGGTCGTCAGGCCACATCCCGGCAACTTGGCTTGCAAATGTAGCTTCGGAGCCGTGGCTGAGTAGCAAGTCAAAGCGGAAGATTGCCCCGATAGAAGCGGCGATCGAAACCGTTACAACGCGACTGACGCGGGGGACCAAGGCGACAAAGTTCGTCTCGGAGATTACCGAGGGAGATTCCGCTCATCCGCTAGTTGCGGCTTTGGGAATCAAAGGAACGCCTCCCGCATCGGAGCTTCTATCGGAACTTAAGGTCCTCCGAGAGAAGCACTACGCAACTGCCAAAGCCGAAGACGTCCACCCTATATACGCTGCCCTTGGAGCTTTGGTCGCGGGGGAGCGATCACCAGACCTTGGCGACCTTAAGGTTGTTGAGGTTAGGCGTCAGTTTGAAGCACACCGATTGCTCTACACGCCGCAAGGTTGGAAAGGGCCGAATGCAGTCTATCGGGGGCGGCCGATCTTTGGCGGTTTGCGCGGATTCGTACCTGAATCACGCCAGCTCAAACCACTATGGCAATTACTGCAGATTACCGAGCCTAGTGCCACAGCATGCTTAGAGGTGATCAACGAGATTGCCCAAGCGGATGGACCACCTGACAAAAAACTCGACGGAATAGTCGTAGATGTTTTGCGCCGTCTGGCTGAGCTTGAACCCTCGGCCCCTGGCCGAAGTACGCGCCAGCTTCAGCGCATGCCCCTATGGACCTCTCGCGGCTGGGAAACGAAGCGACCAGTCTACGCCGCCTTGGATCGTCAAGTCGAAGACATCCTCGGCAAGGAAATTCCCTTGTGGCTATTGGGATGCTCCGTGCAAAGTTTGGGAACTCTTCCAGAGCGCTTGGGCGTGGAACTGCTGACCGACGCGCATTTCACGATCACGCCTGGAGCCGATGTGGAGAGCGCGGACGAGTTCACTGCACTAACCTACCGTGCGGCAGTCGCTCACTTGCGCTCGGAGATCGGCAAGAAGAGCCAACACCTTTGGGATACCATTGATTGGCCTTCCCTTCAAAACATTGAGCTTGTTCAAGCGCATTCGCTGTCGGCCTACACGAACATCGGCGGGCGCCGTTACTCGGTTCCGCGACGCTTGCACATGGAGCAAGCGTCAAGGCTCTATTTCGTCTCTTCTGACGAACTCGCGCGGCCGGAGGCAGGTGAACGGATACTAGGACCGTTTGTAAAGGGCGTTTTGCCAGCAATGATCGATCTCGCGTGGTCGTATGCCTGGCGCAAGGCGGAGGACGAGGGGCCCCCAGACGATGAACTGGTTTTAGCGTCAGAGGAGGAGGAAGTAGAGGATCCCCTCCGTCAACTCGCCTCGAGAGGTAGAAAGGCCTCTGGCAAGCGCCTCTTCGGCAGCGGAGGAACGAGCGGAGAAAACACTCGTGGCAAACGAAAGCTCCCGCCCGCGCCCAAACCAAGGCGCTTGAAGGATTTCACTGGCGCAACCATCGAAAACGTGACGATCGTTGAGGGTGAGGTAACCAAGAAAGTAATCAATCGGACCAAGAAGGCTCTCAAACGCGACCCATGGAATTCCAAGCCCAAGCAAGATGCGAGCAAAGCGAAGGGTAAGGCGCCAGTTAAGGAGTGGAGTGAGCGAGAGCGCGAGCTTCAAGGATTCGAATTGCTGGCAGCCGCGCTGAAGGAAATGGATGATCTCCAACTGGAGGACTTTACCGCGTTGCGGGGAATAGGTGCGGACTCAATCGACAATCTCAGGCGATTTTTCGAGCTCAAGGTCTTTGCTGGCGCCCCAGCCGACGAAGTCCGATTTGAGCCAAGCGAGTTTCAACGAGCTCTCCAATCCAAAGGGGACTACTTTCTCGCAATTGTGTCTGGCCTCGAAGAAGGCCACGATACCCAGATCAAGATATTTGCAGACCCGGTTAGGACGCTTCCGATCCGTCGCATCTCACAAATTCGGCTCGGTGGTGTGCGCACATCCACGTCTCGGAGTCTTGTCGTCAAGATAAACACCTGAACCGTGGATGTCGTAGCAAAGCTTCAATTCGAGGAAACGTTGCAGACACTTTGCCGAGCGAGTTCTAGATTTTCGAGGCGTTTCAAACGGGTATGGCCGGGGTCACTTTTTCGATTTTGATTGAGGCAAAGAACGTCCGAAAAGCAAACGCTGAATTCGGAAGTCTCTTGCGTTTAGGAAGTGATTGGGTGGGGGGCAAATTGGGGGCCTTTTCCGGCCGAAAGGCTAAGGTTTCCTCGCGTTGCGCCGTGCTATCAAAGGTCTTCGTAATGATGGGGTCACAGGTTCGAGTCCTGTAAGCGGCACCACTCTCCCGTTCATTCGCGCGCAATCGCCGGGTTGCGATAGCGGGCAGGCCGCATAAGCCATTTGCTTATGCTGTATTGCGATTGTAATACGGCGGGTGAGCATGACCTGGTTTCGTAAATCCAAAACGCCTGATCCAGCGCCCGCCGCGCCATTGTTCGAGATGCCGGGCGCACCCGCTTTCGATGTGCCGCCGCCGGTGGTGCCGGAAAGTCGCCGCCGCAAATGGCTGCGCCGGATCTCGCGCGGCTTTGCCATTTTCTGTGTGCTGCTGATCCTGCTCGTCGGCTGGCTGGCGCTCACCGCGCCGCTGTCGAAATCGCTCGAACCGATCGTGCCGCCGCAGATCACCTTGCTGGCGTCGGACGGAACGCCGATCGCGCGGTCGGGGGCGATCGTCGATACGCCGGTGAAGGCCAGCGCGCTGCCCAGGCACGTCACCGGCGCCTTCCTCGCGATCGAGGACCGGCGTTTCTACACCCATATGGGCGTCGATCCGCGCAGCATCGCGCGCGCGGTGTGGAGCAATGTCAGCGGCGGGCGGACGCAGGGGGGCAGCACGATCACCCAGCAGCTCGCGAAATTCACCTTCCTGACCCCGAAACGCACCTTGGGGCGCAAGGCGCGCGAGGCGCTGATCGCCTTCTGGCTGGAAACGTGGCTGACCAAGGACGAGATTCTCGAACGCTATCTGTCCAACGCCTATTTCGGCGACAACACCTATGGGTTGCGCGCCGCGTCGCTGCATTATTTCTATCGTCAGCCCGAAAAGCTGACCCCGGCGCAGGCCGCGATGCTGGCGGGGCTGGTGCAGGCGCCGTCGCGCCTCGCCCCGACCAAAAATCCCGATCTGGCCGAAAAGCGCATGCAACTGGTGCTCAACGCGATGGTCGCGACAGGTTATTTGTCAGAGCAGGAGCGAAAGGCGCTGCGCACCCCGCGCATCGACGTGCGCTCGCGCAACACGCTGCCCACCGGCACCTATTTTGCCGACTGGGCGCTGCCCGAGGCGCGCAAGCTCAGCGACGTCGGCTATTCGCGCCAGACGATCAAGACGACGCTCGACGCGCGGTTGCAGGCGGTGGCGCGGCGCGTCACCAGCCGCGCCGGGGTCGGGCAGGCGCAGGTCGCGCTGGTCGCGATGCGTCCCAATGGCGAGGTTGTCGCGATGATCGGCGGCAAGGATTATTCGGCGTCGCCCTTCAACCGCGCGACGCAGGCCAAGCGCCAGCCGGGCTCGACGTTCAAGCTTTTCGTCTATCTCGCGGCGCTCAAGGACGGCTGGGACCCTGACGACGTGATCAGCAACGAGGCGATCGTGACCGGCGCGTATCAGCCTAAAAATTCGGGCGGCGTCTATTCAAAGGAAATGACGCTCGAGGACGCTTTTGCGACGTCGAGCAATGTCGCGGCGGTGCGGCTGCTGCGCGAAGTCGGCGACGACAAGGTCATCGACATGGCGCGCGACCTGGGCGTCACCGCGCCGATGACCAAGGGTGACCCCAGCCTTGCGCTCGGCACGTCGAGCATGACCTTGCTCGAACTCACCGCCGCCTATGCAGCGGTCGCCGCGAACAGCTATCCGGTCGTCCCGCATGCGTTCGCGGGCGAAGAAAAGGGCTGGTTCGAAAATCTGATCTCGGGACCGAGCCGCTTTGGATCGGGCGTCCATGACGACATCGAACAGATGCTGCGCGCCGCGGTCAATCGCGGCACCGGCCGCGCCGCACGGCTGCCGCAGGCGAATTTCGGCAAGACCGGAACGAGCCAGGACAATCGCGACGCGCTGTTCGTCGGCTATGCCAATGGGCTGGTGGTCGGGGTGTGGATCGGCAACGACGACAATAGTCCGCTGCGCGGCATATCGGGCGGCGGGCTGCCAGCGCGGATCTGGCGCGATTTCATGATGCAGGCGTCGGGGCAGAAAGCGGCGCCGCGGCGCGAGGCGAACCCGCGCGGCCCAGTCGAGCCGCAGGATATTCCCGACGTCGGTGCGATCCCGGTGGGCGAGAATATGAGCGTCGGCATCGAAGGCGGCGACGCGGTGATTTCGACCGAAATCAACGGCAGCCGGATCGATTTGCGGGTGCCGATCGCGAACGAGGCGCCGCCAGAGCCAGTTCCTGCGCCGCCATGACGGGCGGGCGCGGAGCGTCGGCGTAAGTTTCAATCGTTATAGAATAGCGCTGTTCTCCCGCGAAGGCGGGAGTCCATCACCGGCCCGCGCCAGTCTGAACCGGCGGGTGATGGATCCCCCGCCTTCGCGGGGAAACAGAAATTCACCTGAGCCTTGATCAGTCAGGAAGCAGCTCAAACCCGCTTGTCGCCATTGTCTCGCCATTGACGATCAACTCGACCGCATGCTGTCCCTGATGATGCCGCCGCGTACTGAAATCGCGGATCGTCTGGTTGATGCGCAGGGCGGCGGCCTCACCCCCGACCAGGTCGAACGCCTTCCACTTGAACACTTTCGCCGCCGTCTTGCCGCCCGCCCGCGCATAATGGACGCGATAATCGACAACCAAAGGCTGGTTTACCGACGAATCCGAAACTATTGTCGCGCTGATCGCAATCCGCTCGCCCAGCCGCACCACCGCGGGCTCGACGCTGAAATGGCGCACGGTGACCGCCGCGCCATGGCCGACGCCAATCAGCGCCAGCGCGCGCGGTTCGCCCTGTTTGATCAGGGTGCGCAGCGCGTGACGGATGATCCATGCGGTATGCGGATCGTCATTCGGCCAGTCCGCCAGCCGATCAAGCAGCCAGTCGGGGCGGTCCTTGGCAATGTCGTTCAGATGATTGGCGACCGATTTGCGAACATAGAGGCTGGGGTCGGCCTTCAGCACCTCCAGAATATGCGCTGCGCGGGTCGGATCGGCTTTCAACGCGGCGACGCGCGCCGCCCAAGGCAGGCGCGGGCGAGCGCCTTCACTCGCCAGCCTGCGAACATGCTCGTCATCGCTGCCGGCCCAGCGCGCCATCGTTGCCAGCGCGCGGTCGGCGTCCTGGGCGAGATACGGCCGGATCGCGAATTCGGCGGTGCCAAAGCGCGTCAGCCTGGCGAGCGAGTCCATCGATCGGTCGAAATCGTCGAGGCCGTATCGCGCGAGATATTCGGTCACTGCGACCGCCTGAAACCCGTGGGTCAGCCGCGGCGCCATAGCGGCGATCACGTCCAGCGTTGCCCCATAATCGGCGGGCAGTGCAGGGCGTAATGCATCGGCGATATGGCGCACCCGCTCCATGATCGACAGCGCGTCGAGGCCGTCGGTGGCGGCGGTCAGGAACGCCGCCCGATCAAACCGCGGCGAAGCAGCGGCGCCCGCGTCGGCGATCGTCGTCAGCGCTTGCGGACCCAAGATGTCCTTCAGCAGGGCAGGGGCATTATTCGTGATCGGCTGGCCCTTTCAGAGCGTGAAGACATAAGGGCATCGTGCGCTCAATGCGCAGCATCCCCATATCCGTTCGTGCTGAGCTTGTCGAAGCACCGTCCTTCTTCTTGCAGCGCTGAGCGAAAGAACGGCCCTTCGACAAGCTCAGGGCGAACGGTTCATATGTATGGCTTGCCGGTCTAGCGCCGCTCGACCAATCCGCCGCCCAGCGCAACATACAGCGTCACCAGATTGTCGACCTGCGCGCGGCGCGTTTCGATCAGCGTCTGTTCGGCGGCGAACAGATTGCGTTCGGCGTCGAGCACTTCGAGATAGGTCGACACGCCTTCGCGATACCGCTTGCGCGCCAGGTCGGCGATGCGGCGCTGTGCCAGCGTCCCGCGCTCCTGCGCCTCGACCTGCTCGGCGAGGTAGCGGCGCCCGGCGAGCGCATCGGCGACTTCGCGAAACGCCCCCTGCACGGTGCGCTCATAGGTCGCAACCGCGATATTCTCGCGCGCCTCGGCGACGGTCAGATTGCCCTTGTTGCGACCGAAATCGAAGATCGGCAGGCTGATCGACGGGCCAAAGCTCCAGCCAAAGCCATCGTTGCTGAACAGATTGTCGAGCGAACCCGATGCGAAGCCGAGGTTTCCGGTCAGCGAGATCGACGGGAAGAAGGCGGCGCGGGCCGCACCGATATTGGCGCGCGCGGCACGCAGCCGTTCCTCGGCCGCGAGGATGTCGGGACGTGCGACGAGCAAGTCCGACGGCAATCCCGCGGTCAGTACCGGCGACTGCCCCTGCGCGACCAGCGGCAATGGTGCGGGCAGGGGACCGGACACCGGTCCGCCGGTCAGCACCGACAGGAAATTATCGGCCTGCGCCTTGCCCAGCTTCAGGCTGGCCAGCTGCGTTTCGGCTTGTGTCAGCAAGGTTTCCGACTGGCGGTAATCGAGCGCCGAGGTCACCCCCGCGTCGAGCCGCCGCTTGGCGATCCGCAGCCCTTCCTTGCGGCTGGTCACCGTCGCTTCGGCGAGCGCGATCTGCTCGGTCGCGCCGCGTGAGGCGAAATAGGTCGACGCGACATCGCGCACCAGCGCCAGCCGGAACGCGCGCTCGGCTTGTTCGGTCGCCAGATACTGGCTGCGCGCCGCTTCGGACAGATTCTTGACCCGCCCCCAGAAATCGAGCTCGAACGACGTCACCCCGACCCCGACCGAATAGCGGCTGGTCGTGTCGGTCCCGGGGCCGGTCAGCGACGGCCCGCGAGTGCGCGCCGCATCGGCGCTGGCACCGACCGTCGGCAGACGATCGGCGTCCTGGATCCGGTACAGCCCGCGCGCTTCGTCGATCTGCGCGACTGCTACCGCAAGGTCGCGGTTGCGCTCGATCGCCTGCGCGATCAGCACTTCGAGCTGCGGGTCGGCAAAGAAATCCTGCCACGCCACATCGGTCGCGCGCTGGCCGAGCGTCACATCGCCCGCAAAATCCTGCGGATAATCAGGCGCGGTGGGCAGCGCCGGACGCTCGTGCGACGGCGCCATATTGACGCACCCAGCGAGCGTCGTAGCCGCGAACAGGGCGATCCACTTACGCATGTCCGGGCTCCTCATGATGGCCTTTTTCGGTGGGGGCAGGGGGACGTTTGCGGCTGATCCATTTGCGGACCGACAGGTAGAAGAGCGGGATGAAGAAGATGCCTAACAATGTGGCGGCGATCATCCCGCCCATCACGCCCGATCCGACCGCGATCCGGCTGGCGGCACCCGCGCCGCTCGCGATGACCAATGGCACCATGCCCAGGATGAACGCCAGGCTGGTCATGATGATCGGGCGCAACCGCAGCT
>Ga0265296_1004083_pt1 | contig 12933 bp, 7 predicted proteins | sample MunlanPumphouse1_FD_189073 | JGI IMG/M metagenome (GOLD analysis project Ga0265296, IMG submission 189073) | Groundwater microbial communities from a municipal landfill in Southern Ontario, Canada - Pumphouse #1 | ecosystem: Environmental > Aquatic > Deep subsurface > Groundwater | place: Canada... | reverse complement strand
CTTCCGATTTCCCAGAACATTAATTCGAGCGGAAAAATCGTGATTACTTTTCCTCAAAGTTCTGACTTTGGATTATGCTGCGCCGTGTACACCGACAGCACTAATCCTTTTGTCACTAATCAAAATACGGATATAAACGGTCCGGGCGATAACACGGTTGGTTTCAGCGCCATCGTTAAAGACCCCATTGCCAAAACCGTGACTCTTACTTTGAACGCCGCCACTAATTCCGGAGGCTATGATTTTCTGCGTTTTGCCGTGGTGGATATCAAGAATCCGTCTGTTCCCAAAGGCAAAGACAGTTCGGGCTATGCTTTAGACATAAAAACCAAGAATGCCGCCGGAACTTTACTGGAATCGTTTACTTCCAGTCCCCTCTATATTGGCGGCGGCGCAGTTAGCGGTTCAGCCACTACCACTATTCGGGGAACGGTTTCCGGAAGGGGTACAGGATTGGTTGGGGTGAGCGTTCGCATGGGCTCTCCTTTGATTGGTATGCTTTCCGCCGTCACCAACAGCGCCGGACTTTATCAATTCACAAATGTTCCGGCAAATGATCAGGTTTCCAGTTTTGGCACTGCCGGCACCGAATATATGCTTTTCACCGACCCGATACTTTCCGGAATCAGCGATGTGAATGGCGCCACCACCACGGCTTTCTTTGGCGAATCAATGCCTACGCCTGTGCGCGCGACTTCCACCAGCATTATTACCCGCGATTTTTCTTTAACCGCCACTTCTTCGGCCATAAACTTCACGGTAAAACTTACCGGCGATAACAGCGCCAATGGAATTTTCACAAGCGGAGAAAAACTTGATGTTTTTGCCGGTGGTCCCGGAAAATTCATGGCCCAAACCTATACGACTGTCGCCACGAATTACAGTGAAACCGCTATTATGCTTGTTCCTATTCCTCAAGTTAACGGCAGTTGGGGAATCGGTGTTGGACCATCCATGCCTAAAATGATGGGCAATATGAATTTTGGTCCGCCTCCGGCTCCAAATTGGGCTGTTCCTAAACCAATTGAGGTGATAGTTTCTGGATGTCCATCATCTTGCGTCGCCACAATCAACGGTTCAACAGCTACTTCTTATACTTTTACGGTTTCGGCCGCCAATAGAACCATCGCGGGAATTTTAAAAGACGGTTCCGGCAATTATATTTCCAGCGCCGAAGTGTTTGCTTTTTCTCCGGGACAAGGCATAGGAAATCGCGCCCAGACTTCATCCGCCGGAGTGTTTAGTATCAAGGTTGCGGCCGGCTCTTACAATGTAGGCGCGTTTGTGCCCGGAGTAGGACGTTCCCGTGAAGTTACGGTTGTGGTGGATTCAAGCGGAAACGTTTATGCGGATGGATCCGCCACCGTTTCAACAGGTTCAAGCGGCTCCAATCCATTCAATCTAACGATTAAAAAATCCAGCTATACGATTACAGGCAGCGTGAGCGACGGGACTAACGCTGTTTCCAACGCGCCGGTGTTTGCTTACAGGACGGATGCTCCGGGCCACATAGACGCGATGACTGATTCTTCGGGCAACTATACTTTATACGTTGACAGCGGCTCGTGGAGAGTTAACGCTTATATTCCGGGATTCGGTCCGATGAGCGAGCAGACCGTTACTATTACTACGGCGAGCCAGTCAAACATAAATTTCTCTCCGTCATCCGCCACTACGTATAGGACCATTTCGGGTATTGTATTTGAATCAACGGATAGCTCAATTGCCACTTCCACCGAAGGGATTTCTCAAGTAATCGTGCGCGTGTCCGGAACTAATGGCACAAACGAAACTATTACCGGTTCTGATGGAAGTTTCTCTTTGCGCGTGCCGTCGGGAACTTACAGCTTTACGGATATATTCAAGCCCGGTTACGGGAGAATCGCGCCGGTTGACCATGCTTTGGCGGCGATTACCAGTGTTAACGCGACAGCCGACGTTTATAAGGCGATTCGCGTTAATTCCCGCAACACCGTTCAGGTAGTTGTAAAAGATTCGGATGGAAACGCGCTCTCAATTCCCAAAGCTTTCATTGATTTATTTGACGCCACCATAAATAATGGCAATCACGCCGAAATTACAAATGGCACTTCTACTACGATTCAAATTGCCACAGGCACTACGCCAACCATCAGAGTTTTTGTTCAGGGCGTGCCGCCAACAAATGTTTCTGTCGCGTCCGACAACACCGGCATCACTACTTTGTCCAGCGGAGCTTTTACCGTGGATAATTCCACCGAATATATAAAAATAGTTGTTAATACTTCGGCGGCTGCGCTTTCCACGATTTCCGGCAAGATATACGCTGGTTCCGCGTCCAGCGGAAACGAATTGGCTGACGCGTGGGTGCAGTTTGTTGACCCGACAAATAATGTTCATTTTGGAACGCAAGCCACTTCAAGCGGAGTTTACGTTCTGCAGATATCCAACGGCACTTATCAGGTGCAGGCAATGAAACCCGGTTATATAAGCGCTCCGACTTCGCTTACGGTCAGCGGCAGCACTTCTTCCGCCAATATAGTGGTAATTCAAGCCGCCTCTTCCATTTCAGGCACGGTTACGGCAGGAGGTTCATCCGCTTCGGGCGCGTTTGTCTGGGCTGAAAAATTAGGAGGCGGATTTGCGGCCACAAAAACAAATACTGCCGGCGTTTTCTCGCTTTCAGTTGATTCGGGCCAGTGGAGGGTTCATGCGGCAGCGGAAGGTTATCAGAAAGCCGCTTACAGTTCAAATCCGGTTAATGCCGGGGCCACTGGAGTAAGCATTGCTTTGAGCACGACAGCGAGCGGAATTTCTTCCAAAACCGTTACTTCCAATACTTTTACCGACACTTCATCCGGTTCTTTCTCAGACAGCGATGTTGGGGTAAAGGTTTCTTTGGACAGCGGGTCATTGGGTTCTTCAGGCAGCAGCGCTTATCTTTCAGCCAAGGAAACCAGCAATCTTCCTGAATCATTGGATACCAATATAATCGGCGATAAGGGCGTGGATATTGATGCCACTAACGGCTCAAGCGCGGTTACTAATTTGCAGAGCGGAAAGGAAGCGGAAGTTACTTTGACTTATACCGTAGCTGAATTGGCCGCGGATGGCATAGATACTATCAGCGAAGTCGGCATCTTAAAAGTTGTCAGCTGGAGCGACGACACAAAAGCATGGGAATCTTTGACAACTGTGTCTACCTATAAAGATTCTAGCGGTAATGCCATTGCTTCTCCTTCGGACCTTTCCAGCGTAGCTACGGTTGAATTTACCACAGCCGAAGCAAGCCACTTTTCGGAATACGCTTTGTCCGCTCCTTCCAATGCCAACGCTCCGGCAACTCCAAGCGGCCTTAGCGTAACGCAATCTGACACCGTCTTGAGTGTAACTTTGACATGGACCGCAAATACTGAAAATGATTTGTCCGGATATTTTCTTTATCGTGATACTTCTTCGGGCGGAACTTTTCCGCTGCTGGCAAATGTCGGCAATGTTACCAGTTATACTAATTCCGGCTTGACTCAAGGCACGACGTATCTCTACAAAGTGTCCGCTTACGATACAGATAATAACGAATCTGCGGCCAGCGGGGCTGTTACCATAACTATCCAGGCAAGAGGAGGAGGAGGAACGATATTCAGTGGCGGAGGCGGAGGGGGAGGAAGTTCAGCAACGGTTGCGACTCCGGCTCCGGCAACAAAGGCGGTTCCTAAAGCGGCGGCTGTAGCTAAACCTTCCGCAGTCGCTCAACTGGTTTCGCCGGTGTTTAACAAGAATCTTATTTTAGGTAGCAGGGGTGAAGACGTGAAAAGATTGCAAGAATTATTGAAACAAGATAAAGACATATATCCTGAAGGAACAGTCAGCGGATACTTTGGCGCAAAAACAGTCGCAGCCGTAAAAAGATTCCAGCTGAAATATAAGATTTCGCCGGTCGGCTCTTTGGGTCCGAAGACAAGAGCTAAGCTGAAAGAGGTTTTTGGAGCAGAAGCCGCTGTTTCAAAGCACGTTATAACGACTCCATTGGCGGTTCCAGAAACCCCGGCATTAAGCGGCGCCGAACGCGAGGCCAAAATCACTTTACTGAAAGAACAAATCAAGTTATTGCAGACACAGCTTCTGCAGATGCAGGTTAAATTACTGCAGGAGAATATCCAGAAATACAAGAAGTGAGATCGGATTGAACGCGAGTAAGATAAATCGCCCCGTCAAAAACGGGGCGATTTATTTTGACTAATTTAAGTTAATAAATTAAACTGGATTTAGTTTTTTTCAAATGGGGTGGAAAAAGGATGAAAAAACGGATTTTCATGATTTGCACGGTTCGTATAGCTGATTCCGCTGATGTGGAGTTTCAGAAAAATTATGTCAAACAATTAAGAGACGCCGGATATTGCGTTCATTGGCCACCCGAAAATACAAACCAGAATGATTTCCGCGGCGGAGGGCTCTTTATTTGCAGGGCAAATTTCCGGGCGATTTTTCGGGCGCGCGAAATTCATGTTATTTTCAACCCGTTAAGTTTTGGCACGCATTTTGATTTAGGCATGGTTTTCGCTATTTTGGAATTAATTCGTTGTTCTTCGTTTTTGAGGTGGTTGATTCCGCCCAAAAAGATTATATTGGCTAACCCTCAAGTCGTGGAAGAGCAGATTATAAAAGAAAAAGCGAGCGGTATAAAAAAGAGTTTTGCTATGGTGCTTGCGAACCTTGCTGAAAAATAAAAAATAAACGGGAATTTACCCGTTTTTTGTTGTGGAAAAATCGGTTTAGAAGCTTCATTGGATTGAGGAGATTATGTTTTTCTAAAGCTGAATAAGTGATTAAATATTGGGCTGTGGATAATGGGGTTTCTAATGGGGTTGACTTTTTTAGCCCCATCTGCTACTAATATAGATGTGAGTGTCTTTTAGGAGTGATCCTGAAAGGGAATTATTCCTAAAACTCCAATTTGTCCTCGTAAGGCCCCCGCAAGGGGGTCTTGCGTTTTTTATTATCTTATGTTATTGATTATATAGATAATTGACATCAAAAAGGGGCATAAAATGAAAGAGGCCTGGTTTCTTTATGGTTCGACAGTGGTTGGCGCGTCGGATTTTTCAAGCGATATTTTATGGCGTACTTCTTTTAAGGCGCCGGAACCGTTTCCGCTCGTAGAGATTGACGGGGAATCCTTTCTTCTTGCCTCGCTTTTAGAAGTTGAACGCGCGGAAAAAGAGGCCAAGGTGAATAAAGTCGTGTCGGTGTGGGACTATCAGGCGCGCACAAACGAACAAACCCCTGAAGCCGCCGTTAAGCTTTTTTTGAAGGAGATGGGCATAACTACCGTTGTTGTCCCGCCGTCAATTTCTTATAGAATTGGTAAGTTTCTGGAGGGCGATTTCGAGGTAAAAATAAAAGAGACGATTGTTTATCCCGAACGAGCAAAAAAAACCGAATGGGAGATTTCGGAGATAGAGAAAGCTCAAAGGGCGGTTGAGAGTGTCGTTGTAGAGGCGGTGAATTTCTTGTCTGATTGCAAAATTAAAGGAACCGGTATTTTTTACAAAAAAAATATAGTTACTTCGGAAATGATACGTGATATTATTGATAGCCGATTGTATCATCGGGGTTATCTTTCCACGGACATTATTGTCGCTGGCGGCATTCAGTCCGCTGACCCGCACTGTTTGGGTTTAGGGCCTCTAAAGGCGCGTTCTCCCATTGTGATAGACGTGTTTCCTTATTCGCGCGAGACACATTATTTCGCTGATATGACCCGCACGTTTTTTAAAGGAGAACCTTCGGATGAATTGAAGAAAATGTATGAGACGGTTCTAGAAGCGCAAAATTTTTCAATCGGCATGATAAGAGCCGATGTTGACGGTTTTGAAATTCAAAAATGGGTAATGGGATTTTTTGAATCAAGAGGTTATTCTCTTGACCCCTCTAAGCGGCCGATAGAAGGTTTTTCGCATAGTGTTGGTCATGGTGTTGGTATTGATATGCATGAATCTCCGCGAATAACTAGAGGATCTTACATACTTGAGGAACGGAATGTTGTTACGGTTGAGCCGGGGTTGTATTATTCGTCCGCCCGCGGTCATATTCCGGTTGGCGGGATTAGGATTGAAGACCTCGTAGTTGTGGAAAAAAACGGATGCAGGAATTTGACCAAATTCCCGAAGGATATAAAAAGCGTGATAATACCTTAAAAATAAAAGGCGCCCTTAAAGGCGCCTGTTTAATTTACTTTGAAGGCACGAGGAGGGTTTAACTCCAATACATTGTCCTATGTGAGTGCCAGCTCCTCATGCCGTCAGAATAAACTAATTTAATAATTTTTAAGCGGAAAGTACGCTATTTGAATTATAAATTTTTTAACATAGAATGTAAATATGGGACTGGAAATTAAGGAAAATATATTGCTTGCACCGTATACGATTTATAAAATCGGCGGGCCGGCTAAATTTTTCACGGAAGTCACAAACGCGGGCGAATTAAAAGAAGCTTTGGAATTTGCGGCTCAAAAGAAGATACCGTTTTTTATTTTAGGCGGAGGTTCAAATGTTTTGATTTCTGACAGAGGATTTGACGGGCTTATTGTTCGTATGGCCGGCGGCGACATCAAAACGGATGGCCAAAGGTTGGGGGCGGATGCCGGAGCAATAATGGTTCGGGCGGTTAACGAAGCAGCAAGAGCCGGGTTGGCCGGGTTTGAATGGGCTGCCGGTATTCCCGGAACAATTGGCGGATCAGTCAGAGGAAACTCGGGATGTTTCGGCGGCGAGATGAAAGATGTGGTAGAAAGCGTCGGTATTTTTGATGTAAACAACGCCAAGAGTTTTGAGTTGAAAAACGCAGACTGTAATTTTGGATACCGCGACTCCGTTTTTAAAAAACGTCCGGAATGGATAATTGTTTCCGTAGTTTTTAAACTCCAAAAAGGCGATCCCGCGGAAATTCAAAAAAAAATAGAAAAAATACAGAAAGAACGGAACGAGAAACAGGATATTGGAACTAAATCCAGCGGCTGTATTTTTAAAAATATTTCATGGCAGCGAAAAGACATAAACAAAGAAAAACTTATTCGGCGTCTGCCAGAGCTTGAAAATTTCCGCGACAAGCCGAATATCCCCGCTTCGCTTTTGATTGACAGGGCAGGCCTCAGGGGTTATCGGATCGGAAATGCGCGCATTTCCGAAAAACACGCCAATTTTTTTATAAATGATGGTAATGCATTAGCTGAAGATATCATAAAGCTGATTAACGTCGCCAAAGATACGGTGAAAAAAAAATTCGGGATTGTTTTGGAGGAAGAAATACGGTACGTGGGATTTTAGCGGCCTCATAATTTTTAAAAATCCGTTGCAGAGGCGGTTTTTTAGTTTTCCACAGTTGACTTTATTGTTAATAATCAAGAGAATGGAAACAGGAAGTAAAAATATTTTTATTTTTCATTTTTTAAATTAAATTTTGGCAGCAAGCATAACAAATTCTAACGGAATTTCAAAATCAAACGGCGATTCTCCGCAGGCGGCGTTAAAAAGTCCGTTGAAGTTTTTATTTGTTTCGCTGGAAAGTCTAAGCGGCGATTTAGCTTGGACGCTTGTCAAAGAGGGAAATCAGGCAAAAGCGTATATCAAGGCGAAAAGCGACACAGACGCCTATAACGGTTTTATTGAAAAGGTTGAGAAGTGGGAGGACTGGGTTGATTGGGCCGATGTAGTAATTTTTGATGACGTTGAGTTTGGCGACGCCGCGGAAAAGTTGCGCAAGAAGAGCAAACCGGTGATTGGCGGCACCGTTTATACCGACCGTCTTGAGATGGACAGGGAATTCGGCCAGACGGAGATGAAAAAACACGGCATCAATATATTGCCGCAATGGCAGTTTTCCAACTACGATGATGCGATTCAATTCATCAAAGATAACCCCGACCGCTACGTTTTTAAGCCGAGCGGCAATACGCCCTCCGGCGGAAAAGGGCTTTTATTCATCGGACAAGAAGAAGACGGCAAGGATTTAGTTGAACTTCTGGAGCAGAATAAAAATGTTTGGCATAAAAAAGCGCCGGTATTTCAGCTCCAAAGATTTGTTTCCGGCGTTGAAATAGCTGTTGGCGCGTTTTTCAACGGCCAAGATTTTATTTATCCTATAAATGTCAATTTTGAGCACAAGCGCGTATTTCCCGGCGATATCGGGCCGTTTGCGGGCGAGATGGGAACTTTGATGTTTTGGAGCAATCCGAATGTTCTTTTTAAGGCCACGTTAGAAAAAATGCTTCCGTCATTGCGGGAGTCGGGATATGTCGGCTATATTGACATAAATTGCATTGTCAACGGACGGGGAATTTATCCTTTGGAATGGACTTGCCGTTTCGGCTATCCGACCATATTTATCCAGTTGGAGGGAATATTAATGCCGACGGCCGAGTGGCTGTATAAATTGGCAAAAGGAGAAAAATTTGAGTTGAAAACAAAGAAAGGTTTTCAAATCGGGGTGAGAATCAATGTTCCGACATTTTTTGCGAAAGCCAAAGACCATGAAACCGTAGAGATGTATCACGATCTGCCGGTTCTTTTCAAAAAACCGTCCAACATTGACGGGATACACATAGAAGACCTGAAAATAGAAGATAATGTGTGGCGGATTGCCGGAGCGTCGGGCGTGCTTATGACCGTTACGGGATCGGGCACAACAGTTGAGGAAGCAAGGCGTCAGGCTTATTCCCGCATCCAAAACATAATGGTTCAGAATATGTTTTATCGCACTGACGTTGGCGTCAAGTGGAGCGAGGATAGCGACAAGCTGCGTACGTGGGGATATCTTGATTAAAGGGCATGAGAATAACCATTCGTCAAAAAAATCTTGTAATCACTCCGGCGTTGCGGATTTATATTGAATCCAAACTTATCCGCCCCGTTGCAAAAATTTTGAGGGGGCTTGCCGCGAATGAACTACCGATTTTGGATTTGGAATTTGAAAGGATTACTTTTCACCACCATAAAGGAAGAATTTATCGGGCAGAAGCCAATTTGTCTTTTGGCAAAAAACTTATTAGGGCGGAAGTTGAAGAAGACGATATTCGCAAGGCCTGCGATTTGTTAAAAGAGGAATTAGAACAGGGATTGACTCATTATTTGGGCCGTCTTAAAACTGTGAATAGACGCGGCGCCCGGCGCGCGAAAGATAAATTAAAGTCTGTTGATTGAATGTTGTTATCAAAAAAATCCGTCAATTAGACGGTTTTTTTGGGCTTGCCAAAACGAAACTTTAGTGCTACTGATGGGGGTAGAAGGTCTTTTATAAATCCTCACACTTATGTATAAGTGTGGGATAAAGGAGTTTTGAGGTGGCTAGGTCCAATAAAAAAGAAGAGATTTTTACTTTAAAAGAGCTTATTGATTTTGCGCATAAATACTTACCTCGCAATTACGCGCCGCCCGATGGGTTTGTTTTGAGAAAAGCGCGCGGGTGCTGGGTTTGGGATACGCAGGGGAAAAAGTATTTGGATATGCTGGGCTGCTATTCGGCGGTAAATGTTGGTAATGGCAATAAATGTGTTTTGGAAGCCGTGAAAAAACAGTTGGAGCGCGGCTTTACTGCCAACGCCAATTGTTTTTGGGAAGAGAATAAAATTCTTTTTGCCAAAGAGTTGGCGGAATTTTGCGAAATGGATATGGCTTTGCCGATGAATAGCGGAGCCGAAGCCGTGGAAACTGCCATGAAAATCGCTCTTAAATGGGGTTATACGGTAAGAGGTATCTCCGAAGATAAAGGGGAATTGATTTTTTGTGAAGGAAATTTTCACGGAAGGACAAAGGGCGTTATAAGTGCTTCTACCGTTCCCCAATACAAGGATTTATTCGGACCCCATTTGCCCGGCATTAAAATTGTTCCATTTGGTGATGCAGACGAACTGAATCGGAAAATTAACAAAAATACTGCAGCTTTTGTTTTTGAGCCCATTCAGGGCGAGGGCGGGGTCATTATTCCTCCGGATGGCTATCTTTCCGAAGTCCGGAAAATTTGCAACCGTAACAAAATTTTGATGGTATTGGATGAAATTCAAAGCGGATTTGGCAGGTCTGGTAAAATGTTCGCTTATGAACATGAAAAAAACGCAAAACCGGATTTAATGATTTTAGGCAAAGCTTTGGGCGGAGGATTGGTTGTTTCCGCCGTAGTCGGCAAAAAAGATGTGATGAATGTTTTGAAGCCCGGAGACCACGGAAGCACTTTTGGCGGCAACCCTTTGGCTTGCGCGGCCGCGAGGGCTTCTCTTCGTTTCATCAAAGAAAAAAAACTTCCGGAACGCGCGGAACGGTTGGGTAAATATTTTATGGACCGTTTAAAAGAAATTGCCGCAACTACCGGAAAAATCAAAGAAATTCGCGGCAGGGGATTATGGGTTGGGGTTGAAGTAAATCACGATGGTCCGACAGCCCATCAGTATTGCGAGGCGTTTTGGAAAGAAGGAATACTTTGTAAGGAGACGAGAGAATACACAATAAGATTTAGCCCGCCTCTTATTATTACTAAAGAAGAATTGGATTATGCGCTCCGAAAAATCGCGAGAGTTTTTGTTTCTTAATTCAAGTAATTTACCCGGTCAAAAGATGACCGGGTTTTAAATTTTTCGCGCTTGACCCCGCCCTTGAAAAATTTAAAACCGCTCCCCTTTTCGTCAATATAGAAAAAACTGCAGCAATGTTAAGAATTTGGAATTTTTCAAGGGCGGGGTTGAATTTTTGCGCCGATTGGGCTATATTTAAAGGGCTTTGTCCGAAAATTCAAGCCATCAGGCGAAGAGTTTTTGGAAACAAAACCTTTACCCCGTTAGATATAATCAAACATTATCGGGTTTTAAAGAAAAGAGATAATAAAAAAAGGTCCCTGTTAGGTAAATCCAATTTAGTAAATTATCTAACGGGGTGCTCAATGTTGTAGCTAAATTTATTACGCTCGGCATTGAGCCTCGCTTATAAATTTAGACAACATTGGCATGAACAAATGGAGAGTAATTATAATTGGCGCAGCTGGCAGGGATTTCCACAATTTTAACACCGTTTACAAGGACGACAAAAATACTGAAGTTGTCGCTTTTACCGCCGCCCAAATTCCCGGAATAGGAGGAAGAAAATACCCCCCAACGCTCGCAGGGAAATTGTATCCCAAAGGAATCCCGATTGTTGACGAGAAAAATCTTGAAAGGATTATAACAGAGAAAAAGATTGACGAGTGCGCGCTTTCTTATAGCGACCTTTCATATGAGCAGGTTATGCGTCTTGCTTCGTGTATTCTTGCCGCCGGCGCCAAATTTTCAATTCTTAGCGACAAACAAACGGCCCTGAAAAGCGCAAAGCCGATAATCGCGGTGTTGGCAGTCCGCACGGGTTGCGGGAAAAGCCAAACCACGCGAAGAGTTGTGGAAATTTTGCGCGAAGCGGGCAAAAAAACAGTGGTGGTGCGCCACCCCATGCCTTACGGCGATTTAAATAAACAAAACGTTCAGCGCTACGCAACCATTGCGGATTTAAAAAAGCATAATTGCACGATTGAGGAGATGGAGGAATATGAGCCGCATCTTGAAAGGGGAAGCGTGGTTTACGCGGGCGTTGATTACAAAAAGATTTTAAAGGCGGCGGAAAAAGAAGCGGATGTCATCGTCTGGGACGGCGGCAATAATGATACTTCATTTTTCAGGCCGTCGCTGCGGATAGTGGTTGCGGACCCGCTCCGAGCCGGCCACGAAATAAAATATTTTCCCGGAGAGGTTAATTTTTTGCTGGCAGACATAGTTCTTATAAACAAGGTTAATTCAGCCAAGGCAGCGGATGTTGAAACTGTTGTGAGGAACGCCAAAATTTATAATCCCTCGGCAAAGATAATCAAAGCCAAGTCAATTTTGCAAGTGCAAAATCCGGAAATAATTAAGGGCAAGCGGGTATTGGTTATTGAAGACGGACCGACCGTTACTCACGGAGAAATGGGATTTGGCGCGGGAACCGTGGCCGCGCGAAGAACGGGGGCAAAAAAAATCGTAGATCCGCGGCCTTATGCCGTTGGCGGAATTAAAAAAGCTTTTGAGAAATATCCGCACATCGGCAATATTCTGCCGGCGCTTGGCTACGGGAAACTTCAGATGCGGGAGTTGGAGAAAACGATTAACAGGGTTAATTGCGACAGCGTGGTGGTGGCAACGCCGATTAATCTTGCGCGATTTATCCGCATCAGAAAGCCGCACACTCGGGTAAGTTATGATTTATCCTCCGACGCCAAGGAGAAATTGAGAAAAATTTTCAAATCCCGCGGGCTGATTTAATTGTTTTTTTCTTTTCTCCCCGCGGTTTTTTATTTGTTCCATCCAAATTTTCAAGCCCAAGGCGGAGAAAATTTGGTAATGGACAAATAACCCCGCACTAATTTTGCCTCGGTTTATATGATAATATGTGGTACCGTACCGATACATGATATACAGGCGCGAAACGCGTGCGCGAATAGCGCAACCCGTAGTGGGCGAAGCGTTTCGCCCTGGCGTACCTCGCAAAATTGGTGACGGGGTCATATCAAAGATACCGCACTATAAGCGGTGTGGTAATTCATTTTTAAAGATGGCCAACATGAAGCAACGAGTCGTTATAGCATTGGGCGGAAACGCCCTGCAAAATAAGGGAGAGAAGGGAACGCTTGATGAACAAATGAAGCATGTTTGTGACGCCGCAAATACTCTTTTGCCGCTTTTGACAGATCCGGATTATGAAATTATCATCACCCACGGCAACGGCCCGCAAATAGGGAATATACTGATTCAAAACGCGCTTGCAAAAGACGCGGTGCCCGAAATGCCGATGTCTGTCTGCGTCGCGATGACGCAGGGAGAAATCGGGTATATGATTCAAAAAAACCTTTCGGATATTTGCGCAGGCCGCGGGCTTTGCGGGAATTTCGCGACGGTCGTTACGCGGG
>Ga0265296_1004080_pt1 | contig 12937 bp, 12 predicted proteins | sample MunlanPumphouse1_FD_189073 | JGI IMG/M metagenome (GOLD analysis project Ga0265296, IMG submission 189073) | Groundwater microbial communities from a municipal landfill in Southern Ontario, Canada - Pumphouse #1 | ecosystem: Environmental > Aquatic > Deep subsurface > Groundwater | place... | reverse complement strand
CGTAGCCGAACATACCGGGAATGCCGCGGATCCGGTCGTGCGTTTCACCGATACCGTCTAAAGAAATTCGTACGCCCACGTTAGCACCGCTCTTCAAAATTTCTTTCATAGTTTCAATAATCAAATCAGTGGCCAATCCGTTGGAGGAAATAATAATCTGTGCTTTCGGCGCGACCTGATATACCGTACGAACGATGGCCACTAACTGCGGATGCAGAAACGGTTCGCCACCGGTCAGATTTATATATTTCAGCTCCGAATTCAAATTAGCAAACCACTCCACCGGCAGTTCCGGCGGGTTTTGGATTTGCCAGATATTACACATCCGGCAGCGGGAATTGCATTTATAAGTGATGGCGATGGTGGCATCACGGGGAGTGTATTTGGGCATAGTAATGCGATAAATAATCTATTAATAATAATATTCAAGTTGTGTCGCGTCTGCCCCCTCCCTTATCGAAAGGGACCCGCCCGCCTCGCTACGCGAAGCGTTGCGGGCGGGGGGTTGGGGTGGGTTTGAAGTCCGGGATCTTAACCCCTCCTAGCCTCCCCTTTCGAAAAGGGGAGGGATAATAATATCGAAATTTTTAAATTATGCATAAATTTAATTAACGTTCTAGAAATTATTTTTTCCGGATAATTCTTTTTTAAAAAATAATCCAAATTATCGCGCTCCATCTCCATTTTTTTGATGGTGCGCGGTCCGCCTGAAGAAAAACCATGATGATGGATAACTTGCGCCTGTGGCAGATAAAAAACCTTGAAACCCGACTGTTTAGTCCGGAAACAAAAATCAATGTCCTCCACGCCGAAAAAGTAGCGCTCATCTAGCGGGCCGATTTGATCAATCAGCGTACGTCTAATCAAGAGACAGCCGCCGGAAAGCCAATCCACTTCTCCGCCCGCCTGAAACAGGCTGCGATTAAACCGGGTGTTCGCAGCCAGTGTGCCATAGGGGATGATTTTATAAAGCGTTGAAAGGCGCGCAAACTCCCGCAAAAAGTTCGGAAAATAGCCGAAGCTAACTTGCGTGCCCCTGTCCGGATAGACCATTTTTGGCCCGACAACCCCGGCTTGAGGTTTGTTTTCCAAAAAAGCTATCAGCTTGCCAACCGCACCGTTTTCAATCAGCACATCGGAGTTAAGCAGTAAAATATATTCGCCGCTCGCGCAATTTAGCCCCTGATTAACGGCGCGGGCGAAGCCGACATTCTCTTGATTTTCAATATATTTTACGCCGAGTGAAGATACCGTGTTGGGTGTGAGTTTTTCCGTTGAATTGTTATCTATTAAAATAATCTCCGGCGCCAGTTCAGTTTCGCACTCGCGCAAACGCTTAATCGCGCGCTCGGTCATTTCCGGCGTATTGTAGTTTATCACTATGACGGATAATTTAATCATGGTAATAGTATTTTGAATTTACGAGCGCTCCGGTCATCAGCCAAAAAATAATCGCGTAGGGCAGGGCAAAAAAAGTCACCTCCAACAAGCCGTTGATTAAAACAACAATCAGCATAGCAATAAATCCGCTGGCTAAAACCAGATTCTCCGGACGCGCGGCCCGGGCGACTGCGCGCGCTTTACGCCAAAGAGAAGCCAACAGCATGATGATGGTGAACAAACCAAACAGGCCGTAATCAATCGCCGCTTGAAGAAAAAAATTATTAACCAGTTCGCTGGTATCATAATTCAACAGTTTCTTGAAATAATAAAGCTGCTGGCCGGCGCCAACGCCGAACCAAAGATGGTCAGGCAATAGCCGCCAGGCGGTTTGATATTCCAAAACCCTGAATTTGGTATTGGAATCCACAAAGGTAGTCTTAACGCGGGTAATCAAACCGCCGGCTAACGACGATAAAAAAACTGTGGCCAAAACAATCACTGCGGCGATCACGATCAAAAAATACTTACGCCGGCCGTTCAGCCGAAAAAATAAATACACCATACCGCATAAGAACGCCAAAATGGCCGCCTTGCCCAGACTGATAAATAAAGCGAAAAACCCGAAGCAAAAAGCAGGCAAAATTATCGCTTTAGACTTGAAATTTTTTTCAGCCAGAAAAAACACCAGAACCGGAGCAAGCATCATGGCGATAATTGCCGCGACGGTGGCCAAAGGCCCGGGCGGCAAAATAATCAGTTTGCGTTCAAAAAAAAATTTATCGGAGAAACCCAAGGTGTAAAATTTATAAAAAACCTCCAGCGCGAAAACGAGCAAGGCGGCGGTGGCGGAAAAGAAAAAAATCCGCAGCCGGGCGCGGCTGTTGATCAGATTGAGGGCCAGAAAATAAGCCAGAAAACTGAAAGTCGCGGCTTTCAGGCCGAAAAGATAATATCTTAAATTTACAATTTCAAAAAAAGAAGCCACGGAGAGCGACAGGTAAAGCAGAAGAAAAAAACTGATAACATCAAATTTTATTTCGTTTGTTTTTTTGCTCACGAATTTATCTAAAAGATAAACAGCGGCGGCCAAAAGAATAAGCGCCTCGGCGATAGTGAATTCATAAAAATAATAGGGCGCCAGCTCAAATTTCAAAATTTCACCCATAGTGATGGCTGGCAGCGCGAGAACAGGAGCCAGCCAAAGAAAGTCTTTAAAGAAAAAAAACACGGCAAAAAAAATCGCCATGATATAAAACAAGCTCGGCTTGTTAAATGTAATAGCCGCGGTCAGAAGAAAAACAAAAACCGCGAATAATAATATTTTTTCTGAATTTAGCCTAATTTTTACTAAAATATTTTCCATAAGTTGAAGCGAAAATATATCACGAAAGTGTGTAATTGTCAATAATTTTTAAGTAAAAAAAGGAGGGGGCTTTGAGGGCCCCCTCGGGTACTCGGCGTATTGCCGTTACTTGATTGCGTGCCGCCTGGCTTCTGCCGCCGGCACCTTGTAGCAGGGTGAATCCCCGGAGGTGTCCAGCCACCAGGGCTTGTCCGGCCCGATCATGGCGACTCCGAGGTTTTCCAGCTTGAGCCACTCGGGACTGCCGGGCTTGGTCAGCTTGACCGGATGGAACCGCTCGTTCGCCATTTTCGGGAAGGCGACGTCGCCATTAGGCAGCTTGTAGGGCTTCAGGGCCTGTGCCTTGGCCGTGGCGGCCTTGTCCCCGAGAATCTGCCAGCCCGTGTCGTGGGTGGCGTTGCCGATGTTTTCGGTACCGAGCGCCGTCACTTCGAAATGGCTTTTCGGCACCCCCACCGTCGTGCCGTCCTGCAGCAGGTACGGAGCTTCGATCGCGAACGCGACCGAACCGATCGCGACCAGCGCGATCATCATGACCATCGTGAAAACCTTTTTCATGTCCTGGGCCCTCCTTTGGCCGTGTTATCGGAGGATGCCCTCCGTTTAAGGAGGGCGCCCCCGAATGCTCGGGGTTGACGGTCAGTAAAAAGATCGGCTTATTTTACTCTCTTTGAGAGATTACCTCATGAGAGAATTAAGAAAACAATATCTTACCCAAAGCTATAGCGCTTGTCAAGGAACTTTTTTTTCAATTGCCGTACCGGCTCTTGAACCACCGCCATAACTTCGGCGCTCCCTTGTCCAAGGAGAAGTTCAAAGACACTCCTGCGGTGTCATCGTTCTTCTTCCCTGCCTGGAAATTGGCTCGGTATGAACCCGCCAGCTCGGTCGACCCCTCATTGTCCAGCTCCACACCGATACGCGGTTCAACGGCGTAAATCTGTGGTCCGGGCAGATAACCGGCCTCCAATTGTATGGCGGGAAAGAGTCCGGTACGACCGATTTCGTTACCGACCGCGCGGACGCGGGCGGAAAATTCTGACCCTGATAGCCGTGGGTCGCGGCTGGCCGGTAGAAGCACACTATTGACCCGGGAACTCTTGTGGCCTCCCAGGTCCCAATCAGAATGGAAACCGTACTGCAACATCTTGATCGCGTCGATGCCGGTTTCCCAGTCAGAATGAGTAAGGTCGAAATTGAGCAGACTGACCCACTGATCCGTTTGGTAACCGCCGCTCGTCTCCACTCCGAACTTTTTCCTACCGAAACGGAGATCCGCTACGGTTTTGGTTGTCGGAGTAAAATATTGCAGCTCCCCGCCGACCACCTGACGATCGCCTTTATAAGTTAAATAATCCCGTTCAGAGATATGACCGTCAAACCATACGCCTTCCCATGATGGACCGACTCGGTAATAGTATGGGCTGTGCTGGCAGTCCTCGGGAAAGAGGGCCAGGTTAGCTCCGGCGTAGTTGTGGCGTGCGTTGCCGAAGACCGACCAACGACTACCACCAAAGGTGTTACCCTCCCAAGCCAAATTAATGCAACTTGGCCTAGGAATCTCCACTACAGGCGGAGGCGGTTCCACCACAGGAGGTGGTGGCGGAGGCGGTTCCACCACAGGAGGTGGTGGCGGAGGCGGTTCCACCACAGGAGGTGGTGGCGGAGGCGGTTCGGGGGTTAATGGAGGCAATAGTCTGATCCTCCAGGTGATATTGCCGCACTTGAGCGGCCACAAAATCTCTAAAATATCGCCCTGCCGCTGGAGGCGCCAAATCTTGGCCGCCTCCAGATGACTTGAGTCTTTCCAGGCCGCGATTACATTATCCACGACCTGATAATTCCCGAAGGCCATCTGTTCAAACCGATCTCCAACCTCAATGCCAGTGAAGTCAGGAGCTTGTTCTCTGATAGCAACAATCACTCGATCCTGATCTTCCGCTGACAAGCGCATCTTGCGAACAACCTTGGCAAAATCCCGCCGGTGCTTTTCTGTACTGAAAGAATTGGCACCGGGATTTTTCCAATAAAACACCGATGAACTTCTCGCGGCCCTCCTGGTGGCAACTAACCGCTTGGCTTGCGCCGCAGCGGTAGTAGCTACAATATGGGATTGGTGGCAAAGGCTGCAATCTACCTTATCCGCAATCTGCACCATCTGCTCATGGCAGGCGTCGCAAGATTTGTAGGACTTGGTCGTTTGCAGCTTACCCTTCCCAATGGAGGCGCGAGAAGGGGTTGAAGAGGGCTGTACCGGAACCAAAAACATCTGTCCCGGCTGAATCAGGTTGGCATTCACGCCGATAACCTTGCGGTTGCGGCGATGAAGCGAACGATAGCCCTTGAGACCGTACGATTGCGCGATGTAGCCGAGCTGCTCGCCTTTGCGCACGAGGTGAACTTTCTCCGCGTGGCACGAGCTGCAGCCGATCGCCCCGACCAGACCGGTGAAACCGATCTGCCAGGATCCGGTGAAATACTTGCCGGCTTTGAATTCGGGCTGGTCCAGGCGAAACTCCGACTTTGCCGGTGAATCAACGATCCTGAGGCTTGTCGGAGCCATGGGCCTGGCGATGGCGGTCTGACCGGTCGTGGCTGACGGCTGATACGACTTAACAACGGTAATCAAGCCGAAAATCGCCGCGACCGACAATATCGCTCCCATCCAGAACATCATCAGCTTTTTCATCCTTCTCTCACCACCCTTCTGGTATTTGACGTATATCCGAATCCGCGTTTGCCGCTGCTCTCGCCGTTCTCTCTTAACCCTGTTTGAGGGCGACCATTCGGTCAGTCCGCGACATTCATCGCAAGACAAGAAAGAGCAGGCTTGAAAAGAAGCGCGCGCGTTTTCGGATTAAGCTTGTTGTGTGCTTGATGAAAAGCGCCGGCGCTTGCCGTTTACTTCAGGCAAACGCCATAATCAGCCGTACCGCGAAAAAACATCTCCGCGGAATCTTCGGCGGTCATGATGTATTCCGCGTAACCCGGCCGGTTGATTTTATCGCCCCAAATGCTCGGAAACGACAAAATCTTAACCACGCCGGCTGTAAGGATCATACCCTTGATACCCAAGGCACGAGCGCCGTTGCTGGTGCTCATGGCAAAAAATGCCTTCCAATCGCGGCCGAGCCAATCAGTAATTCCGGCCACGATGGTATCATCGTAGCGGAGCTTTTCCAATTGCTCGGGCGTAAGGATGGAGCCGTACTTGCGGTACACATAGTTTACCGCGGCCTCAACCTCTGCTATCCGAAAACGTTGATACAGGTTCACCAGGTTTTTGAATTCGCGGGACTCTGAATTTACCTCCACGATGAAGGTATGTCCAGGTTCAATCCGCGGCAAGAAGTCTTTGTAATCTTCCGGCTTCAGCTTACCAAGCCGCCGAACTTCTCGGAATTCACCGCGCTGGTTATAAAGCTTCAGACCGACGCGGTTGAAGGTACCGAAATAACCCTGATTTTCCGCGATGCCGCCGGGCAGAACCGTAATCAGTTTCTTTCTGCAGACCTCGCGGTCAAGCAGGTTGAAATTCAGGGTGAGATACGAAAACTCCTGACCGTCGTTGGTGAATCGCGCTGACTTCCAGGCAAATCTTCCGCCACCGCCCTCGGCGAGTTCCATCACCGGATTCGCGAAGGTGGCGATGATTGTCATTTTGTTGGCTGACAAATTATCCAGCGCCGGAGCCATGAACATCTCGCTTCGGGTGGTCATCGCGTAGCGGCTGACACAGCCGCTCGCGATCATCAACAATACCGCCACAAGCACAAGCAACAAATCGTTGCGCTTCATTTTAATGCCTCGCTTTCTCCCTTTTAGGGCGTCTATATATTATTTTCTCTATTCTGTTGTCAATGATCTTTCTTTTTATAATTTCAATTTAACCGTTTGCAAAAAATCACAACCGGCTAAACTAAAAATTACAAACCTTTATGCCCGAGCACATTGCGCATATCGCCGCGGCCGATCGCTTGTTCCGGGCTCGGCTGCGCAGGCTCCGGCGGCAAAAATTCCGGCCTTGGCTGGCTTTCTCTAATCGGCTCCGCCTTGTCCGCTCGCCTCGCTTCGGAGTCGAAGCGGGCCGATGAGGCGGGCTGATAACTTTGCGTCTGCCTCATCGGCTCTCGATAAATCGGCTCCGGTTCAAAGGGCTCAATCGGCTGTAAATTTTTAATCGGCGTTTGCGGCTGATAAGATTGATTTTGCGGCAAATACTTCTCCAAAGGATAGGAAAAAATATAAATATAAAAAAGGCCGAAAACAAAACCGAGGAGCAGGCTTGAACCGAAAGTCAATAACAGATCGGGACGCACCGGGTAATTGGAAACCAGCGGCTGGTCAATCACTTTGAGGCTCACCTTTTCGCCGGAGCTGTGATAGAGCGCGTGCTTTTCTTTTAAGGTATAGACTACCGCTTGGGCAATTTGCTCCGCCTGATTTTTGTCCGGATGATAGGTGCGGATTTCAATGATGCCGCTGTCATCCGCGGCGAAAGCCTCAACGCTTGAGTGCCATTGGTCCAGCTGAACGGCCAGGTCGCCGGAGAAAAATTCTTTATCAAAATTAAAACCACTGCCAATCGTCTGTTCGTAAAAAGCATTAGAGCTGACTACTTGCGTCAAAACGCCGGAAAGATATTTATTGGCCTGCGCGACCACATAAGGATCAAGCGGCGTATTCGCGCCATAATTCTGCACAATCAACAAACGCGCGCCGGCTCGATATTCTAAGGGCGAACGAAAAATTATTATGGCGGCCGCCGCCAAAAATAATAAAACCGCAAAAAATAAAACCTTTTTGCGCTTTTTAACGATGAAGATGAATTGACCTAATTCCATAAATAATAATCCTACCTAGAGGTAAGCATAAATTGGAATAATTCCATTCCTTTAGAATTGTTAAAATTAACATAATATACGAAAAAAGTCAACACAACAAATAAAACCGCCTTGATTGCGGTTTTATTTGTTTAATTTTAAATAATCCTTACCTGTTCAATTCATCAATCAGGATAATTTTCTTGCCTTCCAAAATTTCGTATAAAAAAACATCGGTCATATTGCGCCGATAGATAAACTCACTCGTATCAAGATAAGTAAAGTTCAATTCTTTGCCCAGCCCCCGCTCTAATTCTTTAATCTCTTTAATTAATTTAAGCTTATTTAATCTGCCGACTACCAAGAGATCAATCGGCGAGAGCGGATTGTTAACAAAAACGCCGGCGAGCAATAACAGCTTCACCCGGCCCAGACGGCTGATCTTTTCAATTAAACTTTGCTGATTTAAAACTTGCGCCTTGATAATCAACGCTCTAAGCTCCTCAAATAAGATGAAATCAAGGTTGCTCTTAAAAAGCGGCGAGCGCCGTTTTTCTTTATTTTTCGTTTCAGCGGGGCTTTCGGCCGAAAAATCCACCAAGCTGATTAAGCCCAGATTCTGTAAATTTTCCAATTCTTTTTTTACTGCCGCCGACCTCAATTTCAACTTAGCAATGATTTCGGACAAAGCAAAACTTTTATCCGGATTCAAAACAAACAATTGCAATAATTTCACTCTGGTCTTTGAAGTAAATAATTTTTCAAGCATTGAATTGGCTATTAGCTGTCAGATTTGAAATTGTATTAAAACCTAGAACCTGAAACCTAGAACCTGAAAATTGAAACCTAGCCCATTTGGTCTGGCTTTAATTTTATAGTATAATATAGAGACGGTCAAACCAAGTTTTGGCTGAATTTAATAATGAGGCAGAATGGTGTTTTGGCTGCAATGTAAAAAATTATACAATAATTCGCCTATTCGCATGTGCCGGATTCGTAGCTCCGGCTCCGCTGAAAGCGGATAACATATGTTTTATAAAATCTCCCAATTAACGCTTAATCCGGGCAAAAAAAATAATTCCATTGATGAGGTTTTTGTCGCCCAGCCGGATGCCCGGAGCGAGGGTCTGGCCGGACGGCTTTTTGCCATCATCAAAATTGAATCGCGCGAACCGGACTATCTTAAGTTTGTTAATTTTTTATTGCCGGAACTGAACCATCAGTACTACCAGAATGAAAAACTGATTTTGCGGGAGCGGCTGTCCACGATCAAAATTGATCACATTTTTGAATCGGCGCTCGCCAAAACCAACAAATCGCTCGCGAGCATAGTGCAAAACGACAAACTGCGGCTGGAGATCGCGAACCTGAATATCACGCTCGGCGTAATTTATGAAAACGAACTGCATTTCGCGGCCATTGGCAAAAATCGCGCCTTCCTGATTTTTCGCGCGGAAGCCTTGGATGGCGAATATAAAATGTCCGAGGTGGCCGCGGGAGCTGAACCGGCTGGCGGCTGGAATAAATTATTTGGCAGCGTAGTGAGCGGCCATCTGCCGACCGGCGGCTACTTTCTTTTCACCAACGAAACCCTGCCGGAATTTCTTTCGCAAAAACAACTCAAAGAAATTATCACCGCCCTACCGCCTGCCGGCGCGGTGGAGCAGATTAAAAACCTGCTAGGCAGTATCAATTCCTTTGTCGCCTTTTCCGGAATCCTGATTAAAAACACCACCGGTTTAATGGCAGAATCCGCGCGGCCGATGGCGCAAAATGTCCAGACCTCAATTTCCAACCTAAAAACTACCGAGAGCTCAACAGAAAAATTATTGGCGCCGTCCGGGATGATTGATCTTCGGGGCTGGCTCGGCCGGCTTCAGGCCAAACTGCCGCGCTGGCCGAAAGGTCTGACCTCGGCCGATCGGGAACAGTTGAAAAATAAAATATTCTTCAAAAAAAGACCTACTTTTGATTTAATAACAAAATTTCTATCAGCAATAAAAAACAGCTTGCTATATTTTTTCGGCTTGATTTATACTCTTTTAAAAACCTTGGCAAACCCGCAAGGACTTAAGGCCGCGCCGTCAAAACTTACAATCACGGCAAAGACCGGTTTTTTGTCGCTGGTCGCGTGGTTTAAAGGTTTAAATAATAAACTAAAAATAATTCTGGCGGTGGCCTTAGTTTCACTTTTAATTTTCCTGGGCAATTCCCTGTACCTGAACAAGCAAAACGAAGCGGTGGAGCAGCAAAAAAACTATGACGAACAAATCAAACAGCTTGCCTTGATTACGGATCGAACCGAGGCGAACCTGCTTTACAACAACGAAACAGCAGCCAAAATTGATTTGCTGGAGTTGAAACAATTATTAAGCGCTTTGCCGGCGGGCATTGAAAACACCGACGAGCGAGTGGCAACGGCGAGAAAACGAATAGAAGAATTCACGGAAAAAATTAAGCATCTGGTGAAATTAAACGGCACCCTTATTTTTGACACCGCCACAATCGCCGGCAGCGCGAAAACAGGCAATCTGGTTTTCGCGGGCGGCAGGCTGATCGCCGCCGGGGGTAACACAATTGTGGCTTATGACACCACCTCAAAAAAAAGCACCAGTACCACAGTCACGGCAAACACCTTAACCTCGCCGAGCGTTTCCGGCGATAATATTTTTTATTATGCGGATCGCAGTGAATTCAGCTTTAATTTTAAAAATAACAAAACCGCTAAACTGGCGGTGAAATTGCCGAACGAGGCGAGCGCAGTAGCCGCGAGCGCGCTCTATAATAACAGATTGTATCTGCTCGCTCCGTCGGTAAATCAAATATATAAATTGAACCGTTCAAAGGACATTTTTGACGGCGCCGCCGCCTGGTTGAGTGAACCGGCCGACTTGTCAGGCGCGACCGGCCTCTATATTGATGGTGACATCTATATCGTAACAGCGGACGGCCGAGGCTCCAAATATCTCCGGGGTAAAAAAGAAGTTTTCAGTTTAGAAGCGGCTGAACCGCCGATTGAGTCGGCCGCCAAAATAATCATTACCGGCAAAAAACAATACGTCTACCTCGTGGAAGGAAAAAAAGAACGGGTGATTGTTTTTAACAAAGGCGGAAAATTTATCAAGCAATATCAAATCACCAATTCCACCGGCTTGACCGACATTGCCTTGAACGAGCAGACAAAAAAAATCTATTGGCTGGCGGACGGAAAAATTTTTGAAACGCCGGCGAGTGAATTGTAAGATATTCTAAAAAAATATCCCCCGCTCAGCAACTGAGCGGGGGATATTTTTTTAATTCTGGTAATTACTTCAGCGTAACCTTGGCGCCGGCTTCTTCCAGTTTTTTCTTCATTGCCTCGGCCTCTTCCTTTTTTACGCCTTCTTTCAGCACTTTCGGCGCGCCGTCAACCAAATCCTTGGCATCTTTCAAGCCCATGTCGGTCAGCTCGCGCACGGCCTTGATGACATTGATCTTCGAAGCGCCGGCTTCGGTGATTTCCACATTGAAGCTGGTCTTCTCTTCCGCGGCTTCTGCGACGGCGCCCGGAGCAGCCATCATCATCGCCGGGGCAGCGGCGGAGACGCCAAACTTCTTTTCTAAAATCTTGACTAATTCAGCCAGGTCCAAAACCGACATTTTTTCAATCTCGGTTACCAAGCTTTTGAATTTTTGAGGTACTTCTACCGAAGTCTCCTCAGCCTTTGTTTCTTCAGACATAGTTTTTTATTATTTAATTATTTATTATTTGCTGTTCACTATTTACTTTTCGTTGTTATTTCTTCTCCCCGACCGCTTTCAGTACATTTACCAACCCGCGCAGATTGCCGGCAAGCACATTCACAAAGCCGGATACCGGGGCATTGATTGAACCAACCAGTTTGGCGTAAAGCTCTTCCCTGCTAGGCAGCGCTGACAGCGCAGTCACCTCCTCAATGCTTAAAAATTTGTTTTCCAAAATTCCACCCGCAAAATCCAACTTGCCATCGCTTGATTTTTTATACTTAGCCACCAGTTTGGCCGGAGCCACCTCATCGCCGAAACCGAAAATCACCGCGATCTGGCCGGTCAGCTTTCTTAAGTTAAGACCTTCAAACTTCGCTTTTTTGAACGCCAATTCCAACAGCGTTTTTTTGGCGACAAAATATTCGCCCGACTGCTGCTTCAGCTCTTTTCGCAAGGCCTCGTTCTCTTTAACCGGCAGTCCGTTGAAGCTGGCAAAAACGACTGACTTGGACCTGGCAATTTTTTCGTTTAAAATTTCCAAAGTTTGCAACTTCTGTTTTTTTGATTTAGGCATATTGATTTATTGATAATTTATTAAAAATAAAAAATCTGCGGCATAACCACAGACATTGCTAATCAAGAATTTGTTAAAGCTAAAACCTAAAAGCTAAAACCTAAAACCTGATTCCGCCTCGGCAGGAAATTATGCCAGATTATGAATCCGGCACCTGCTGTCTGTGGCATATATTAAATTTATCTTAACAGATTTACCTGAATTGTCAAGGCTGGCCGCTGGTAGCATGTCATATTAATAATTGTTATAGGTATTATCCGATTGCCTTTCAATCGCCAAAATATAATATTGGCCATTATCTTGTTTTTTGAAAATAACCCTTAATTTTCCTTTTCTGACGCGAAAAATATTGTCGCAATTTTTCAGTTTTTTAAAATCCAGCCCAGATAAAGAGCTCTTCTTTATTTTTAGTAAGATATTCTTTACTGACTCCCTTTCTTTAAGGGATAGATTTTGCAGCGCCTTGGCAACCTTATCCATATTATTACAAAGCGGCCAAAAGCGCGTTTATATCAACACCGCCTCTTTTTATCTTGGTAAAATTGACCGCTTCTTCCCAGCTGTCGTCGTCATCTATCGGAGTTATCTTGAAAAGCGGCTTGCTTTGTTTCAGGACAATAAAAGATTTTCCGGCCTTGACTTGGCTGGCGTATTTTTCCATATTTAGCCGTAAGTCTTTTAGAGCGATTAAATTTTCCATATAGTCAGTTTAATTAATAAGGTTATCTTTAGTTTAACAAAAGATAAACCTGGTGTCAAGGCGAATTATTTTTACCTCACCCCGATAAAACTACCTCACCCCGACCCTCTCCTGCAAAGGAGAGGGAGGAACTACCCCCCCCCTCTCCCTCTCGGGAGAGGGGGGGGGTGAGGGTATGGCTTTCCCCTTCTCCTGCAAAGGAGAGGGAGACAAAGGGGTCTATTGTTTTATCTGCCTTCCTGATAATTAAATACCGGCCCCACGGTCAAAATCTTTTTATCCGGCAGAGCGACCACCACTACTAACAATTTCACGCCGGCAATGCTTTCTTTGATGCTTTTGTTTTTAAACTGCAGGTTCAGGCTTTT
>Ga0265296_1004079_pt1 | contig 12941 bp, 10 predicted proteins | sample MunlanPumphouse1_FD_189073 | JGI IMG/M metagenome (GOLD analysis project Ga0265296, IMG submission 189073) | Groundwater microbial communities from a municipal landfill in Southern Ontario, Canada - Pumphouse #1 | ecosystem: Environmental > Aquatic > Deep subsurface > Groundwater | place... | reverse complement strand
TGATCCTGCGGAGCGAGTTGAAGCCCGGGGAACGTCTGCGTGAGGTCGAACTGGCGGAACGCCTGGGGGTGTCGCGGACGCCGATTAGGCAAGCGTTGCCGGCCCTGGCGCAAGAGGGCCTTCTGACCCCCAACGGCGCGCGCGGCTATGCGGTGCGCAGCTTTACGCGGGACGAAAGTCTGGCCGCCTTGCGTCTGAGGGCGACGTTGGAGGGGCTGGCGGCCCGTGCAGTTGCCGAACGGGCCGATCGAGGGTCAGTGGTTGCTGAGTTGGACAATCAATTGCGCGCCGGCGACCGGCTGATGGAGGGCTATCGCCTGACGGAAGCGCTCGAGTCAGGCTATGCTGAGATCAATCAGCGTTTTCATGACATTGTGATCGCCGCTGCGGGTCAGCCCCTGCTGAACGAACTGATAGATCGCTGCAACGCCGTGCCATTCACAGCACCCAATGTCATCGCCTTTGAAACGCGTGACGAGCAGGAGACCTTCAATCTGCTCTTCTATGCGCATCGCCAACACCACGCGATCGCAGAGGCGATCCGTCAGGGCGATGCTGGCCGCGCCGAAATGCTGTTCCGGGAGCACGCGACGACGCAGGAGATCAGCATGGACATGACGCCGTCGGTCACACGACGTCTGCAGGCCGAATAGGGCTTCTAACTGCAGCAGCTATGCTCGCTCCGTATAGGTGGGACGGATTTTCCGATAAGCGGGCATGTCTGCCCAGCGTTACACCTCCTCAAGCAAAAAGCCGCCCGGAGAGGCGGTTATTGAGGGAGTTAGAATGGCGACGATAGTCACCCCGCCGCGTCCCGAGGACGCGATCACGTCAGGCAAGATGTCCGCGCTCCAGATCGGGGCGGTGGCGCTTTGCGTGCTCATCAATGCATTGGACGGTTTCGACGTTTTGGCCGTGGCCTTCACCGCCGCGCCCATCAGCCGCGAATGGGGGCTGTCGCCGACCGACGTTGGCGCGCTGTTCAGCGTCGGTCTGGCCGGTATGGGCGTCGGCGCCTTCTTCCTGTCGCCGCTGGGCGACAAGTTCGGTCGTCGGCCGATGATCCTGGCCTGTCTTGTCATCCTGGCCGTGGGCATGTTGCTGTCGGCGCTGACGACCTCGCTGGGCGGTCTGCTGTGGATGCGCTTCATCACAGGCCTTGGCATCGGCGGCATGTTGGCCAGCATCAACACGATCGTGGCCGAATACGCCACGGCCAAGCGCCGTAATCTCTGTATCTCGCTGATGGCCCTGGGCTATCCTCTGGGCGCGGCTTTCGGCGGTCTCGCCGCCGTGCCGTTGATCAACGCCCTCGGCTGGCACTCCGTCTATCTGATGGGGGGCGTAGCCGCCATCGTTCTGATCCCGCTGGCCCTGTGGCTGATCCCCGAGTCGGTCCAGTTTCTGATCACCCGCCGCCCAAGAAAGGCGCTGGAGCGCATCAACAGCGTGATGCGGCGGATTGACCGCCCGGAGTTGACGGTCCTGCCCGAGCGCGACCTGACCGGACTGAACCGGCCGCAGAAACTCTCGGCCGTGCTCGGCCCGGACCTGCTGAGGACGACCGTTCTGGTCCTGATCCTCAACATAACCGTGATGATGACCGTCTATTTCGCGGTCAGCTGGACGCCGAAGATTCTGAGCGAGCTGGGCTTCAGCGACAGCATCGGCATCTACGCCTCGCTGATGATGAACCTGTCGGGCGCCGTCGGCTGCCTGTTGTTCGGCCTGATGGCCAATCGTTTCGGCCTGCGTCGCCTGTCGGCCCTGGTCTTCGTGGCCCTAGGTCTGGCGCTGACCGCCTTCGGGCTGGTGCCGCCGGTAGCCGGCGCGCTGATCATCGCGGCCTTCGTGCTGGGCTTCTTTATCAACACCGCCATCACCTGCCTCTACACCATCCTGCCAACGGTCTTCCCTGCCGGTGTTCGGGCCACCGGCACTGGCATCGGCCTGGGCGGCGGTCGGATTGGCGCCGTCGCGGGCCCCTATCTTGCGGGTGTCCTGATCGCCGCCGGATGGGACCGTAGCGCCTTCTGCATCGCGTTGGCCTTGCCTATGATCATCGCCGTCATGGCGCTGTTCGGCCTGAAGCAACTGGAGCGGCCCCGGCAGGAAGGGGGCAGCCCGATCAGCGAGCCGGCTGCAGCCGCAAGGTAGCCAGCCCGGGTTTCTTGCCTGTCCCAAACCATAGCGCCCCCAGGTCATCCCTGGGGGCGTTTTGCATCTGCAAGCTCTTGTCCGCTTTCAACTTGCAGGTTTGAGGGATGTTTGGCCAAGGCTGAATTGGGTCGAACTGATTCAAAGCTGTTCTTTGCACCGGCCCCTTCTTGCCGCCGATGGTTGCGGGGACAGTCGCCTTGTCTTGGCCCGCGAGCAATGCGGTGAAGTTGGCGGCCGCCGGATCTTCAGGTTTGACGTCATCGCGATGATCTGCGGCGCCGCTGATGACGCAAGTCTACGGAAAGAACCCGGCGGCCGATTCTTTTACATCCTTAGCGCGACGCGGACGCCGAAGGTGCGCGGGGGGCGGAGTTGGTTGTAGATCACGCCAGCCTTGGCCGGGCTTTGCGAGGAGTTGGCAAAGACCAGTTCGTCCTCGAGGTTGTTCACAAAGCCGGTGACTGCCAGGCGGCCCGATGGAGCCTCCCAGGTGACGCGAGCGTTCGACATCATGTAGCCCTCCTGACGACCCTGTTCCAGGAAGTCGACCGACAGGTAGCGCGAGCTCTCCAGGCGAGTGTCTGCGGCCAGGATCCAACGACCGGCTTCACCCATTTCCAGCGTCTTGGCATAGCCCAGTTGGACAGACCATTTCGGCGCATTGACCAGAGGTCGGCCTGAGCAGTCCACATCATAGATCGCCGCCGCAGGACTTGCCCCGATCTGGCTTGTCCGGGAGGTTGGGCAGCCGATAACAGGCGGAGCGCCTGAGGGTGAATAGGCCTGGTATTCGAGTTCGTCGTAACTCGCATCCAGATACTGGATGTTGGCCGTGAACATATCTGACGCTGTCGGCTGATACAGCATTTCCAGTTCGACGCCTGCGACTGTGGCGGCGCCGGCGTTTTCGGTCATGTAGATCGGGCCGAAGATCGGTCCGGCTGGAGTAGACGCAACCTGGACCGGGCCGAGGTGCGAAACCTGCTGATCCGTATAGTCCCAGTAGAACAGCTCAGCATTGACTTGGAGGGTGTTGTCAAAGAAACGATTTTTGGAGCCCAAGGTGTAGGCCGTCATATTTTCGGGCGCCGAATAACCGTTATTGGCGGCCGGATAGAGCACCCCGGATTTATAGCCCGTCGCGATGGATCCATAGATCAGCGAGGCTTCGGCAAGATCATATTCAAAGCCAAGCTTGTACGTCACCTCAGAGAATTCGACTTCATCATCAACGTCGGTGCGAATGTCGGCGATGATAGGCACCAGAGGGAAAACCCCGGCGACAAAGCCCGTGAACGGCAGGGTGTGGGCCTCGGTGATCTGGGCTTTCGTGTCCTTGGTGTAGCGAAGTCCGCCGGTCAGGCGGAAACTGTCGGTCAGGCTGTACGTGCCCTGGCCGAAGATCGCCATGCTGTCCGTCGTCAGATCGGAGAAGATCTTCGTGCCATTGCTGCCCTGGTCGAACTGTTGGTCAGCTTCGACTTCTTCCGAGAAGGCGTAGACACCGGCGACCCAGGTCAGGTTGCCGACATCACCCGAAAGGCGGGCCTCCAGCGATGTCTGCTCGGAATATTCCTCGACATCGATCTTGAAGCTCGAGGCATAGCCCATGAAGTCTAGGTCGGTCTTGCGGTAGGCCGGGATCACCGTCAGCTGGGCGAACCCAAGGTCAGCATTGATGGTGGTTGAAAGGCCGAAGAAGGTGTTGTCCTGATAGCCGTCGTTCTTGGCGATGACTTGCGGCACCGGGGCGGTCGGCGCACGCGAGAGGTATTCCTGGATCACACGCGGATCGCTGGGGCCCAGGCGTTTGTCCCCGCCAATCAGAGGCATGATGGTGCCGCCCGAACCCATGCCGCCAACATCAGCATAGTCGATCGAAAGGGTGGCATCCACGCGGTCGCTGAACTCGCCGCGTAGTTGGGCGCGCAGGGCCCATGTGTCCTCATCGTCATAGCCGTCGCTGAAGTAGCCGTCATGTTTGGCCATTTGACCGGCCAGACGCAGGGCAAAACGCTCACCCAGCGGCAGGTTGACCGCGCCGGAGGACTTGAAGGCGTTGTAGTCGCCGTATTCGGCCATCAGGTTGCCGCTGGTTTCGCCCAGACGGGGTTTGGCGGTGATGACATTGACGGCGCCGCCAGTGGCGTTACGGCCATAGAGGGTCCCTTGCGGACCCTTTAGGACTTCCAGTCGCTCAAGATCATAGAAGAGGCCAGCCGGAGCTGCGGGCCGTGACAGGTAGACGCCATCCAGGTTGAACGAGACGCCCTGTTCCGCAAAGGCGTTTGCGCCAAAGGTGCCGATGCCGCGCAGGTAGATCTGGGTGAACGAAGACGCCGGGGCGATCTGTAGCGCCGGTACGAGACGGGTCAGGTCTGTGGCCTGTGTGATGCTTTGTTCGGTCAGGGTTTCGCCGCTGACGGCGCTGACAGCGATCGCGGCCTTTTGCAGATTTTCACTGCGGCGTTGAGCGGTTACGACGATGTCTTCGAGGCCGACATAATCGGCTTCAGGCTGTTGTCCGGCGCTCTGAGCCTGAACGGTCATGGGCGCCAGGGCGCACGCCATCGCGGCCCCTGTCAGCAATAATGTCTTCACGGCATCCTCCCCAGATGTTCGCATTATTCTGCTCTTCGGCAGATCACCAAGACCGTGGACAGGTCGTACCTATTTGTGAAATCATTTGTTTAGATTGAAATGCAGTTCTTTCATGGATGGTCGAGAATGCGATTCAAAGGTCTGGATCTGAATCTTTTGGCCGCTCTGGACGTACTTCTGGAATGCCGGAGCGTGTCGCGGGCCGCGGACGCGCTAAACTTGAGCCAGCCGGCGGTTAGTGCCGCCCTTGGACGCCTGCGGATGTTTTTCGGCGATGAGTTGCTGACCACGCACGGTAAACGGATGTATCCGACCTCCTACGCAGAGACCCTCTTGCCTCAGGTTCGCGAATGTCTGCGCGGGGTTGAGCGGATGATCTCGTCCTCGACGGTCTTCGATCCAGCCACCAGCCAGCGGACCTACCGACTTATCGCGTCCGACTTCGTGATCGTAGCGGCCATCGTGCCGCTGAGTGCGCGTCTCGCCGACATCGCGCCGGACATTCGCCTGGAAATGGTCCTGCCCAATGAGCAGAGCGTGGAGCAGGTGGTTCAGGGCAAGGCAGACCTCTTGGTGACGCCTGAGGACTTTGCTTCGCCCGAGTTGGCGACCGAACTCCTGTTTGAGGAAAAACACGTCGTGGCGGGCTGGTCAGAGAACCCTCTGTTCAAGCGCCAGCTTACGGAGCAGGACCTGATGACGTCTGGCCATATTGGCGTCGCCATGGGCAACTCAAGACTGTCTGCCTTTTCAGACAAGCACTTTGCCCTTCTTGGTAAAGACCGGCGGGTGGAGGTGACGACGGCTTCCTTCACTGCTGTCCCATGGTTGCTGAAAAACACGCTGCGGATCGCCGTCATGCACGAGCGCCTGGTCGAGGCCATGAGCGCGCATTTCCCCATCGCCAGTGCGCCGCTGCCATTTGAAATGCCGCCCATGCGCCAAATGATGCAGTTTCATAAGACCCGTGCAAACGATGTGGGGCTGGCCTGGCTGCGTGATCAGTTGAGAGAGGTCACAACCAAGGAGGAATCCGTTCTGTGAATGGATTTGTATCCAAACAATCACATTTACAGATGTTGAGCCCCCGCTATCGTCTCCTCATTGACGCTCTCGCAAGAAGAGCGATGCGAGGAACGGGCTTTGAAATCCTTCAATATATTGATTGTGGGCGGCGGTATCGGCGGCCTTACATCGGCGATAGCCCTACGCGGCAAAGGGTATTCGGTTGATGTGATCGAGCGCGATCCGACGTGGTCGGTTTACGGCGTCGGCATCATTCAGCAGGGCAATGTCATCCGCTCCATGAAGGACCTTGGCCTTCTGGACGACTATATCGAGGCCGGCTTTGGCTTCGACCATGTGGATGTCTTCATCCCGACGGGGCAGCAGGTCGCTCACATCCCGACGCCCAAGCTCGTGGACGGCTATCCTTCCAATGTCGGTATTGGCCGAAAGGCTCTGCATAAGGTGCTGGGTGACCGCGCCAGAGGGGCTGGAGCCGAGATCCGTCTCGGTGTTACTGCGACGACGTTGGTCGATAACGGCGACGGCGTGGATGTCACCTTCAGCGACGGCGCAGCGGGTCGCTATGATATAGTAATCGGGGCTGACGGCCTCTATTCGCAGACCCGCGCCCAGATATTCCCTGAGGCGCCCCAGCCCGCGTTCACAGGGCAGGGCGTGTGGCGATACAACCTGCCCCGTCCGTCTGACGTCACAGGTCTGTGCGCCTATGAAGGCCCGATCGGGATTGGGCTCGTGCCTCTATCCGACGCTCTGATGTACATGTTCGTCACCACGCCTGAGCCGGGTAATCCCCGCTACGAGCATGGGGCGCTCGCTGACACGATGCGTGGAAAGCTGGCTGGCGCAATCTCGCCCGCCATCATCGATCTGCGCGCGCAGATCACGGTCGATGACGCGGTTGTCTACAAGCCGCTGGAATGGATGTTCCTGGACGGCCCTTGGCACAGCGGCCGTGTTGTTCTGCTGGGTGATGCTGTTCACGCGACCACTCCGCATCTGGGGCAGGGCGCAGGCATGGCGATTGAAGACTCCATTGTGCTGGCCGAAGAGCTTGAGCGCGCTGAAACCGTTGAAGCCGCCTTCGTTGCCTATCAGGCACGCCGCTTCGAACGCTGTCGCTACATCGTAGAGGCCTCGCGGGCGATCTGTGAGGGCCAGATCGGGGTCGGCCCCCTGATCGAGAACGCCAGGGCCACGCAGGACATGTTCCGCGTCATCGCCCAGCCGATCTGATTTCTAGAGTTTAGGGAGCCATCACATGGCGAGAGTCACCGACATCCGGTACGTCGGCTACGGCGTCACCGACCTTGAAGCCGAGCGGAAGTTCTACGCGGACACCTGGGGGCTTGCCGAGGTTGGCGAAAAGGACGGCATGGTCCACTTCGCCGCTCAGGGACATGACGAGCTCTATGTCGTCCGTCTGCGCCGAAGCGAGCGTAAGCAGATCGACATTATTGCTCTTGCGGCGGCCACCCGTTCCGACGTCGATGAGCTTCATCAGCAGGTCGTTGATGCCGGCTGCATCGTCGTTTTCGCTCCGCGTGACCTGACTACCCTCGGCGGCGGTTATGGCTTCCGCTTCTTCAGCCCTGACGGCCTGCCGTTCGAAATCTCGGCTGAGGTCGAGCGTGGCGAGGCCCGCGCCCTAGTGCGCTGGGACGCCATCCCGGAAAAGATCAGCCACATCGTCCTGCATTCGCCCAAGCATAAGGCGGCCGTCGACTTCTTTATCGAGGTGCTGGGCTTCCGCCTCAGCGACTGGCTGGGCGACTTCATGGGCTTCCTGCGCTGCAACGAGTGGCACCACCGGATCGCCATCCTGCCCGGGCCGCCCTGCCTGAACCATGTCGCCTATGACGTGCAGAGCGTGGACGACATGATGCGCGGCATCAGCCGTCTGAAAAAGGCCCAGCACGACATCCAGTGGGGGCCTGGGCGTCACACGGCGGGCAATAACACCTTCAGCTATTTCACCACGCCGGGCGGGTTTGTCGTCGAATACACCGCCGAGCTGGAGAAGGTGGACGACGAGGCCTGGGTCGCCCAGGTCCACGCCCCGACCGCAACCGCCATGGACCAGTGGGGCATCGGCGTCGGCGGCCCGCAAACCATGCCTCATCCTGAGCCCGACACCGGTCTCTACAAGCCCGTCGGAGTCTGACCCATGGCCCTTTTCGAATACTTCCCCAACTACGTCTGGAACCTGAATGTCGCCATCGCCGTGGAAAGCGGCGGCCAGATGGGCGAGATCGTGGATATGTGCAAACCCTTGCTGGAGGCTGCGGCCAAGGGCGAGGATGCGGGCACGCTGCGGTTTTCACAGGAATGGGAAAAGCAGGCAGACAACCTGATCGGTCTGGCGGATGAGGACGCGGCCCGAGGGCGCAACTTCTCAGCTGGCCGCAAGCTGGAACGCGCTGCCCTCTATCTGTTCTGCGCCGAGCGGATGCAGGGCCATGGGCATCCGGGTCGCGGCGAAACCTTCGCCAAGGCCCAGGCCAGCTTCAAACGCGCCATGACCCTGGGTGATGTCGGCGTCGAGCGGGTCGAGATTCCTTACGGAGACAGCACCTATCCGGCGCTTTATTTCCGCGCTCCGGGCGAGGGCAAGAAGCCGGTCGTTGTCTACTGCAACGGCTTGGATAGCGCCAAGGAGCTGCTCTACTGGTCGCGCCTGCATGAGGCCCTGGCGCGTCGGGGGATCTCGACCCTGATGGTGGATCAGCCGGGCACAGGCGAGGCGCTGCGCCTGCGGGACATGCCGGCCACCCCCTATTCGGAACGATGGGCGACGCCCGCTCTGGAATGGCTGCTGCAACAACCGGATGTCGATCCTGCGCGCATCGGCATGACCGGCATCTCGCTCGGCGGACACTTTGCACCGCGCGCAGTGGCGAACGAGCCGCGCTTCGCCGCAGGGGCCGTCTGGGGAGCCAACCACAACTGGGCCGAGGTCCAGCAGAAACGCCTGCGCCGCGAGGGGGAAAACCCGGTCCCGCACTATTGGAACCACGTCCTTTGGGTCTTTGGCGCCAAGGACATGGACGACTTCCATGCCAAGACCGTCGACATGACGCTGAACGGCCAGATGGAAAACATCAAGGTGCCTTTCCTGGTCACCCATGGCGAGAAGGATCGACAGATCGATCTGACCTACGCCCATCAGAGCTATGACCAATTGGTCAACAGCCCGGATCGCCAGCTCAAGATCTTCACCGCGCGCGAAGGCGGGGTCGAGCACGTCGGCGCCGACAACATGTCCTTTGGTCGTGACTACATTGCAGACTGGTTCGCCGACACGCTCGGCGGCCGCACGGGGGCCTGATCCATGACCAGCTTCAACGCCTACGCGCTGCGCGAGACCGCAATCGGCATGGCCATCAACCTGGCCATCGGCACGGCTTTTTTCTTTGGTCTTTTCGGCGGTCAGGCCGAGCCCCAGGTATGGGGCGGCAAGGGCCTGATCATCGACTGCGTTCCCCAGGGCTTCATGATCGGGTTGATGAGCATCATCCCGGCCATGCTGATCACGTCCAAGCGGGCCAAGGCGGGGCTCAGGTTCGACCACCTGCCATCCGGCAAGGGCGTCCTGCCGCGTAATGTCTTTGGGCGTGGTTTGACCGTGGCCCTGTTGAGCATGGTGACGCTGGTGGCCGTGGCCGCCGGTCTGGCCTTGGCGACCGGAGTGCAAAGCCTGCCCTTCTGGCTCGCCTACGGCCTTAAATGTCTGCCAGCGGTGGTGATTTCCGCGCTCGTCATTCCGCCCGCTCTGGTCGTCGCCCTGCGCACGGCGACCGCAGCGCAGCCCGCCAGCGCCTGAGGCCGATCATGAGCCGTCGTTTTGTAGACTTGTCGATCTATCTCGAGAACGACGTGATCACCGACCCGCCCTTCATGCGGCCCAAGATCACCTATGAGACCCACGAAGAGACTGTCGAGGGGATGCAGGTCTTCTTCAAGGATCTGAAGGCCGAGGAACTGGCGGGCGGGCAAGGCTTTGCGGCTGCGGAGACGGTGGTGCTTACCACTCACAACGGCACCCATCTGGATGCGCCCTGGCACTTCCACCCGACGATGAATGGCGGCGAGCGCGCCATCACGATCGACGAGGTGCCCTTGGAGTGGTGCTTCCAGCCGGGGGTCAAGCTGGACTTCCGTCATTTCGAGGATGGCTATGTCGTCACAGCCGCCGATGTCGAGGCGGAACTTGGCCGCATCGGCCACGAGTTGCAGCCGCTTGAGATCGTCATGATCAATACGGCGGCGGGCAAGGCCGTGGGCAACCCCAACTACGTCAACATCGGCTGTGGCATGGGATACGAGGCGACCATGTATCTGCTGGAGCGCGGTGTCCGCGTCACCGGCACGGACGCCTGGTCATGGGACGCCCCCTTCGTCCACACTGCTCGCAAGGTCGAGGAAACCGGCGACAAGTCCCTGATCTGGGAAGGGCACAAGGCGGGTCGTGATATCGGCTACTGCCACCTGGAAAAACTGCACAATCTAGAGGCCCTCCCGGGCAGCGGATTCATGGTCTCCTGCTTCCCGCACAAGATCCGCGGAGCCTCGGCGGGCTGGACCCGGGCCGTCGCCATCTTTGACGAGGCCGAGTGATGCGCCTGACCACGTTGAATACGGGCAAGCCCGACGGACAGCTGGCGGTCGTTTCCGACGACGGCGCGCGCTTGCTGACCAGCCCTGACTGGCCGACCCTGCAAGGCGCACTGGAGGACTGGTCCCGTGCCGAGACCCAGCTGTCGGCGCTGCAGGCTCGCCTGTGCGCTGGTGAGGGTGAGGCCTTGGCACCGGACCAGCTTCTGGCGCCCCTGCCGCGTGCGTGGCAATGGCTGGACGGCTCGGCCTTTCGCAGCCACGGCGAGCTGATGGAGCGCCTTTTCGGCACCGAGCCCAAGCCGCCTGAGCGCCCTCTGATGTATCAGGGCATGTCGCACGCCTTCATCGGTCCACATGCAGATGTGGTTCTGCCGCGCGAGGAGGACGGCATTGATTTCGAAGGCGAATTCGGCGTCATCACCGACTTCGTGCCCATGGGCGTCTCGGCGGATGAGGCGATGAAGCACATCCGACTGGTGATTCAGATAAACGACTGGTCGCTGCGCAATCTGGCCGGGGCCGAGATGAAGACCGGCTTTGGCTGGGTGCAGGCGAAGCCCGCCTGTTCGGTCGCGCCCTTTGCTGTCACGCCTGACACTCTGGGTGAGACGTGGCGTGACGGGCGTGTGCATCTTCCGTTGGTGGTGGACTGGAACGGCAAGCGATTTGGGGCGCCGTCAGGCAGCCTGATGGGCTTTGGCTTCCACGAACTCATAGCCCATGCGGCCGCCACACGAGACCTGTGCGCCGGGACCATCATCGGTTCGGGCACGATTTCCAATCCCGACTACCGCGACGTCGGTTCGACCTGCATCGCTGAGCGGCGGGCCATCGAGATGCTGGACGAGGGCGCGGTTCGGACGGGGTACGTCGCGTTTGGCGACACCGTGCGGATGGAGGCGCTCCTGCCCGATGGCGGCCTGCTATTTGGCGCAATCGACCAGCGAGTAGTGGCGTCCGCTCGCATCTGATCTGAACGGCGGAGGCCCTCGTCTGGGCCTTGGCTGGACATCTCTTTCTGGCCCCGCGTGAATGACAGGTACGGCGCTTTGCGGCCCCTCGGGGCCTTGCCATACTAAAAGCTGACGCCCGTCCAGCGCTCTGAAATGACCCAGAGCCTTTCCGCCAGCGCAGGGTCGCTGCCCCAGGCGGCTACGCCGAAAGCGCAGCGTCCCAGGCGACGCGCCGTCGCGATGGACAAAATCAATGTCTACGGCAGGAAAAGTCGATCCAATGCCGATGCGCCGGTGCGGGTTACGGAAACCGCTCGGCTTCCCGGCGACCTGCGGACCCAGCCCAAGGCCATGAAGCGGTCGAGCAGGCCCGCGCCGGCCAGACCGGCAAGATGCGGTTTTCGCTCGCTCCAGTCGAAACAGGCCTTGCATACGGGGCGGCGGGACCGGGCGTCCAGTTCGACCCCAAGCTGCGACAGCAAGGCCGATCCCCGCGCCGTCAAGCCAAGGCCTTCGGTCGCGCCCGAAAATGCGCCGAGGTCACACAGGCGCTCAAACAGCACGACAGCGCGTTCACCGGCCAGATGGTCGTAACAGACCCGCGCTTCACGCAGCGCCAGGTCCCTGGGGCCCGGACGGGTCCGCGTCGCGCCCACGCGGGCGGCCAGTCCCAGCACCTGTTCCAGGAGCGCGGCGACCTCCGAACTGCTCAGGCTGTAGTACCGATGCCGCCCCTGCTTCGCGACGGCCAGCAGCCCGCCCTCATGCAGCCGGCCCAGATGGCCGCTTGCGGTCTGCGCGCTGACCCCGGCCTCGCGCGCCAGTTCGCCTGCGGTCAGGGGCTGTCCCCCAAGGAGCGCAGTCAGGATATTGGCGCGCGCCGGGTCGCCCAGCAGGGCGCCGATCATTGCGATGTCCGGACCTTCTTTCATCTCGCGAACCTATCCCAAATCCGTCGTCGATGTTTCAGGCTTGGCCGTAACATTCGCGCGCTGGCTTGTGATCAAGAGGCGGAAAAGGAGCCGCCTCATGCGCAAAGTCCTGACCACCGTCGTCGCCATTCTGGGGGCCATGCTGTCTACATCCTCGGCCTCGGCCCAATCCAGCCAAGACCATCGTCTCAGCGGTCAGGCCACCCCCGACTGGCGGCCGGAACTCCTGGTGCGAGAACAGACACCGGCCAGCGGTGATCGGACCCGTCCGGTGCTCTATATCCACGGCTCCAGCTTCCCTTCGGCCTCGTCGGTGATGTTTCGCCTGGACGGCGTCTCGTGGGCCGACGCCCTGAACGCAGCCGGGTTCAGTGTCTTCGCGCTGGATTTCGCCGGCTATGGCGGCTCCGAACGCTACCCCGTCATGTCCAGTGACGACCTTGTGGGGACGCCGCCTGGGCGAGCACTCGAGGCCGCCGAACAGATCGCGCGCGCCGTGGCCTTCATCCGCGAACGGACTGGCGCCAGCAGGGTCTCGGTGCTCGCCCATTCCTGGGGCACGATCCCTGCGGCGATCTTCACCATCCAGCATCCCGAGACGGTCGATCGCCTGGTCCTGTTCGGACCCATTCTCGAGCGTCAGGGACCGCCG